>Ga0247727_10000179_pt1 | contig 144799 bp, 133 predicted proteins | sample WisWelCaveWW1625_FD_202498 | JGI IMG/M metagenome (GOLD analysis project Ga0247727, IMG submission 202498) | Biofilm microbial communities from Wishing Well Cave, Virginia, United States - WW16-25 | ecosystem: Environmental > Aquatic > Deep subsurface > Groundwater > Cave microbial mat... | reverse complement strand
CCATCCCGACGGTGGTGCTAGACTCTGGGCTCACGACCGGCTCCTCTCGTATGCGGCTCTGGCGCCGCTGGCGCTAACCCGCGATCGACGGCGGCGGCTCGTCCGTCGCCTCTGTCAGACGTCTCCTCGGAGACGACACGACCTTACGACCGCGAGCCGGTCGTTCCATATTGTCTAGACCTGACGCTCGGCCGGGTCGCGCGCGGGGCGACGATGCCCGCAGCCCGAATCAAGCGCAGCCGAGCCGGTGCGACGTGCGCTGGAACCCGTCGGACAGCCAGCGCGAGGCGAGCCATCGGGCGGAGGGCAGCCGTCGCCCCGCGAAAGCAGGGCCCGGCCCGCCCGCCATCCTCCCGCGCGCGTTGACGCGTCGCGAGATCTTCTGTTAGATTCGCCGCGTAAGATGCGCAGTCCGTTCACCCCGGGGGACGAGTCTCCTGCCCGTCACCTCCGGGGCACGATCGACGTTCCGTCGAGAGGGAGGATCGGTTCAATGGGAGAAGCTCTCGGTCTCATCGAGACACGGGGATTCGTGGGGATGGTGGAGGCGTCGGACGCGATGGTGAAGGCGGCCAAGGTCCGGCTCGTCCACTACGAAAAGATCGGCGGAGGCTACGTGACCGCGATCGTCCGCGGCGACGTCGCGGCGGTGAAGGCGGCGACGGACGCGGGGAGCGCCGCGGCGAGCCGCGTCGGCGAGCTCGTCTCCGTGCACGTCATCCCGCGCCCGCATCCCAACATCGAGGAGGTCCTCCCGATCGGCAAGTCGACGGACGACAAGAAATAGGCGCTCGGTGGTCCTGGGCAAAGTCGCGGGGACCGTCGTCGCCACCCGCAAGGAGCAGCGCCTCGAAGGGCTCCGGTTCCTCGTCGTCGAGATCACGAAGCTTGGCGGCGAGCCGACCGGGGCTTTCGTCATCGCGGCCGACGCCGTCGGCTCGGGAGTGGGCGAGGTCGTGCTCGTCGCGCAGGGGAGCTCCGCGCGGCTCACGGAGGCGACGCGCGAGAAGCCGGTGGACGCCGTGATCATGGGGATCGTGGACACGGTCGACGTGAGCGGGGAGGTTCGGTACTCGAAGGGGAGGGACTAGGGGATGCGCAAGCTCGACGACCGTGAGATCGCCGCGATCGTCGACCAGGTCGTGAGCCGGCTCGCGCGCGAGGGCGCGGCGGAGGGAGCGGCGACCCGGCCGCCCGGCGGCGCCGGCCGAGGCGGGCAGGCCGCGGCGGGCGCCGCGCAGGCGACCGACGTCTCGGGGCCCGGCGTCTTCCACTCGATCGACGAAGCGGTCGAGGCCGCGGAAGTCGCCTTCCACCAATACCAGAAGATCAAGCTCGAGGAGCGCAAGACGATCGTCGAGGCGATGCGGAAGGCCGCCGTCGCCGCCGCGCCGCTCCTCTCTCAGATGGCCGTCGAGGAGACGGGGCTCGGGCGCGTCGAGGACAAGGTGAGGAAGAACGTCCTCGTTGCGACGAAGACGCCGGGGCCCGAGGACCTCGAGGCGCGCGTCGTGACCGGGGACCGCGGCATGACCCTCACGGAGTGGGCGCCGTGGGGCGTTCTCCTCTCGGTGACGCCGTCCACGAACCCGACCGAGACCATCATCAACAATGGGATCGGCATGCTCGCCGCGGGGAACTCGGTCGTCTTCAACCCGCACCCGACCGCGCGACGCGTCAGCCTCAAGGCGATCTCGCTCCTCGACCAGGCGATCATCGACGCGGGCGGGCCGCCGAATCTCATGACCAGCGTCGACGACCCGACGATCGAGACCGCGCAGGCGCTCATGCGTCACAAGCGCGTCCGCCTCCTCGTCGTGACGGGCGGCGCGGGCGTCGTCAAGGAGGCGATGTCGTCGGGGAAGCGCACGATCGGCGCCGGGCCCGGGAACCCGCCGGCGGTCGTCGACGAGACCGCGGATCTCAAGAAGGCGGCGAAGGACATCCTCGACGGCGCGTCGCTCGACAACAACGTGATCTGCACGGACGAGAAGGAGATCGTCGCCGTCGACTCGATCGCGACGAAGCTCCGCGACGAGATGGCGGCGATCGGGGTCTACATCCTCTCGCCGCTCGAGATCGACAAGCTGCGGAAGATCGTCCTCGTCGAGGAGCGCGGGCCGCGGAAGCACGCGGTCGTCAACAAGGCGTTCATCGGGAAGAACGCGAACGTGATCCTCAAGGAGATCGGCGTCCGCGTCGGGGACGAGGTGCGCCTCTGCCTCGCGGAGACCGACCACGACCACCCGTTTTTCTGGACCGAGCTCCTCATGCCGATTCTCCCCATGGTGAAAGTGAAGAACGCCGACGACGCGATCGACCTCGCGATCGAGGTCGAGCACGGATTCCGGCACACGGCGACGATGCACTCGCGCAACATCGCGCGGCTCTCCCGCATGGCGCGCGAGGTCAACACGTCGATCTTCGTGAAGAATGGGCCGGCGTACGCCGGCCTCGGCATGGGGGGCGAGGGCTACACGTCCTTCACGATCGCGGGGCCGACGGGCGAGGGCCTGACGACCGCGCGCACCTTCTCGCGAATCCGCCGCTGCACCCTGGTGGATTATTTCCGGATCGTCTAGCGCCGTGGCGAAGACCCGCGGGGGCGAGGCGATCGGCCTCATCGAATTGTCCTCGATCGCGCAGGGGATTCTCACGTGCGACGCGATGGTCAAGATGGCGCGCGTGGAGCTCCTCGACGCCCACCCTTTCTCCTCGGGGAAATACATGATCCTCGTCGGGGGCGATGTCGCGTCGGTCCAGTCGTCCGTCGAGAAGGGGAAGGCCGTCGCCGCGGAGTGGCTCGTCGACCACCTCTTCATCCCGTTCGTGCACGAGGGGGTGATCCCCGCGATCCGGGGGACCGCGCCGAAAGCGGCCGTGGACTCGCTCGGCGCGATCGAGACGGCCTCGGTGGCCGCGACGGTCCTCGCCGCGGACGCGGCCGCGAAGGCCGCCGACGTGCGGCTCCTCGAGGCGCGGCTCGGGCAGGGGATCGGCGGGAAGGGCTACTTCACGCTCACGGGGACGATTGCGGCCGTCGAGGCGGCGGTGGCGGCGGGCGCGGCGGCGATCGCGTCGGGCGGCCACCTCGTCCGGACGATCGTGGTCCCCGCTCCGCACGACGAGATGCTCGGGAGGATCCTCTGATGCATCTCGGCCGGATCATCGGCACGGTCGTCGCGACGACGAAGGTGCCGAGCCTGCACGGGCATCGCCTCCTCGTCGTCCAGCCCGAAGACGCATCGGGGAAGCCGCTCGGCGAGCCGCTCGTGGCGGTCGACTCGGTGAGTGCTGGCCCGGGCGAATGGGTCTATTTCGTGCGGGCTCGCGAGGCGGCGAAGGCGCTCCCCGATTCGTTCACGCCGAGCGACGCCACGATCCTCGGGATCGTCGACGGCGTGAGCGGCTGAGGCGCGGCCGTCGTGTTCCTCGCCCGCGTCACCGGGGAAGTCGTCTCCACGATCAAGCACCCGGTCCTCATCGGCAGGAAAGAACTGCTCGTCGTTCCGCTCGACCCGAGGACGCTCGAGCCGGCCGCGGGCGCGAGCGCGGTGATCGCGCTCGACTTCGTCGACGCGGGGAAGGGCGAGACCGTGCTCGTCGTCGACGAAGGGAACGCGGCCGCGCTCGTGACGGGGCTCCCCGATCCGCCGATCCGCACGATGATCCTCGGGGTCGTCGACGAGGTGCGGATCGGGCCGGCGCGCTGAGGGCCACCGCGTGCCGGACCGCGAGCGTCTCGAGGAGCAATTCATCGCGATCTGCCGCCGGCTCTACGAGCGTGGGCTCGTGGTCGCGCGGGAAGGCAACGTGTCGTGCCGGATCGGCCCGGACCGGATCCTCATCACGCCGGCGGGGCGCGGGAAGGGGTCCCTCCGTCCTTTCGACCTCGTCGTGGTCGATGCGAGCGGCCGCAAGCGGGGAGGGCGCTTCGAGCCGTCGAGCGAGCTCCCGATGCACCTCGCGTTCTACGAGGAGCGCCCGGACGTCGAGGCGGTCGTGCACGGGCACCCGCCGACCGCGACCGGCTTCGCGGTCGCCGGGGTCCCGCTCGCCGAGTGCGTGCTCCCGGAGGTGATCCTCACGCTCGGCTCGGTCCCGATCGCGGGCTACGCGACGCCGGCGACCGAGGACCTCGCCGCGTCGGTGCGGCCCCTCGCGCGCGCGGGCGGGAACGGGATGCTCCTCAAGAACCACGGCGCCGTCGCCGTCGGCGGCGACCTCGACGAGGCGTTCGAACGGCTCGAGTTGATCGAGCAGTTCGCGCGGATCGTGCTCACCGCGCGGCTCCTCGGACGCGTCGAGACGCTCGCGCCGGGAGATGTCTCACGGCTCCTCGGGATGGCGCAGCGGCCCGGCGAGCCGGGGAACCCGTGGAGGTGCGTGGCGTGCGGCGGGTGCCGCGCCGCGCTCGGGGGAGCGGCGGCCGTCGAGGGTCGTCGCGAGGACCTCGTCGACAAGGTGACCGAGATCGTTCGGCAACGGCTCACGGGCGGGTGAGAGGAGAGCGATGCGCTGGAGTCAAGCCCTGATCAACACGTACAAGGAGGTCCCGGCGGACGCGCAGGTCGCGAGCCATCGGCTCATGCTCCGGGCGGGGCTCATGAAGAAACTCGGGGCCGGAATCTACACGCTCCTTCCGCTCGGCGCGCGCGTCGTGAACCGCGTGATCGCGATCGTGCGCGAGGAGATGGACCGCGCGGGCGCGCAGGAGATCCTGATGCCGGTCCTCTGTCCGGCGGAGCTCTGGAAGGAGACGGGGCGCTGGAGCACCATGGGGCCGGAGCTCATGCGGATCGAGGACCGCCACGGCGCGGCGTACGTGCTCGGCCCCACGCACGAGGAGGTGATCACCGACCTCGCGCGCCGCGAGTTGAAGTCGTACCGCCAGCTCCCCATGAACCTCTATCAAATCCAGATCAAGTTCCGCGACGAGGTGCGGCCACGCTTCGGCGTGATGCGGGCGCGCGAGTTCATCATGAAGGACGCGTACTCGTTCCACGTGGACGACGCCTCGCTCGACGAGACATACCGCGCGATGCACGCGGCGTACGCGCGCGTCTTCGAGCGGTGCGGGCTCCGCTTCGCGCCGGTCGAGGCGGACACCGGGGCGATGGGCGGCGACGTGAGCCACGAGTTCATGGTCTTCGCGGAGAGCGGCGAGTCGGAGGTCTTCCACTGCGCCTGCGGGTACGCCGCGACGTCCGAGACGGTGCCGGTGGCGGCGGCCCCCCGGGTCGCGCCGGACGCCGCCGAGACCGCGATCCCGCGAGTGCGCGTCGCCACCCCTGGCGCGCACACGGTCGAGGAGGTCGCGGCCCTCCTGAAGACGAAGCCGGCTCGCTTGATCAAAACCCTTCTCTACACCGTCGGCGCCGAGAAGAAGGTCGTCGCGATCCTCGTCCCGGGAGACCGGGAGCTCAACGAGTCCAAGCTCGCGCGCGCGCTCGGCGGCGAGCCCTTCGAGATGGCCGACGCCGCGACGATCGAGCGCGTGACGGGGGGGCCGATGGGATTCTCGGGACCCGTCGGTCTCGCGGGGGTCGCGCTCTACGGCGACGGATCGCTCCGCGGCGCCGTGAACCGCGTCGTCGGCGCGAACGAGGCCGACGCGCACCTCGTGAACGTCGCCGAAGGGCGAGACTTCCGCGTCACCACGTGGGGGGACTTCTCGCGCGCCGTCGCGGGCGACCCGTGCCCACGCTGCGGAAAGCCGCTCGCGTCCTATCGCGGGATCGAGGTCGGGCAGATCTTCAAACTCGGCCGGAAGTACACGGATGCGATGGACGCCGCCGTCCTCGACGAGAAGGGGGAGCGCGTCCGCATGATCATGGGCTGCTACGGCATCGGGATCACGCGCACGGTCGCGGCGGCGATCGAGCAGCACCACGACGACGCGGGGATCATCTGGCCCCGCGCGCTCGCCCCGTTCGAGGTCCTCGTCGTCCCCGTAAACTGGGACCACGAGCCCTCCCGCGCGGCGGCGGAGTCGATCTACGCGTCCCTCCGCGCCGCGGGCGTGGACACGCTCCTCGACGATCGCCGCGAGCGCGCCGGGTTCAAGTTCAAGGACGCGGACCTGATCGGGATTCCGGTTCGCGTGACCGTGGGAGAGAGGGGTCTCGCCGAGGGAAAGGTGGAGATCCGCGCGCGCGCGCGGGGCGAGACCCGCATGGCGCCCGTCGCCGAGGCCGTGCCGGAGATCGTGAGGACGCTGGGGTCGGTCTGACTAGGCCTGGCCGGCCGCGGCGACCCGGTTGACGAACTTGGCGAGTCGGGACTTCCTGCGGGATGCGGTCCGGGGATGGAAGACCCCCTTCTTCGCCGCCTTGTCGAGCGCCTTGAACGCCTCGCGAAGCGAGGCATCGAGGCCCTGCTTGCTCGTCTCCGTCCGCACCTTCTTGACGACCGTTTTCACGTGGGCCCTGACGCTCGCGTTGCGGACGCGGCGCCGCTCGTTCGTGCCCACGCGCTTCGCTGCTGATTTGTGACGAGGCATCTCATCTCCCTGCTGGGTTCTCTGGATCACGGCGCGTCCAGCGAGGAATCCCTGCCCGACGGCCGCGTTCATGCCGGTCAAAACAACGGCCCGGAGCCTACCATCCGCCCCGTCTCGATGTCAACGACGATCCACGGATGAGCCCCGCGCCTCGAGCGGGGCCGCCCGGCGAGCGCGCGCGCCGGGCGACGCCGGCGAGCGCGCGGCTTGACACCATTCTTACGGGCTCGGTATATTCCGAGGCGTCTCATGAAGCGCGCGCTCGCGACCCCACTCCTCGCCCTCCTCATCGCCCTTCCCGCAGATTCCGCCGCCGGAAGATACATCGCCGGGAACGCGGTCCGCGTTGGCGTGCGCGGCGCTGGGATGGGCGGCAACCACGTGGTCCTCCGCGGCGAGTTGGGCCAGGCGATGGTGAACCCCGCCGCCATCCTCCTCGAGGAGAACAGCATCGAGTTCGCCGTCGAGGGGACCGTCACCTCCGGACCGGACTTCGAGACGCGCGGCGGCCTCAACTCGGTGCGGTCCGGCGAGGAGAGCCCTCCGCTCATCCTCGGATTCTCGACGACCTTCCACGACGACTTCGCCTTCGCGATCTTCGACGCGCTGCGCTACAACGATCACCTCACGGGATCGCTCCAGTCGATCGACGATCCGCTCGCCCAGATTGCCCGATTCGAGGAGGAGATCCGCCTTTCGTCGACCGGCATCGCAACCTCCGTGCGGGTCAAGCCGCGGTTCATCGTCGGCCTCGCCCTCTACCTCGACCGCCAGAAGGTCTTCAAGATGGTCGACTACGACCGGGACTCGAGCCGCGTCGATCCCAAGGACTTCGAGGCGTTCGGCACGTCGAAGGCGGTCCGCGGTGCGCTCGGGATCATCTGGTCGCCGCGGGGGCGCAACATCTACGGCGCGACGTTCCTCACCCAGTCGGACCTCACCAACAACCTGGAGCAGCACGCGTTCCTCTTCGGGATCACGCCGACGCCGGACAACCCGAACGCCTTCTTCGAGCAGAGCTTCCCGGTCTCCGAGGACTTCTTTCCGTGGAGCGTCACCTTGGGCGCGCAGCGGCGGCAGAGCATCAACGTGGATTTGTACGCCGACGTGTCGTACGTGCACTGGGGGATCGACCCCGAGCGCAGCGGGATCGTGACGGTCGCGGCGGGGAGTGAGTGGCGCGCGCGGCCGTCGCTCGCGCTGCGCGCCGGTTTCTACACGCAGACGGACCCGGGGGACTACGCGGCCGCGAGCGGACTCACCGACGAGGACCTCCGGATTCGCGACCTGCGCGCGTCGACGGTGAGCTCGTACTCGGACGAGAACACGGAGGTGTTCCTCACCGGCGGCTTCGGGATCCGCTCGGGCTACTTTACCCTCGACGCGAGCGTCGAGGACAGCCACCTCATCTCGGACTACGGACGCACGCTCGTGAAGGTCGGCCTCACGGGCCTTCTGCCGAGCGAGTAGGGCGTGCGCGCGGCCCATCCCCGTCGGAGAGGATGACGCGATGGCGGGGCCTCGGGTCGCCGTCCTGGCGTCCGGGCGAGGCTCGAATCTCGGGGCGTTGCTCGCCGCGGAAGCGCGGGGCATGCTCGGCGCGAGCGTGGCGCTCGTCGTCTCCGATCGCGCGGAGGCCCCGGCGCTCGACCGCGCCCGCGCCGCCGGCCGACCGGCCATCGCGATCGACGCGGGATCGTCGCCGAGCCGCGTCTCGCCCGAAGCCGAGGGGCGGCTGCTCGCGCTCTTCGCCGAGCACCGAATCGAACTCGTCGCGCTCGCCGGCTTCATGAGGATCGTCGGCCCGGCGATCCTCGACGCGTTTCCGGAGAGGGTCCTCAACATCCACCCATCGCTCCTCCCCGCGTTCCGTGGGCTCGACGCGCAGCGGCGGGCGTGGGAGCACGGCGTGCGCTTCGCCGGCTGCACGGCGCACCTCGTGACGGCGGGGGTGGACGAGGGGCCGATCATCCTGCAAGCGGCGGTCCTTGTTCTGCGGACCGACACGCCCGAGTCGCTCGCGGAGAGGATCCTCGTGGAGGAGCACCGCATCTACCCGATCGCCGTGCGCCTCGTCGCGGAAGGACGGATTCGGATGGAGAAGAGGAGGGTCGTAATCGATGACGCCGGAGCGGACTGGCTTGCGCTCGCCTGACGTTCTCCTCGACGCCGCGGTTCCCGGCGCCGCGCCCGCGCGCCGCGGGAAAGTGCGGGACATCTTCGAGATCGGCGGCGACCGCCTGTTGATCGTCGCGACGGACCGGATCTCCGCCTACGATGCCGTGCTCCCGAACGGGGTCCCCGACAAGGGCCGCCTCCTCACGCAGATCTCGGTCTTCTGGTTCCACCACCTGGCGTCCGTGACGCCCCACCATCTGCTCTCCGCTGAGGTGCGCGACTTCCCGGAGCCGTTCCGGTCGCGTCCCGACCTCTTCGCCGGGCGCTCGATGCTCGTCCGCAAGACGACGCCGTTCCCGGTCGAGTGCGTCGTGCGCGGGTTCCTCGCCGGCTCGGCGTGGCGCGAATACCGCCAGACCGGGGAGATCGCGGGCGAGCCGCTGCCGCGCGGGCTCCGCGAGGGGGAGCGGTTCGAGACGCCGCTCTTCACGCCGGCGACGAAGGAGGAGTCCGGCCACGATCGGAACATCTCGTTCGACGAGATGGCGGAGATCCTCGGGGGGAGGACCGCGGAGACCCTGCGCGAGCGGAGCCTCGCGATCTTCCGCGCCGCCGCGGCGCATGCGGCGGGACGCGGGCTCCTCCTCGTCGACACCAAGTTCGAGTTCGGATCGCGCGGTGGCGAGGTCCTCCTGATCGACGAGGTCTGCACCCCCGACTCGTCGCGCTACTGGGAGGCGGGCTCCGAGCGGAGGACGTCGTTCGACAAGCAGTTCGTGCGCGACTGGCTCGACGCGAGCGGCTGGGACCGCGAGTCGCCGCCCCCGGTCTTGCCGCCCGAGGTCGTCGAGCAGACGAGGGCGCTCTACCTGCACGCGTATCGGCGGATCACCGGTCGGGAGGAGCTCGCGTGACGGAGTGGACGACCGGCGCCGTCATCCGCCGCGCGCTCGTCTCGGTGAGCGACAAGGCGGGAGTCGTGCCGTTCGCCCGCGGCCTCGCGGCGCTCGGGATCGAGATCCTCTCGACGGGCGGGACGGCCGCGCTCCTCCGGGCGGAAGGGATCGCGGTCCGCTCGGTCGAGGAGGTGACCGGATTCCCGGAGATGTTGGACGGTCGCGTGCGCACGCTCCATCCGAAGATCCACGGAGGGATCCTCGCCGACCGCGGAAGCGCGGCGCACCTCGAGACGCTCGCGCGTCACGGGATCCAGACGATCGACATGGTCGTCGTCAATTTCTACCCGTTCGGCAGGGTCTTCGCCGAGCGGCTTTCCGGCGACGCGGCGACCAAACTGATCGACATCGGCGGGCCGTGCCTCCTGCGCGCGGCGGCGAAGAACGCCGCGCACGTCGCGCCGATCTGCCGCCCGGAGCGATACGACGAGATCCTGGGCGAACTGCGCGGGAGCGGAGGCGCGCTCTCGCCGGCGACGCGCACGGCGCTCGCACGCGAGGCGTTCGTCGCGACCGCCGCCTACGACGCCGCGATCGCGCGGTTCCTCGGCGGCGAGTCGGGCGGCGCGATCCCGAATCCCTTCACGCTCTTCCTCGCGGCGGGCGAGCAGCTCCGGTACGGCGAGAACCCGCACCAGGAGGCGACCCTCTTCGCCGCGGCCCCGGGCGAGCGCGCGACGACGTACCGCGTGCTCGGAGGGAAGGCGCTCTCGTTCAACAATCTCGTCGACCTCGACACGGCGGCCCGCGTCGCTCAACCGGTCGAGGCGCCGTGCGCCGCCGTCGTGAAGCACTCGAACCCGTGCGGGGTCGCGGTCGGCTCCACGCCGGCCGACGCGTTCCGCCGGGCGCGCGCCGCGGACCAGGTCTCCTCGTTCGGAGGGATCGTCGCGCTGAATCGTCCGATCGACGCGGCCACCGGAGACGCCCTCGCGGAGACGTTTCTCGAGGCGGTAGTCGCTCCGGCGTTCTCGTCCGAGGCGAGGGAGCGGCTCGCCGCGAAGAAGAGCCTCCGCGTCGTCGAGATGCCCGCGATCGCGGACCCGCGGGCTCTGCTCCCGCCCGCGCACGACCTCCGCGCGACGCTTTTCGGCGTGCTCGTGCAGACCACGGACGGGCCGGACCCCGCGGTGGAGTGGCGTCTCGCGACGGGCGAGGCGCCGCCGGACGATCTCCTCGCGGACGCCCGCCTCGCGTGGCACGTCGCGCGGTTCGTTAAGTCGAACGCCATCGTGCTCGCGCGCGACGGGCGGACGATCGGGATCGGCGCCGGCCAGACGAGTCGCGTCGAGTCCGTGCGCCTCGCGATCCGGAAGGCGCGCGACGCCGGGATCAATCCCGCGGGCGCGGCGCTCGCCTCGGACGCGTTCTTCCCGTTCGCCGACGGCGTCGAGGAGGCATGCGCCGCCGGCGTGCGCGTCCTCGTCCAGCCGGGCGGCTCCGTGCGGGATGAGGAGGTCGTGCGCGCAGCGGCCGCCGCCGGCGCCACGATGCTCTTGACCGGCCGGCGCCACTTCCGACATTGAGGGAACCGAGGGACGAGGAGGACGGATGCATCGCGACGGGGTGCTGATCATCGACTTCGGCGGGCAGTACACGCAGCTCATCGCGCGCCGCGTGCGCGAGGCCTGCGTCTACTGCGAGATCCACCCGTGCCACGATCCGCGCATCGACCGCACCGTCCGAGCGGTGATCCTCTCGGGCGGGCCCGCGAGCGTCGCGGAGGAGGGCGCGCCGCGCCTTCCCGCGGGGGTCGTCGAGGCGGGCGTGCCGGTGCTCGGCATCTGCTATGGCCTGCAGCTCCTCGCGGACGCGCTCGGCGGCGAGGTCGGTCGGAGCGCGCTCCGCGAGTACGGTCCGGCGCGGCTGCGTGTCCACGCCGCGTCCCGTCTTCTCGACGGGTTCCCTCCCGAGAGCACCGTGTGGATGAGCCACGGCGACTCGGTGACCGCGCTCCCGCGCGGTTTCGCCTCGGTCGCCACGACGACGGAGGGATCGGTCGCGGTCGTCGAGGACGTCGAGGGACGACTCTTCGGCGTGCAGTTCCATCCGGAGGTCGTGCACACCGAGGCGGGGACTCGACTCTTCGAGAACTTCCTTTTCCGGATCGCTCGCCTTCCGGCGGACTGGAGCATGGCGTCTTTCCTCGAGGAGACCGGGGCCGCGCTCGCGGCGCGCGTCGGCGATCGGCCGATCCTCTGCGCGGTCTCCGGCGGCGTCGACTCCACCGTCCTCGCGCGGCTGATCGCGCGGGCGGCGCCGAAGAGCCTCGTTGCGGTGTTCGTCGACACCGGGCTCCTCAGGAAGGGGGAGTCCGACGAAGTGTCGGCGCTCTTCGCCGATCTCCCGTTCCATCGGATCGACGCGAGCGCGCGCTTCCTCGCGCGCCTCCGCGGCGTCGCCGACCCCGAGGCGAAGCGCCGCGCCATCGGGGACGAGTTCATCAAGGTCTTCGCGGAGTTCGCCCGCTCGCTCCCCGGCGAGCCGTTTCTCGCGCAGGGCACCCTCTACCCGGACGTGATCGAGAGCGTCTCCGTCCGCGGCCCCTCCGCGGTCATCAAGACGCACCACAACGTGGGAGGACTCCCGAAGGAACTCCCATTCCCTCTCATCGAGCCGTTCCGTGAGTTGTTCAAGGACGAGGTGCGCGCGCTCGGGCGGCTCCTCGGCGTCCCCGAGCGCGTGCTCTCGCGCCACCCGTTCCCCGGGCCGGGGCTCGCGGTGCGGATCCTGGGCGAGGTGACCGACGAGGGGCTCGCGGTTCTCCGAGACTGCGACGCGATCTTCGTCGAGGGGCTCCGCGCGTCGGGGCTCTACGACCTGGTGTGGCAGGCGTTCGCGGTTCTCCTCCCGGTGCGGAGCGTCGGCGTCATGGGAGACGGGCGCACGTACGAGTCGGTCGTCGCGCTCCGCGCGGTGACGAGCCGCGACGGCATGACGGCGGATTGGGCGCGGCTCCCTCACGAGTTCCTCGCGCGCGTCTCGTCGCGCATCGTGAACGAAGTTCCGCGCGTGAACCGAGTCGTCTACGACGTCAGTTCCAAGCCCCCATCGACGATCGAATGGGAGTAACCACGCGGCGGCATCGGCCCCCGATTCTCCGTTTTTGCCTCCAGCTTCTCTTTTTCGCTCGGGCGTTCGTGGGGTTCGACATCGTCCCCGTCGAGGCACGCATCACCTCCTCGGAAGGAGCGCGGGGCGAGCCGGGCGTGGATGCCATCCTCTCCTCCGACAGCCTCCGGACGGGCGAGGCCACCGCGGCTGCCGACGTCGATATCCTCAACGTTTATCGAAGCCTTGGTTTACGAGCAGACTTTCAGGAACAACTCAAGGTCCTCATCGACTCCCTGCCGACTGGGGCGGAGCGGGATTCGCTCAGGGGAGATCTTGCCTCGGAGTCCCTGCGGGACGGACTTCCAAGCGAAGCCCTCCCTCTTTTTCTGGGTCGAGACCACGGGCTCATCGTCTGGCGAAACGTCGACCGTTTCGGCGTGCTCCAGGACTCGGGACGCTTCGTCCTCCGGTATCCCGAGATCTGGCTCGCTCGCTGCGTGGCGTTGCGAGACGCCGGGTATCTCGAGGCGGCTCTCGATCTCATCGACTTCTGTGACACGAGCCGCGCGCCGTTCGCCGACGTCCCCGATGTCGTCGTCTTTCTCCGGGGAACGATGGCGCATCAGGTGGGGGACTTCGGATCGGCGATCCGCGACCTCACGCGCGCGGCCGACGGGGGCGAGACTGCTACGCTTCGGGACCAGGCCGAGCGCGAGCTTCTCTGGACGCTTGTCGAAGCGGGGGAGACGGAGGCGGCCCGCGAGCGGCTTCTTCGCGGCGGGAGCACGGCGCGGCTACGGGACTCGACGTTCGTCCTCCTGCTGGGGGAGCGGCTCGTCTTCGAGGGGCGGGCCGCCGCGGCCGAGAGTCTGTACGATCGTGCTTCAGGCGACTTCCGCGAGGGCCCGGGCGGGGTCGCGGCGTTCGATGCGCTCGCCGCGCTCCGGGCGGCGCGGGGCGATTCCGGGGACGCCGCGTTCCATCTGCGGGGCGCCGAGATCGCGCTCGCAGGGCGGGCGTGGGACGCCGCGATCCGGCTCGCGGCGCGTGCGCGCGCTGCGCCGGGCGCCGACAATGCTCTCCGCGAGACCGCCGCCCTGAAAGAAGGGCTCGCGTACTACAACGGCGGCCGCAACGACGAGGCGGTCGCCTCGCTCGAGAGTCTTCGCGCCGGCGCGCCGCGACGTGAGATCGCGCGCGAAGCGCTCATCCACCTCGGCCGCGCGGAGCGGCGCCGCGGCCGCCCCGACGCGTCGCGCCGCCACTACGAACGATTCCTCGTCGAATTCCCCGACGACCCGTTCGTCGAGGAAGTCCTCTGGGACCTCGGATGGCGCGACTTGAAAGCGCGCAAGGTCGGACGCGCGCTCGACCGGTTTCACGAACTCGGACGCCGCTTCCCGTGGGGGAAACGCCGGCCCGAGGCGCTCCTCCGTGAAGCGCTCGCGCACGATGCCCTCGACGACCCGGCCGAGGCGGTCCGCGACCTCGAGCGATTGATGCTCCTGGGGCCCGACGCGTCGCTCGGCGCACAGGCCGTCTATTTCCGCGCGCGCTTCCTTCGCGCTCTCGGCGACAAACGACGGGCGTCCGCGCTCGAGGACTCGCTCGTCGCGAACTATCCCGACACGTTCTACGCGACGTACCTCGTCGTCGAGAAGGGGGGCCCCGAGGCCGCTTGGTGGAAGGCGCCCGCGGGGGCGGGAGACCTCGCCTTCCGCGTGGCACAGGGCTACAGCCACGAGGGCGAGGCGGCGGCCGCGCGTGCGTGGATCGGCGCGCAGACGGCTGGGCCCGACTCCCTCGCTCCCTCGCGACGTCTGCGGCGCGCGGAACTCCTCGCCAGCGCGGGCCTCATCGAATTCGTCGAGGCCGAGCTCGTGGAGCTCGAGGCCGAGCAGCCTCCGGCACCGTGGCGTGATTTTCACTTGGCGCGACTCTATCGGCGCTACGGCCTCCATCACCGCGCGCTCACGGCGGGGAGCCGCTTCGCGAACGCGCGGCGCGCGCCGCGACCCGTCGAGGTGACGCGCTTCCTCTTCCCGGCGGCGTACCTCGATCTCGCCGTGAGCGCGGCGAGCGGCACGGACCTCGACCCGCGCCTCCTTCTCGCCGTCGCCCGCGAGGAGAGCTGGTTCGAGGAGGACGTCGTTTCGCGCGCGGGGGCGATCGGCCTCGTTCAGATCCTTCCGTCGACGGGGCTCGCGCTCTCGGAGAGCCTCGGCGATCCGCCCGCTACGCCCCACCTGCTCACCAAGCCCCAGACGAGCCTCCGTCTCGGCGCGTCGTACCTCGCCTCGCTCCTCCGCGAGTTCGATGGGAGCCTCATCCTCGCGGCGGCGGCGTACAACGGGGGCGAGTCGAACGCGCGCGACTGGAGCGCGTTCCACCGCGCGGAGGACCCGCCGCAGTCCATCGAGTCAATCTCGTTCACGGAGACGCGCGGATACGTGAAGAAGGTCCTTCGCTCCCTCTGGATCTATCGCTCCCTCTATCCGACCGCGAGCGAGGCCGCGTCCGAAGCATCGCGATGAATGGGGCAGCAATCGGCGAGCCCGGCACCCGCCCTGTGCCCCGCGGGCCCCTTGCGACTTCGCCGGGTGCCCGCGAGATCGCGCGGTGCCCGCGCGACGAGCGGGCGGCGAAGCGTGCGGGAGGGAGGGCCGAGAGGCCCGGACCGTGCGTGCGGGGCAGAGGGCGGGCGCCGGTCTCGCTGGGGCTCATCCTCGCGCTGCTGCCGAGCGGAGTCGAGGCGCGCCCGATCCCCACGACGCTGATCGTTCCTCCCGAGAAGCACACGCTCGGCATCCACCGCGTCACGAACGTCCACCTCAAGATGTTCACCGGGGTGAGGAACCGCTTCCGCCGCCCGGAGGGGATCGCCTGCGCCAAGCTGATCGCCCAGGACGACCCGAAGACGACGGCGGATGACGACGAGCTCACGGCGTACGGCGTGAACTCCGGCGATCCGTCGATCATCTACAACGACTCGATGACGTCCGTGAAGACTTGGCGCGGGGAGATGCGGCAGCCGCGCGGCGTCGCCGCGGACGCGACGGGACGCGTCGTCGTCGCCGACACGGGGAACCACCGAGTCCTCTTCCTGAGGAACGTGGGCGGGAAACTCGCGCTCGAGCGCACCGTGGGGAAGCGAGGCGCCGGCCCCGGCGAGCTCGACGGTCCCACGGGGGTCGCGCTCGATTCTCGTGGCCGAGTCTACGTGACGGACACCGCGAATCACCGCGTGCAGGTCTTCGATCCTCTCGGAGAGCGCCTCTGGTCGTTCGGCGCGCGCGGCACGGCGCCCGGCCAACTCGTCTCCCCGACCGGGATCGCCGTCGTCGACCGCGACGAGCCGTGGTCGTACCGCAAGCGCGACCTCGCGTTCGTCATCGATCGCGGCGGGAGGCGCATCCAGTCCTTCGCGCAGGAGGGGCGGCTCGTCTCGGCGTTCGAGGACACGACCCGGGGCGGGATGTCGTTCGCGTGGCTCGCGCTCGACTACCACAACAACGTCTACGTGACGGACCCGCGCGCCTGCCGGATCCACAAGTTCGACGAGAACCTCCGGCACATCGTCTCGTTCGGAGAGCGCGGAACGGGCGACGCGCAGTTCCTGGCTCCCACGGGGATCGCGATCTGGCGGCGCTACGGGCAGGTGTTCGTGGCGGAGTCGACGGGGGCCCAGTACTACTGGGTGGGCACCGACGTCCTCGGGCTGGCGGCGCGGCCGGCGGAGTTCCCGTCGGGGAGCGCGCAACAGATCCAGTACGCGCTCACGGAGCCGTCGGAGGTGACCGTCGCCGCCCTCGACGAGCGGGGCGCCGTCGCGCGCGAGATCGTGAGCGGTAGGCGCCAGGAGGCGGGAGCGGTCCGCGTCGCGTGGAACGGGAGAGGCGCGGCCGGCGCGCCGCTCGCGCCCGGTCGCTATCGCATCCGCGTCGACGCGCTCCCGACGTACTCCTCGCGGAAGCACTTCCACCGGGAAGTCACCACGCTCATCAAGATCCTCTCGGCCCCGGCCGGCGGTGCGGACGGCGGAGCAGAATCGCCTTGACGGACGCGCGCCGCATCGGTTACGCTCCCCGTCCGGGGGGGATTTCCTCTCGATGTTGGCGTCGCTCGATGAAGAGGAAGTTGCTCAGAGTCAGAGGAGGAAACGAGGATGGCTCGCGGCAAGGTGAAATGGTTCAATGAAAACAAGGGGTACGGTTTCATTCAGCAGGAGAATGGCGAGGACGTCTTCGTCCACTTCTCGGCGATCAAGGAGGAGGGTTTCAAGACCCTTGCCGAAGGACAAGAGGTCGAGTTCGAGATCGTCGAGGGTCAGAAGGGCCCACAGGCGGCGAACGTCGTGAAGAGGTAGTCACCACAACACGAGTCGACTCCGAGCCCGCTCCGTGACCGCGCGTCACGGAGCGGGTTCTCTTTTTCGGCCAACTGGACGCCCCCAACCCTTTTTGCTAGGTTGTCCGGCGTGAATCTCATCAAGAAGATCTTCGGCACCAAGTCGGAGCGCGACGTCAAGCGGTTGCTCCCCTCCGCCGAGGAGGTGAACCGCCACTTCGAGACGCTGCGCGACCTCTCGGACGACGCCCTCGCCGAGAAGACCGTCGAGTTCCGCCGTCGCCTCGGCGACGGCGAGACGGAGGAGGACCTCCTCCCGGAATCGTTCGCGGTCATGAAGGAGACGTGCCGCCGATTCGTCGGGAAGAGCTGGCTCGTCTGCGGCCTCCCGATCGAGTGGAACATGGTGCCCTTCGACGTCCAGCTCATGGGCGCAGTGGTCCTCCACGAGGGGACGATCGCGGAGATGGCGACCGGCGAGGGGAAGACGCTCGTCGCGACGATGCCGCTCTACTTGAACGCGCTCTCCGGCAAGGGAGTGCACCTCGTCACGGTGAACGACTACCTCGCCCGGCGCGACAGCGAGTGGATGGGCCCCCTCTTCAAGTTCCTCGGCCTCACGGTCGGCTGCATCCAGAACGACATGGACTTCGCCGCGCGGAAGGCGGCCTACGCGTGCGACATCACGTACGGAACGAACAACGAGTTCGGCTTCGACTACCTCCGCGACAACATGGCGACACGCCGGGACGACCGCGTCCAGCGCGGGCACAACTACGCGATCGTCGACGAGGTCGACTCGGTGCTGGTCGACGAGGCGCGGACGCCGCTCATCATCTCCGGACCGGTCAAGCATTCGACGCACCGCTACGAGGAGCTGCGCCCCCCCGTCGAGAACGTCGTGCGGCTCCAGGGGCGGCTCGTGAACTCGCTCGTCGCCGACGCGGAGGCGATCCTCGCCGCCGGCGACGCCGAGAAGGAGTACGAGGCGGGCATCAAGATCCTCCAGGCCGAGCGCGGCGCCCCCAAGAACAAGCGCCTCATGAAACTCTTCCAGGACCCCGTGAAGAAGCGGCTCATGCGCCGCGTCGAGACCGACTACATGCGCGACAAGCGGATGGGCGAGATCGACGAGGAGTTGTACTTCGCGATCGACGAGCGGCAGCACTCGATCGATCTCTCGGAGAAGGGGCGCGAGGCGCTCGCGCCGAACGAGAAGAACTACTTCGTGATACCGAACCTCGCCGAGGAGTACCACGCGATCGACGCCGACGAGACGCTCGGCGCCGCGGAGAAGGCGGCGCGGAAGGAGAAGGTCAACGCGGAGTTCGTCGAGAAGAACGAGAAGGTGCACAACATCTCGCAGCTCCTGCGCGCCTACTCGCTCTACGAGAAGGACGTCGAGTACGTCGTGCAGGACGGCAAGGTGATGATCGTCGACGAGTTTACCGGCCGGCTCCTCCCGGGGCGGCGCTACTCGGAGGGGCTCCACCAGGCGATCGAGGCGAAGGAGCGGGTGAAGATCGAGGGGGAGACGCAGACCCTCGCGACGATCACGCTCCAGAACTACTTCCGCCTCTACGAGAAGCTCGCGGGGATGACCGGCACCGCGGAGACCGAGGCCGGGGAGTTCTGGGAGATCTACAAGCTCGACGTCGTCGTGATCCCCACGCACCGGCCGATGTGCCGCACGGACCATCAGGACGCGGTCTATCGCACACGCAAGGAGAAGTTCGATTCGATCCTCGAGGAGATCGTGGACTCGCACGAGAGGGGACAGCCGGTCCTCGTCGGGACGGTCTCGGTCGAGGTCTCGGAGACGCTCTCGCGGCTGCTCAAGCGGCGCGGCGTCCCCCACTCGGTTCTCAACGCGAAGTACCACCAGCAGGAGGCCGAGATCGTCGCGAAGGCCGGCCAACCCGGCGCAGTCACGATCGCGACGAACATGGCGGGTCGCGGGACCGACATCCGGCTCGGGCCCGGCGTCCCCGACCTCGGCGGCCTCTACATCGTCGGGACCGAGCGACACGAAGCGCGGCGGATCGACCGCCAGCTCCGCGGCCGCTCGGGACGCCAGGGGGACGCCGGCGCGTCGCGATTCTTCCTCTCGCTCGAGGACGACCTCATGCGCCTCTTCGGCTCCGACCGCATTAGCGGACTCATGTCGCGGATCGGGATGCAGGAGGGGGAGGTGATCGAACACTCGATGGTGACGCGCGCGATCGAGCGGGCGCAGCGAAAAGTCGAGGAACACAACTTCTCGATCCGCAAGCACCTCCTCGAGTACGACAACGTCATGAACAAGCAGCGCGAGGTGATCTACGAGCGGCGCGCGGTGGCGCTGGAGGCGCCCGACCTCCGCGAGGAGATCGAGGAGACGCTGCGAAACGTCGTCGCGCTGCGGGTGGGGGCGCACGTCGACGAGAAGGCGCTCCCGGAGAATTGGCCCCTCGCGGAACTGCGGCACGACCTCGAGCAGATCGCGCTCACGCCGCTCGACGTGGCGGCGTTCTCGGATCCGCCGGGCCAGGCGGCCGAGCTCGAGGAGGCCCTCGGCGACGCCGTGGTCGGCGTCTTCCGCGACCGGACGGCCACCCGCGAGGCGCAGATGGGGCCCGAGGTGACGCGCGAATTCGAGCGCTGGGCCGTCCTCGCGAACATCGACGAGTTGTGGAAGGAGCATCTGTACGAGCTCGACGGCCTCAAGAGCGGGATCGGCCTCCGCGGCTACGGCGGAAAGGACCCGGTCCTCGAGTACAAGATCGAGGCGTTCAAGATGTTCGAGGACATGATGGATCGGGTCGACGACGGGATCGCCAAGACGGTGCTCAAGCCGTTCATCCTGCGTCGCGAGGGCGAGGAGCCGGAGCGCCGGCGGATGGTGGCGCGGCGCGAGCCGGCCCCGATGGTGCTCGCCTCCGCGAAGTCGGGCGGCGCGCCGGCCCGCCCGGCCCCGCAACGGACCGCTGAAAAGGTCGGTCGAAACGACCCATGTCCTTGCGGGAGCGGCAAGAAGTACAAGAAATGCTGCGGGGCGGAGTGAAGCCCGACTTGATCGGCCGCTGAGCCCTTGTTATATTGCCCGGCGCTTCTCGCCGGCCCCCCGGGCGGCCGCCGCGATTCATGGGAACGGCGCGCGGAGCCGAAAAGTACCTCCGGGGCGCATCGCCACACGACAGCGGCGCCGTCCGACGCGCCCCCACCGGGCGGACGGCGGGTGACCATTCGAACAGAGGCCTGATCGGCCGAAGGGTCCGCCATGGGGAAGTCGCTGGTCATCGTCGAGTCGCCCGCGAAGGCGAAGACGATCAAGAAGTTTCTCGGAGCCCACTTCGAGGTGCGCGCCTCGATGGGCCACATCCGCGACCTCCCGAAGAAGAGCCTCGGGATCGACCTCGAGAAGAACTTCAAGCCGCACTACATCAACATCCGCGGCCGTGGCAAGGCGCTCGCCGAGCTGAAGAAGGCGGCGGACAAGGCCACGGCGGTCTACCTCGCGCCCGATCCCGATCGCGAGGGCGAGGCGATCGCGTGGCACCTCCAGAACTACCTCGGCGACGGCGACAAGCGCCCCGTGCACCGCGTCGCGTTCAACGAGATCACGGACCACGCGGTCCGCGAGGCGTTCGAGACGCCCGGGAAGATCGACATGCGGAAGGTGGACGCGCAGCAGGCGCGCCGCATCCTCGACCGCCTCGTCGGCTATTTGGTGAGCCCTCTCCTCTGGAAGGTCGTCTACCGCGGCACGAGCGCCGGGCGCGTGCAGTCGGTCGCGCTGCGCCTCATCGTCGAGCGCGACGAGGAGATCAAGGCGTTTCGGCCGGAGGAGTACTGGACGATCACGGGCGAGTTCTCGGGGAAGTCCGAGACGCCGTTCAAGGCGCGCCTCGCCGAGATCCGCGGGGAGAAGGCCAAAATCGGGAACGAGGCGGAGGCGAAGGGCGTTCTCGCGGCGCACGACGGGGCCACGTTCACGGTGACCGACGTCGTCAAGAAGGAGCGCCACCGCAACCCGCTCCCGCCCTTCATCACGAGCACGCTCCAGCAGGATGCCGCGCGGCGGCTCGGGTTCAGCGCTCGCAAGACGATGGCGGTCGCCCAGGAGTTGTACGAGGGTCTCGAGACGGACGAGGGGCCGGTCGGTCTCATTACATATATGAGAACCGATTCGACGCGCATCGCGGGCCAGGCGATCGAGGAGACGCGCCGGTTCATCGCGAACCGCTACGGGGAAAAATCCCTACCGGCCGAGCCGCGGCACTACCGCGCGAAGAAGGGGGCGCAGGACGCGCACGAGGCGATCCGGCCGACGTCGGCGTTCCGGACCCCTGCGAGCCTCCGGTCGCGACTCAACAAGGACCAGATCCGGCTCTACGAGTTGATCTGGAACCGCTTCGTCGCGTGCCAGATGGAGCGCGCGGACTTCGACACGACGACCGTGTCGATCGCGGCGCGCGACCACCTGTTCCGGGCGACCGGCTCGGTCCTGCGCTTCGCGGGGTTCCTCGAAGTCTACGGCGATCTCGTCGACCCGAAGTCCGGCGCCGAGAAGGAAATGGAGGAACTTCTCCTGCCCCCGATCGACAAGGGCGAGCGTCTCCGCTGCCTCGGGCTTCTCCCGGAGCAGCACTTCACGCAGCCGCCGCCGCGCTTCTCGGAGGCCTCGCTCGTCAAGGCGCTCGAGGAGAAGGGGATCGGACGGCCGTCGACCTACGCGCAGATCATCGCCACTCTCATTTCGCGGAAGTACGTGACGCGCGAGAAGGCGCGCTTCTTCCCGACCGAGCTGGGGGTCGTCGTCTGCAAGTTCCTCGTCGAGCACTTCGGGAACATCTTCAACGTCGAGTTCACCGCCGGCATGGAGGAGGATCTCGACAAGATCGAGTCGGGCGAGGACAAGTGGGTGAAGGTCGTCCGCGATTTCTACGAGCCGTTCAAGGTCGACCTCGATGAGGTCACCAAACACACGAAGCAGATCCGCAAGGACCTCGAGAAGGAGTCGGAGGAGACCTGCGAGAAGTGCGGCAAGCCGATGATCGTGCGCTGGGGGCGGAACGGCCAGTTCCTCGCGTGCACCGGCTACCCCGAGTGCCGGAGCACGAAGCCCCTCAACGGGCAGCCGGTCCAGGAGACGAACGAGGTGTGCGACAAGTGCGGCGGGCCGATGGTGATCCGGACCGGGCGCTTCGGTCGCTTCATGGCGTGCAAGAACTACCCCGAGTGCAAGAACACGAAGCCGCTGTCGCTCGGGGTGAACTGCCCGGAGCCGAACTGCGGCGGCTACATGACCGAGAAGCGCTCGAAGAAAGGGCGCGTCTTCTACGGCTGCAGCCGCTACCCCGAGTGCAAGTTCGCGACCTGGAACAAGCCGGTCGCCGAGACCTGCTCGGAGTGCGGGTCGACGTACATGCTGGAGAAGTGGACCAAGGCGAAGGGGAGCTTCCTGGAGTGTCCGTCCTGCAAGGGAGAGAAGGCCTCGGTGGAGGCTTGACGGGACGCCCCGGCGAGCCGGTCCTCGTCGTCGGGGGAGGGCTCGCGGGGAGCGAGGCCGCGTGGCAGATCGCGCGCGCGGGATTCCGAGTCCGCCTCCACGAGATGCGGCCGGCGACCACGACCCGCGCGCACAAGACGGACCGCCTCGCCGAACTCGTCTGCTCGAATTCCCTCAAGTCGGTCGTTCCCACGTCGGGCCCCGGCATCCTCAAGTCCGAGCTCCGCCGGCTCGGGTCGCTGATCCTCGAGGCGGCCGAGACGGCGCGCATCGAGGCGGGCACCGCGCTCACCGTCGACAGGGAGATCTTCTCCGACGAAGTGACGCGGCGGATCCTCGCGAACCCGCGGATCGAGGTCGTGCGCGAGGAGGTCGTCGGGCTGCCCGAGCGCGGCCCCGCCGTCGTCGCGACGGGGCCGCTCACGTCGGACGCGCTCGCCGCGGCGCTCCGCGCGCTCTTCGGGCACGACGCGCTCTACTTCTACGACGCGATCGCCCCCATCGTCACGCGCGACTCGCTCGACGGGTCGCGCCTCTTCTCCGCGGCGCGCTACGACAAGGGCGAAGGGACCTTCCTCAACGCCCCGATGACGGAGGAGGAGTACGACGCCTTCCACCGCGCGCTCACGACCGCCGAGGTGTTCCCCCTCAAGAAGTTTGAGCGCGGCCAGTTCTTCCAGGGATGCCTCCCGATCGAGGACCTCGCCTACCGCGGCCGCGAGACGCTCGCGTTCGGCGCGCTCCGGCCGGTGGGGCTCGTCGACCCGCGCACGGGCCGCCGCCCCCACGCGGTCGTCCAACTCCGGCCGGAGAACCGCGACGGGACGTGCTACAGCCTCGTCGGCTGCCAGTCGCGCCTCACGATCCCCGAGCAGCGGCGCGTCTTCCGGATGATCCCCGGGCTCGAGAATGCCGAGTTCCTTCGCTACGGGAGCCTCCACCGGAACACGTACGTGACGTCGCCGCTCCTCCTCGCGCCGACGCTCCAGACGCGGGCGCGCTCGGACCTCCTCCTCGCGGGGCAGATCACGGGGGTCGAGGGCTACCTCGAGTCGACCGCGATGGGGCTCCTCGCCGGACTCTCCGTCGTCGGGCTTCTCACGGATGGGAACGGCGTGACGCCGCCGCGGGAGACCGCGCTCGGCTCGCTCATCGCGTACATCACGCAGACGCCGCCCTCGCGCTTCCAGCCGATGAACATCAACATGGGGCTCTTTCCGGAGATCGGCGAGGGACGGAGCGGCCGCGCCGAGCGCGACGCGCGGATCGCCGCGCGGGCCGCCGAGGCCCTCGAGCGCTGGATCGAGGCGGGCCGCGCGGCGGTCGACGCGGCGGCCGGTCCCCGATGACGACGCCCGGGGCGCTCGAGAGAGAGATCGCGCGCTTCCTCGACCACCTGATCAAGGAGCGGAACGCGTCGCCTCACACCGTCGCCGCCTACCGCCGGGACCTCGCGGATCTCGTCGAGTCGGTCGGGGCGCGGGTCGTCCGCGGAGCGGGCGCGGCGTCCGGCGCGCGCTCGCGAACCGAGCACGCCCTGATCGACCGAGACGCGGTCCGCGCGTTCGCGGCGCACCTCGCGGCGAAGGGGCTCTCGCGCCGGTCGGTGGCGCGGAAGCTCTCGGCGCTCCGCTCGCTCCTCCGCTTCGCCGCGCGCGAGGGCGGCGCGGCGCGGGCGATCGCCCCGGCCGTGCCGACGACGCGCGTCGATCGCCGGCTCCCCGAGGTCCTCTCCGAGCGCGAGATGGAGGAGGCGTTCGCGGGCGCGTCCGAGGAGTCGCCTCGCGACCGCGCGCTCCTCGCGCTCTTCTACGGCGCGGGGCTCCGGCTCTCGGAGGCGGCGGCGCTCGATCTCGACGACGTGAGCCTCGATCGCGGCGAGGTCCGCGTGATGGGGAAGGGTCGGCGCGAGCGGATCGTCCCGATCGGCCGCGGCGCGGAGGAGGCGATCCGCACCTATCTCGACGAGCGCGGGCGCGACGGCGGGCCGCTCTTCCGGAACAGCCGGGGAGCGCGCCTCTCGCGCCGCGGCATCCAGCGAGCCATCTCGCGCCTCCTCGCCCGCGTCGGGCGCGCGGGACGCTTCACGACGCACACGCTGCGCCACACGTTCGCGACGCACCTGCTCGATCGCGGGGCGGACCTGCGGGCCGTGCAGGAGCTCCTCGGGCACGCGAGCCTCGCGTCCACCCAGATCTACACGCACGTCGAGAAAACGCGCCTCACGACGATCTACCGCCGCGCCCACCCGCGCGCGTAGAATAGGCGCGGGTCGCCGGGCGCCCGATCGCGAGGAGCTTCTCGAGGGCCCTCACGACGGCGCCGGGAACCCGCCAGGGGCAGCGCGGAGCGCTGCATCGCGGGTGACGCCGCGTGCGGGAGGGGAGGGCCGTGTCACGGCCCGGACCCGTCCCGCGAGAGGCTCCTCGTGATCGGGCGAGACTCAAGCAAGAAGGAGACATGATGAAGAGAGATTTCCTCGGGATCCTCGACCTCACCGAAGCGGAGATCCGGGCGGTCCTCGCGAGCGCGGCGGAGATGAAGGCGCGCCGCCGCGCCGGTCGTCTCGACGCGCCGCTCGCCGGGCGGACCCTCGCGATGATCTTCCAGAAGCCTTCGCTCCGAACCCGCGTCTCCTTCGAGGTCGGGATGCTCGAATTGGGGGGGCACGCGCTCTACATCGAGGACCGCGAGGTCGGGCTCGGCAAGCGCGAGTCGATCGAGGACGTGGCGCGGGTCGTGTCGCGCTACGTGAGCGCGATCATGGCGCGCACCTTCGGGCACGACCTCGCCGTGGGGCTCGCGCGCGCGGCGAGCGTGCCCGTGATCAACGGGCTCACCGACACTCTCCACCCGTGCCAGGTCCTCGCGGACATCCTGACGGTCCAGGAGCGGCTCGGGCGCGTCGACGGCGTGAGCGTCGCCTTCCTTGGCGACGGGAACAACGTGGCGAACTCGTGGATCGAGCTCGCGATTCGGCTCCCGATCCGGCTCTCGGTCGGCGTGCCGGAGGGATTCGAGCCGGACCGCGGGCTTCTCGACGAGGCGCGGCGCGCCGCGCGCGGCGAGGTGCGCGTCGCGCACGACCCGAAGGAGGCCGTCCGCGGCGCGGACGTGATCTATACCGATGTCTGGGCGAGCATGGGGCAGGAGGCGGAGGCGGAGCGGAAGGCGCGCGCCATGCGCCCGTTCCAGGTGAACGCCGCGCTCCTCGCGGCGGCCGCGCCGCGTCACGTCGTCCTCCACTGCCTCCCCGCGCACCGAGGCGAGGAGATCACGCACGACGTGCTCGAAGGTGCATCGTCCGCGGTCTTCGACGAGGCGGAGAACCGGCTCCACGTGCAGAAGGCACTCCTTGCGTTCCTCATCCTCGGCGCATGACGAGGAGGGGAGGGGCGGGGCGCGCGCCCGCGCTGCTCGCGCTCGGTCTCGCCGCGCTCGCGGTGGCGTGCGCCGAGCGGCGGCCCCCGCCCGGCGGCCCCGTCGACGACGTCGCCCCGATGGTCATCGCGGTCGAGCCGGCGGATGGGGCGCTCGGGGTCGCGCCGGGGACGCCGATCCGGATCACGTTCTCGGAGGAGATGAACCGGAAGAGCGTGGAGAGGGCGCTCCGCCTCGCGCCGAACGCCGAGCGCGCGGAGCGCGCCTGGGACGGGAACGCGCTCATCGTCACGGCTCCGCCCGATGCGCCGGCGGGGCCTCGCGGCGAGCGCGTCGTCTCTCTCCTGCGCATCGCGGAGGACGAGCGCGGGAACCGGCTCGTCGAGCCGCTCGAGATCGCCTTCACGAGCGGCGACTCGCTCCCCGACGGCGAAATCGAGGGGCGCCTCGCCGGCGGCCCCGCCGACCCGCGCGCGCGGCTCCTCCTCTTCCGCGCTCCCGGGCCCGCGCCGGACTCCCTCCCCGCGGCCACGCCGCTTCGCGAGATCTCCGCATCCACCGACGGCGCCTTCCGGTTCCGCCACCTCGGCGTGGGAGGCGGCGACACGCTGGCCCTCTTCGCGCTCGCGCAGCCCGAGGTCCGGCCGAGCCTCGACGCGAAGCGCGACCGCGTCGCCTTCGGTCCCGACACGCTCGTCCTGTCCGCCGCGGCCCCGCGCCTCGCCGGGATCTCGCTCACACTCGTCAAGCCGGACGCGCCCGGCGCGTGGGGCGGGCGATCGCCCGAGATCCCCGCCGGGGCGACGGTCCTCCTCCGCTCCGTCTCCGATAGCGCCTCGGTCCTCGACGTGGAGGTCGATTCGACCGGATCGTTTCTGATAGATTCGGTCCCGCCGGGGACCTATCGCACGCGCCTCCGCGACCCGGAGGGCGCTTCCGAGTCGCCGATGCCGGGTTTCCCGGAGACGCTTCGAGTGCGGCCGGGGGAGAGGATTCTCCCGCCGGCCGCGGACACGCTCGCCGCGGCGGCGCGCGACACGTCGTCCGCCGACGAGCCCGAGAAGAGAGAGCCGTGACGCCATGAAAGCCTCCCGCCTCATCCTCTACGCGACGCTCCTCATCGCCGCGGGATCGTTCACGATCCTCACCCTCTTCGTGTTCTTTCGCCTCGTCTCGATGACGGACGGATCGCCCGACATGCTCGCCGCGGGGGACAAGGTCGGGCTCGTGCGAGTCGACGGGATCCTCGGCGACAGCGAGGACGCGCTCGAGCAGCTCGAGGCGTACAGGAAGAGCGGGAGCGTCAAGGCGATCGTCCTGCGGGTCGACACGCCCGGCGGCGGAGTCGGCGCGTCGCGCGAGCTCTACGAGGAAGTGCTCCGGATCCGCGAGGATGGGAAGCCGGTCGTCACGTCGATGGGGCCGCTCGCCGCGTCGGGAGGCTACTACGTGGCGTGCGCGAGCGACTCGATCCTCGCCGGCCCCTCGACGATCACCGGCTCGATCGGCGTCGTCGCGATCTTTCCGAACTACACCGAGGCGCTCGACAGGCTCGGGCTCAAGTTCCACGTGCTCGCCACGGGGCCGTTCAAGGCGTCGGGCGCGAGCGTCAAGGAGTTCACCGAGGAGGAGCGGGCCTACCTGCAATCGCTCCTCGACGACCTCTTCCAACAGTTCGTCGACGTGATCGCGGAGACGAGGGGGCTCCCGCGCGACTCCGTGCTCGCGGTCGCGGACGGGCGCGCGTTCACGGGGCGGCAGGCGGTCGATCTCGGCCTCGTGGACCGACTCGGCACGCTCGAGGACGCGGCGACCGCGGCCGCGATCCTCGCGGACCTCCCGGTTCCGCCGCGCGTCGTGGAGAAGAAGGAGCGGCGCTTCTCCCTCCGCGATCTCATCCGTGAGAGCCGCCTCTTCCTGCGCGCGGCGCCGGCGCCCTTTCCGCGCATCGAGTACCGCCTCTACTGAGGAAAGCCCCGCGCGGCCCGCTTCGCGAAATGTCGTTTCGCGGAATGGTTGACACGGGTGGAGGGCACCTGCTAGTCTACTGCGCTCAAGGACTTAGGGCAGGGCTGCGCGATCACCTCGCCCCCACGCACGCCTCGTCCGAGTCGGCGCGGTTGAATCAAAGGAGGAAGGGCCCCAGATGACGAAGGCGGATTTGGTGGACCAGGTAGTCGAGGTGACCGGGCTCGCGAAGAAAGACGTCGCCCTCATCGTCGACGGCTTTCTCGAGTCGATCTCCCGCGCTCTCGAGCGCGGCGAGCACGTCGAGATCCGCGGATTTGGGAGCTTCAAGGTGAAGGAAGCGAAAGCGCGGACCGCGCGGAACCCCCGCTCGGGAGAGACCGTTCAAGTTCCCGAGAAGGCAGTCCCCTTCTTCAAGGTATCGAAGGAGCTCAAGGCCCTCATCGATCCGGTCGGGTCTCCGCTCAGAACCGCGTGAGCGGATTCCGTCGTGGATTCCGCCTCTCCCACTCAACCAAGCGAAAGGAGGACCGCTCTTGCCCTGCGGCAGAAAACGTAAGCGTCGCAAGATCGCGACGCACAAACGGAAGAAGCGTCTGCGCAAGAATCGCCACAAGAAGAAGCTGCGTTAGGCGCCCCCACCCCGGCCTGCCGCGGGTGGGGGTCCCCGCTGGGGCGCCGCCCCGCGCGGGGCAGTCACCATGAGATCGTTCGCCCTCGAAGCCCTGGAAGAGGCGCGCTCCGCGGGAGCGGACTACGCCGACGTGCGTTTCGTCGAGACCGCGCGCGAGGAGATCGGCGTCAAGAACGGCCGCGTCGCGCTCGTCACGCGGACCGACGACCGCGGGTTCGGTGTGCGCGTTCTCGCGCGCGGCGCGTGGGGTTTCTCCTCGAGCGCGATCCCATCGCGCGACGAGGCGCGGCGGGTGGCGCGCGAGGCCGTCGAGATCGCTCACGCGAGCGCCCGCCTCGCCGAGCGCCCGGTCGCGCTCGCGCCCGTCGAGCCGATCGTCGCGACCTGGCGGACGCCGTTCCGGCTCGACCCGTTCGAGGTCCCCCTCGAGGAGAAAATCGATCTCCTCTTCTCGATCGACGAGGCCGCGCGCCGCGTGATGGGGGTCACCGTCGTCCAGGGCGAGATGTCGTTCCGCCGGATCCGCAAGGCGTTCGTCTCGACGGAAGGCGCCGCCATCGAGCAGGAGATCCTCCGTTCGGGAATTGGGTACGCGGTCACCGCGGTGCGCGCGGGCGACCTTCAAGTCCGTTCGTACCCGAACTCGTTCGGCGGCCAGTTCCAGACGAAGGGCTACGAGCTGATCGGGGAGTGGCCCCTCGTCGCCGAGGCGGAACGCGTCGCGTCCGAGGCGGTCGCGCTCCTCTCCGCGGAGCAATGCCCCTCCGGGGCGCGCGACATCATCCTCGACTCGTCGCAGCTCGCGCTGCAAGTCCACGAATCGTGCGGCCACCCGATCGAGCTCGACCGCGTGCTCGGCGCGGAGGCCAACTACGCGGGGAAGTCGTTCCTCACGCCGGACCTCTTGGGCTCATTCCGCTACGGCTCGCCGGCGGTGAGCATCGAGGCGAGCGCCCTCACGCCGGGCGGCGTCGGCACGTACGGCTTCGACGACGAGGGGGTCCCCGCGCAACGCTGGGAGATCGTGCGCGACGGCCTCTTCACGGGCTACCTCACCTCTCGAGAGACGGCGGCCGCGATCGGGGAGCCGGCCTCGCGCGGGACGATGCGCGCCGACTCGTGGAACCGCCTCCCGATCATCCGCATGAACAACGTGAACCTCCGGCCGGGCGCGGGCACGCTCGACGAGTTGATCCGCGACACCGAGGACGGAATCTACATGGAGACGAATCGCTCCTGGTCGATCGACCAGCTTCGGCTGAACTTCCAGTTCGGGACCGAGATCGGATGGGAGATCAAGAAGGGGAAGCGGGTCCGAATGCTCAAGAACCCGACGTACGGCGGGACGACGCCCGAGTTCTGGCGAGCGTGCGACGCCGTGTGCGGCGCCGACGAGTGGGTCCTGTGGGGGCTCACGTCGTGCGGCAAGGGGCAGCCGGGGCAACTCGCCGAGACGGGACACGGCGCGGCGCCGGCGCGCTTCCGGAAGATCGCGGTGGGGGCGGCGTATGCTCGATAGGGTCGAAGCCGAGGAGGTCCTCGGTCGGGCGCTCGCCGCGAGCGAGGCGGACGCGGCCGAGGCGCTCCTCTCCGGCGGCGCCCTCGCGCTCACGCGGTTCGCCGAGAACGCGATCCATCAAAACGTCGCGGAGCGGAACGTCGTCCTGTCGATCCGGTCGGTCATCGGACGGAGGAGCGGGTCAGCGACGACGAACCGGCTCGATCCGGAGGGGATCCGCGCGGCGGCGCGGCGCTCCGAGTCGGCCGCGCGCGCGACGCGGGACGAGGACCCGCCGCCCGACGTCGCGGCGCCCGCCGCGCGGAGCGAGGAGGGGGCCGCGCGCCTCGCGACCGCGGGCGGCGTGGGCGCGGGGTCCGACGGCGCGTCGTGGGGACCGCGCGAGCGCCAGGAGGCGGTCGCGTCCGTCGTGTCGTGCTGCCGGCGCGCGGGGCTCACGGCGGCGGGCTTCGCTCTCTCCGCGGAGGGCGAGTTGAGCGACTACGGCGAGCACGCCGCCTTCGCCGTCGCGAACTCGAGGGGCCTCTCCGCGTACCACCGGCGAGGCCGCGTGATGCTGAGCGCGACGGCGATGGACGCGACGAGCAGCGGCTGGGTCCTCGGCATCGCGCGCGGCCCAGTCGGGCTCGCCGTCGATCGGCTCGCGGAAACCGCCGTGGAGAAGGCGGTCGCCTCGCGCGACCCGAAGCCGCTCCCGCCCGGCCGTTACACCGTGGTCCTCGAGCCCGCGCCCGTCGCGAGCCTCGTCGAGTTCCTCCTCCCGGGCTTCAACGCGCGCGCGTTCCACGAGGGACGCAGTTTCCTCGCCGGCCAACTCCCGAGGACGATCGGCAACGACGCGTTCACGCTCTTGGACGACCACGCCCACCCGCTCCACGCGGGGAAGCCGTTCGACGAGGAGGGCGTGCCGCGGAAGCGAGTCGTCCTCGTCGATCGGGGCGTGGCGCGCGCGCTCGTGTGGGACCGGCGCACGGCGGCGGAGCGAGGCGCTGAGCCGACCGGACACGGTCTCCGCCTCCCCAACGCGGAGGGGGCCGCGCCGGCGTACCCGGTCGTTCCGGGGGGCGTGGAGAGCGTGGAGGACCTCGTGCGCTCGACGCGCCGGGGCATCCTCGTGACCCGACTCTGGTACGTGCGCGTCGTCGACCCGATGCGGGTCATCGTGACCGCCATGACGCGCGACGGGACCTTCTGGATCGAGAACGGGCGGATCGCCCACGGCGTCCGAAACCTCCGCGTGAACGAGAGCGTCGTCGAGGCGTTCGGGCGGATCTCGGGGGTCGGCCGCGAGGCGCTCTCCGCGTCGTCCGAGCGGGCGGTCGCGATGGTCGTCCCGGCGCTTCGCATTGAGGATTTCCAGTTCACGAGCGAGGCGAGTTTCTAGATGCGACCCGCGCGACCGCGCTCCGCCGCATCCACCCTCGCGACCCTCGGGCTCGCCGCGTGGGCGCTCGGGACCGCGGCCCGCGCCTGGGGCGATTCGCACTCCTCAGTCGATCCCCCCGGGTCCGCGCCGAGCGCCACCGTCGATGAGGCGCCCGCCCGCGGAGCGCGCGACGCGCGCCGCCTCTGGGTGTTCCTGCGCGATCGGGACGCCCATGCCTCGAAGGCGCTTCTCGCGGCGCCCAAGCGCTGGGTGAGCGACCGGGCGCTCGCGCGCCGCGCGCGCCGCGGCCGCGGACCGGTCGCGAGCGCGGCCGACCTGCCGGTCGACGCGGCGTGCCGCGACGCGATCCTCGCCACCGGCGCGCGCGTCGTCACGACGTCGCGCTGGCTCAACGCCGTGAGCGTCGCCGCGACGGCGGCGGAGTCCGCGCTCGTCGCGGCCCTCCCGTGCGTCGCCGCGATCCGCCCGGTCGGCGCGCGCGCCTCCGTCGAGCCTCAGCCCGAGCCGAGCCTCGGGCGGGTCGAGGACGCGCGTCCACCCAGAGCCCCGCACGCCCTCGACTACGGTCCGTCGGCGGCGCAACTCGCGCAGATCAACGTGCCGGCCTTGCACGACAGCGGCTATTCGGGCGCGGGGGCCTTGGTGGGTCTCCTCGACACCGGCTTCGAGCGGACGCACCCGGGCTTCGCGACGACGACGATCCTCGCCGAGCGCGACTTCGTGAACGACGACGGCAACACCGCCGACGAAGGCGCCGAGAACGTCTCGGGCCACGGCACCGCGGTCCTCTCCGCGGTCGCGGCGTTCGCTCCGGGCGAATTGATCGGCGCGGCATACGGCGCGTCGTTCGTCCTCGCGAAGACGGAGATCGTCTCGAGCGAGGTCCCGGCCGAGGAGGACCTCTGGGTCGCCGGCCTCGAGTGGGAGGAGAGCCTCGGCGTCGACGTCGTCTCGTCCTCCCTCGGTTACCTCTCGTTCCCCGGCCAGAGTTTCTACACGTACGAGCAGATGAACGGACGGACCGCCGTCACGACCCGCGCGGCGAGCTTCGCGGTCGATCGCGGCGTGGTCGTGGTGAACTCCATGGGGAACGAGCGGCAGAATCCGTGGCATTACCTCGTCGCTCCCGCCGACGCGGAATGCGTGATCTCCGTGGGCGCCGTCGACCAGAACGGCCAACCGACCTTCTTCACGTCGGTCGGGCCCACCTCGGACGGACGTCTCAAGCCCGACGTCGCCGCGCTCGGCTTCGGGACCTACGTCGCCCGAACCGACTTCGGCGGGGGGAGCGTTTACGGCCCGAACAGCGGGACCTCCTTCGCGGCCCCGCTCGTCGCCGGCGTGGCGGCACTCCTGCTCGAATCGAACCCCGGTTTCACGCCTGCTCAAGTTCAGATCGCCCTCCGACGGACGGGGAGCCGCGCCGCATCGCCGGACACCCTCTCCGGGTACGGCGTCGCGAACGCGCTCGCGGCCGCGTACTTCGCTCCGCCCGATTCCCAGACCTGCCTCGTGCTGACGCCGGTCCGGCTCCGGAAGCGGGTGGGTGACGTCTTCGTTCCGGCCCTCGGAGAACTCGGCTGGTCCTTCGACCTCCCGGCGCCCGGACGCGTGACCGCGAGCGTCCACGACGTCTCGGGCCGAGAGGTCCTCACCCTGCTGGACGGCGATCTGGCGGCCGGCAGGGGCATCGCGATCCCCTGGGACGGCCGCGCGACCAACGGAGAGAGCGCCGCGGCCGGCGTCTACGTCCTCCGGCTCGAGACGCCCGCTGGAACCGTGACGTCGCGCGTGGTCCTCGTCCGATGAGGCCGCGCCCCTTCGACCGGCCCGCGCGGCCGGGAACCGTTCGCCGACCTCGGGCGTACAAGTGGCTCGGACCTCCGGCGCCGGCCCGCGCGCCTCGCATCGACCTCGACGGAAGGAGAGAGTGCTCATGAGCCTGGACGTACGCGAGATGAATGAACGGGTCCGCGCCGAGGCGGCCTCCCTCGACCGGGTCGTCTCCGAGATCCGGAAAGTGATCGTCGGGCAGCGCGCGATGGTGGACCGGCTCCTCATCGGTCTCCTCGGCAACGGGCACGTCTTGCTCGAGGGGGTCCCCGGGCTCGCGAAGACGCTCGCCGTCACGACGCTCGCGCGGACGATCCACGCGTCCTTCCAGCGGATCCAGTTCACGCCGGACCTCCTCCCGGCGGACCTTCTCGGGACCCTCATCTACAACCCGAAGGACCAGGGGTTCACGGTGAGGAAGGGACCGATCTTCGCGAACCTCATCCTCGCCGACGAGGTGAACCGCGCGCCGGCGAAGGTGCAGTCGGCGCTCCTCGAGGCGATGCAGGAGCGGCAGGTCACGATCGGCGACGCGACGCATCGCCTGCCGGAACCGTTCCTCGTCCTCGCGACGCAGAACCCGATCGAGCAGGAGGGGACCTATCCCTTGCCCGAGGCGCAACTCGACCGCTTCATGCTGAAGCTGAAGGTCTCCTATCCCACCAAGGCGGAGGAGAAGGAGATCCTCGAGCGGATGACCGCGCGCGAGACGCCGGAGGCGGCCGCCGTCATCGATTCGAAGGAGATCGTGCGCCTGCGGGGCCTCCTCCACGAGATCTACATGGACGAGAAGGTGAAGGACTACATCCTGAACATCGTCTTCGCGACGCGCGAGCCCGCAGCCGCGGGGCTGGATCTCAAAAATCTGATCGCGTACGGCGCCTCGCCGCGCGCGACGATCTACCTCACGACCGCCGCGAAGGCGCACGCGCTCCTCCGCGGCCGCGGGTACGTGACGCCGGAGGACGTGAAGGCAATCGCGTACGAGGTGCTCCGGCACCGCGTCCTCATCACGTACGAGGCGGAGGCGGAGGAGGTCACCTCGGACGAGGTGATCCGCCGCGTCCTCGACCGGGTCGAGGTGCCGTGACCCCGCAGGTCGCCCGCCGCGGGGTCGCGCCCGCGGAGATCTTGAAGAAGGTCCGCCGGATCGAGATTGTCACGCGCTCGCTCGTGCAAAACGTCTTCTCCGGCGAGTACAAGAGCGTGTTCAAGGGGCGCGGCATGGAGTTCGACGAGGTGCGCGAGTACATGCCCGGCGACGACGTCCGCGCGATCGACTGGAACGTCTCGGCGCGGATGAACCACCTCTTCGTCAAGCGGTTCGTCGAGGAGCGCGAGCTCACCGTCATCCTGGTCGTCGACGTGAGCGGCTCGTCGGAGTTCGGAACGCGCAAAGTCTTGAAAAGCGACGTCCAGGCGGAGATCGGGGCGCTGATCGCGTTCTCCGCGCACAAGAACAACGACAAGGTCGGGCTTCTCCTCTTCACCGACCGCGTGGAACGCTTCATTCCACCGAAGAAAGGGCTCCGGCACGTCCTGCGCATCGTGCGCGACCTCGTCTACCACGAGCCGGACGGGCGCGGCACGCGGATCGGCCCGGCGCTCGAGCACCTGAACCGCGTCCTCAACCGGCGCGCGATCGTGTTCCTCGTGTCGGACTTCCAAGACGACGGGTTCGAGAAGGCGCTCCGCGTGACGGCGCGGCGGCACGACCTCGTGGCGGTCTGGACCGCCGACCGACGCGAGCGGGAGATCCCGCGCCGCGGGCTCTTCCGGGTCGAGGACCCGGAGACGGGCGAGGAGACGTGGATCGCGGCGAGCGCGCGCCGCGCGGAAGCGTACCGCGCCCTCGCGGAGAGGCGCCGGGAGGAGCTCGCGCGCACGTTCCGGGCGAACGGCGTCGATCTCGTGCCGGTGTCGACCGAGTCCTCGTACACGGAGCCGCTCGTCGCGTTCTTCAAGAAGAGGGAGCGGATGTTCCGGTGAGAGCGGCCTCGGGTCCCGATCGCCGCCGGCGGGCGAGTTCCGCCTGGGCCGTGAGACGGGCGTTTCCGGTTCTCCTCGCGGTGGTCGCCGCGGTCGCGCCGCCGGTGTCGCTCGGGCCGCACGGAGCGCGGCTCGCGAGCGGCGCGACGCTCGCCGTCGAGGCGGCGCCGCGGGAGATCCACGTGGGCGATCCGATCCGGATCACGATCCGCCTGACGGCGGAGGAGGGGTCGGACGTCGCGCTCCCCGTCCTCGCGGAGAGCGTCGGCGACTTCGAGGTTCTCTCCGTGGGATCGCCCACCGAGGAGCGCGGGCCGGACGGGGAGCGGATCCTCTCCGTCGAGGCCACGGTCACGGCGTGGGCGACGGGCGATCTCACGATCCCTCCGCTCTCGGCGTCGGGGACCGCGGATCTCGAGGCGGGGTCCGTTCGGAGCGATCCCGTGCCGATCACGGTCGCGAGCGTGGGGATCGAATCGAGCGAGGATCTCCGGCCGATCAAGGATCCGCTCTCCCTTCCGATCGAGTGGGCGCGGATCGCGCTCATCGCCCTCGCGGCGCTCCTCGCGGCGATCGTCGCGTTCCTCGTCGCGCGGCGGCTGCGGCGGCGGCCGGCCGCGGTTCCCGCCGCGCCGATCTCCACGCGCCCCGCCCACGAGGTCGCCCTCGAGGCGATCGACCGTCTCGCGTCGGAGGGGCTCGTGGCGCGCGGCCGCGTCGCCGAGCACACCACGCGCCTGACCGACATCCTCCGCCGCTACTTCGAGGCGCGGTTCGGTTTCCCCGCGCTCGACAGGACGACCTCGGAAATCCTCGTCGCGCTCCGGAAGCCACTCGACCGGGCGGGGATCCGCCGCTCGATCGATCTCCATGCCGAGATCGCGGACCTCCTCCACGAGGCGGATCTCGTGAAGTTCGCCGAGTTCTCCCCGGACCCCGCCGCCGCCTCCGCCACGGTGGAGCGGGCGCGCAGCATCGTCGAAGCCACTCGAGAGGAGGAGGCGCCGCCCCTCGCGGCGGCCTCGTGACCGCGTGCTCCGCTTCGCGAACCCACTTGCCTTCGCGCTCGTCGGCCTGATCGTCGCGGGGCTCCTCTTGAGGCGGCGGCTCTCGGGCGGCCGGCGTCCGCGCCTCCTCTTCACGGGGACGCGCCTCCTCCGAGACGCGGGGCTCGTCGCGGGACGCGTTCCGCTCCGCCTCCTCGCGGGCCTCCGCATCGCGGCGCTCGCGCTCCTCGTGGTCGCGGCGGCGCGCCCGCAGGCCGGGCACCGGCGCGTCGAGGTCTCCTCAGAAGGGATCGACGTGGTCATCGCGCTCGACGTGTCGGGGAGCATGCGCGCCGAGGACTTCCGCCCGAAGAACCGTCTCCACGTCGCGAAGGAGGTCGTCGCCTCCTTCATCGACGGGCGCGCGAGCGACCGGATCGGGCTCGTCCTCTTCGCCGGACGGGCGTTCGTTCAATGCCCGCTGACGCTCGACTACGGCATCCTCAAGGAGCAGCTCGCCACGGTGAAGATCGGGATGCTCGAGGATGGGACGGCGATCGGGAGCGCGATCGCGAGCTCCGTGAACCGCCTGCGCGCGAGCGAGGCGAAGAGCCGCGTGATCATCCTCGTCACGGACGGCGTGAACAACGCGGGGAACATCGACCCGATCACCGCCGCGCGTCTCGCGGCCGCCATGAAGGTCAAGATCCACACCGTCGGCGTTGGCCGTCCCGGGGGCGAGGCGCTCTTCCCCGTGGACGACCCCGTGTTCGGGAAGCGGATGGTCCGCCTCGAGGCGCAACTCGACGAGAAGACGCTCTCAGCGATCGCCGACTCGACGGGGGGGGAGTACTTCCGCGCGTCCGACCCCGCGGCCCTCCGCGAGATCTTCGACCGGATCGGCGAGATGGAGAAGACGAAGATCGAGAGCGTCGAGTTCGTCGACTACGAGGAGCGCGCCGGGTGGTTCCTCCTCCCGGCGGTCGGTCTCCTCGCGCTGGAATCGGGTCTCGCCGCGACTCGATTCCTCGTGGTGCCGTAGATGCGCGCGGGAAGCCCCATCTTCCTCTACGCCTTGGCGCTCGTCCCCGTGCTCGCCGCGCTCCTCCTCTTGGCCGCGCGCCGCCGCCGGGCGATCCTTTCCGAGTTCGGCGAGGCGGGCGCCGTCGCGCGCATCGCCCGCTCGGTCGATCCGGAGCGGCGCCGCATGAAGTCGCTCCTCCTCCTCGCGGGCGTCGCGCTCGCGACTGTGGCGCTCGCGCGCCCGCAGTTCGGCGCCCGCGAGGTCCTCGTGAAGCGCCGCGGAATCGACGTCGTCTTCGCCATCGACACGAGCCTCTCGATGCTCGCGCGCGACCTCCCCCCATCGCGTTTCCAGAGGGCCAAGCAAGAGATCTCCCGCGTCCTGGACCGCCTCCAGGGGGACCGCGTCGCGCTCGTCGCCTTCGCGGGCGGCGCCTACGTCCAGTGCCCCTTCACTCTCGACTACGGCGCGTTCCGCCTCTTCCTCGAGCACGTCGCCGTCGGGAGCGCGCCGAAGCCGGGCAGCGATCTCGCGGCGGCGATCGAGCGGGCGGCGGCGCTCCTCCGCTCCGACGAGAAGAAGTACAAGGCGCTCGTCCTCGTCACCGACGGGGAGGCGCTCACGGGCGAGGCGCTCGCCGCGGCACGCGCCGCGGCGGCGGAGGGGGTTCGGATCTTCGTCGCCGGCGCCGGCACGGCGGAGGGGGCGGTCATCCCGCTCGTCGCCGAGGACGGGAGCGGCGCGGGCGTCAAGCGGGACGAGACGGGGGAGATCGTCGTGACGCGACTCCAAGAGGCGAGCCTCGCGGAGATCGCGCGGGCCGGCGGAGGGAAGTACGTGCCGCTCGGCGGGGCGGGCGACCCGGGCGCGGAAATCGCGGAGGAGATCGAGTCGTTCGAGAAAAAGGACCTCTCGAGCCGAACGGCGATTCAGTTCGAGGAGCGCCACGCCTGGTTCTCGCTGGCCGCGTTTCTATTCCTCGCGGCGGAGTTCCTGCTTCCCGAGGGACGACGCGGCCCGAAGCGCCCCGAGGAGGACGTCGCGTGAGCCGCGTGCCGGGCGAGAGGGCGCGGGCCGCCGCTCTCGCGGCGCTTCTCGCCGGCGGGGCCGCCGCGCTCCTCGTTGCGCCGGACGCCATCGCCGCGTCGGCCCGCTCGCGGAACGAAGCCGGAAACGCCCTCTACCGCGAGGGGCGATTCGGGGAGGCCCGCGATCGCTATCTCGCCGCGCAGGCGGACCGACCCGACGCCCCCGAGATCGATTTCAACATCGGGGATTCGTTCTACCAGGAGGGTGGCTTCCTGGACGCCACGGGCGCCTTCGCCAAGGCGCTCGGCCGCTTCGACGAAGCGAAGAAGCGCGACCCGCTGCGCGCGTCCTCGGCCGCCTACAACCTCGGGAACGCGCTCTTCAAGGCCGGCAAGCCGGACGAGGCGATCGAGCATTACAAGAAGGCGCTCCGCGCGAACTCCGCCGACGTCGACGCCAAGCACAACCTCGAGTTCGCCCTGAAGAAGAAGGAAGAGGAGAAGGCGCGGCAGGAAAAGAAACAGGACGAGGACCAGAAGCAACCGAAGGACGAGGGTCAGGACGGCGAGAAGAACGAGAACGACCGAGCGAAAGAGGACGAGCGGCGCGAATCCGAGGAGGAGAAGTCGGGCGAGGGAGAATCGAATGAGGATCAAGCCGCCCCAAACGAAGGCGCTAATGCGGACTCCGCGCCCCCTCCGCCGCCGCGGAGCGATCCCAACGACGGCGCCGAGTCGGTGCGGCAAGGGATGCCCCGGGAAGACGCGCTTCGGATCCTCGAGGCGCTCGAGGCGCAGGAGCTTGCCCAGGCCCGCGAAGAGGAGTTGAAGGCGCTCCGGCGGGCCCTCGAGTCGGAGGGGAAGGACTGGTGAGAGCGTCGATCTCCCTCATTCTCATTGGCCTGCTCGCGGCCGCCGCACCCTCGCTCGCCCTCGATCTCCGCGCGGAGGTGGATCGCACGAGCGTGCCGGTCGGTGGCCAGGTCGCGCTCCGCCTCATCGTGTCGGGCGCGGGGCAGGATCTACCCCGCATCCGGATCTCCGCGCCCAACGGGTTCGACGCGTACTCGCTCGGGACATCCCAGAACATATCGATCCTCAACGGGCGCGTCGAGACATCGCTCACCGAGAGGTTCGTCCTGGTCGCGAAGGAGGAGGGGAGTTTCACTCTCGGCCCCTTCGAGATCACGCACAGGGGGGAGACGGTCCGCACGGAAGCGATTACCGTGCAGGTCGTCGCGGGGGGCGCGGAGGCGCCGCCGGAACCACGACAGGGGGGCGCTGCGGCGGGGCGGACCGGACGCGCCCGCGACAAGTCGCCCGACTTCTTCGTGCGGGCGGACGTCGATCGGCGCGAGGCGTTCGTGAGCGAGGCGATCACGCTCACGTTCCGCTTCTACTCGCGCGTCCGTCTCTCGCGCGATCCGGAGTACACGCCGCCGGCGGCGACCGGATTCTGGATCGAGGACCTGCCTCCCGTCCGGCGGTTCTACGAGGATGTCGCGGGGGTGCCCTATCTGGTCAACGAGCTCAAGTACGCGCTCTTCCCAACGACGACGGGAGATCTGACGATCGGCCCCGCCTCACTCAAGATTCAGACCGCGTCCGACAACCCCCTCGACTGGGATCCCTTCCAGATGTTCGGACGCGACCCGTTCGCGGGTCTCCGAGAGGGGCCGCCGCAGGTGCTCCGGACCGATCCGATCGGCATCCGCGTGCGGCCGCTCCCCGAGGCAGGCCGGCCGCAGGGATTTTCCGGCCTCGTCGGGGACTACAGCCTCGCGGCTCGTCTCGACAAATCGACCGTGGAGGCGAACCAGCCGGTGACGCTCGCGCTCATCCTCTCCGGCGGCGGGAACCTCCAGACGGCGCCCGCTCCGACGATCGAACTGCCGGCGGCCGTCCGGTCCTACGATTCAGGCTCGCGTGTGAACTCCTCCAAGGAGGGATACCGCCTCAGGGGAGAGAAGGTCGTCGAGAAGGTCCTGATCCCGCAGGCCGCCGGGCAGATCGTGATCCCGCCCGCGACGCTGGTCACGTTCGACCCGAGGGCCGGGCGCTACCGGACGCTGTCGACCGACTCCCTGCGGCTCGAGGTCGTGCCCTCGACCGCCCCGGTCGTCTCCGCTCTCGGCGGCCGAGAGGTCCGTCCCTTCCGGCGCGATCTCCGCGCGATCCGCGAGGACCTCGGCGCGCTGAGGTCGCCGCGTCCATGGCTCATCTCGCGGCCGGCGTTCTGGATCGCGCAGACGGTCCCGCTCCTGATCTTTCTGAAGGCGCTGCGCGACGGGCGGGCGCGGCGGGCGCTCGCGGCGGACGTCACGCTCGCGCGGGCGCGAGGCGCGAGCCGCGTGGCGCGGCGCCGCCTCCGCGAGGCGCGGCGGGCCCTCGATGGGAAGGCGGACGACCGGTTCTACACGTTCCTCGCGGCGTCGCTCTCGGAGTACGCCGCCGACAAGTTGGGGCTGTCGCGCCTCGCGGTCCCGCGCGATGACCTGCTCGACGCTCTGCGCGCGCGCGGCGTGCCGAGCGAGGTCGTCTCCGATCTCCTCTCCATCCTGGAGCGCTGCGACATGGGGCGGTTCGCGCCCGGAGGCGACGCGGTCGCCGCGAGGGAAGGGCTCCTCGGGCGCAGCGAAGCGACGATCGTCGAGATGGAGCGGCGGTTCGGTGGTTAGGGGGCTCGTCGCCGGCTGCGCGCTCGTGCTCCTGGTCAACGTCGCGCCGGGCCCGCGGGCGGCGCAGGGCCAACCGGCACCTGTTCCGTCCGGCTCCGCTCCGGGCGGAGTCGACGACGCGGTCGACCTCTTCGAACGAGGGAATGGCGCCTACAGGACCGGGGACTTCGCCGCCGCGGCGGCGGCGTACGAGGCGCTCCGCGACAGGGGGCTCTCGGGGCCCGGACTCCTCTACAACCTCGGGAACGCGCACCTCAAGAGGGGAGAGCTCGGCCGGGCGGTCGCCTCCTACGAACGGGCGCTCCTCCTCGCGCCGCGAGACCACGAAATCCGGGAGAATCTCGCTCTCGCGCGGGAACTCTGCGCGGACCGGCCGTCGACGGGGGTGGCGGCGCCGGCACTCGTCCTCTCCCGCGCGGCGAGGCGGCTCACGCCCGACGAGTGGGCCATCGCGCTCGACGCGGCGTACGTCCTCTTTCTCGCCACGTTCATCGCTCCGTTCCACCTTCCGCTGCGGCGTTCCCTCGTTCGGCGCGCGCGACTCGCGGTCACGCTCCTCCTCGCGATCGCCGCCGCCGCGCTCCTCATCTGGCACACCGGCTACCGGCCCGGCCGCCGCGGCGTCGTCATCTCTCCCGAGATCACGGTGAGGAGCGGACCCGGGACGGGGTACCTCGGGGAGTTCACCCTCCATCCAGGGAGCGTTGTCCGCATCGAGGAGTCGCGCGAGGATTGGGTGAAGATCGTCTACCCGCCGAGCCTGCGAGGTTGGACCGAGGCCGAGGGCATCGAGCCTCTCTAACTGGGTCGATCGCGGCCCTCGCCGCTGGGCACGTCGTATTCACCTCGTAACGCGGGTTTTCAACGGCTTCCGGGGAGAGCGTCGCAGACGCCTGGGCAGCGGATGCTTCCATCGCCCGGCCCGCGGCGAACCCTCCTCCGCCCTTCCGGCTTCGCAGATCCTAACAGTTTGAAGCGACATGAGTTAAGAATGCGCTCGATTTCGCTTCCTTTGCCAATCCTGGCACGGCCTCTGCGATAGGCGCCCCCAATCGACCGGGTCAGTGCAGGGCCCGGAGGTCCTTCGGCCCGAACCCAGGAGGGCGGCCATGGAAGAGGATCTGCTCGCTCCAGAACAGGAACTCGTGGCGTCGTGGACAGGGCGCAAGGCGATTCGCCGACAGGGGGACGGGTTGGATGGGGAGTGGGAGACCCGGTGGGAGCTCCTAGAGAAGGGCGAGGTCGCTGAGTCGAACGGGAACGGCAATGGGAAGAAGAACGGGAACGGGAACGGCCATCGCGAGAGGCAACTGAAAGATTCCGTCGGCCTGTACCTCAATGATGTCCGGCGCTTCAAGCTCCTCACGCACGAGGAGGAGATCCGGCTGACGCGCGCCGCGCAGCGGGGCGACATCGTCGCTCGCGATCTCCTGATCACGCGAAACCTCCGGCTCGTCATCTCCATCGCGAAGCGCTACCAGGGTCTCGGGCTCCCCCTCGCCGATCTCATCGAGGAGGGGAACCTGGGGCTAATCCGCTCCATCGACCGGTTCGAGTGGCAGCGGGGCCTCCGCTTCTCGACGTACTCCTCGAAGTGGATCCGGCAAGCGATCACGCGCTCCCTCGCGAACACGAGTCGGACGGTGCGGATCCCGTCGAACGTGCTCGCTCTCTTGAAGAACATCGCGCAGACCCAGAGGAGCTTCTACCAGGAATGCGGCCGCCGGGCGACTTACGAGGAGATCTGCCGCCGACTCCGCATCTCCATGCTCCGTCTCTCCGAGGTGTACGGTCTGTCGCAGAACCTGGTCTCCCTCGACCAGCCGATCGACCAGGACATGAGCCGACATCTTCTTCACGAGATCCTCCCCAGCGCGAACACGGCGGATCCCGCCGACGGCGCGCTAGGCCAACTCGAGCGTGGCTACGTCGGGCGCCTCCTCGACCGCCTGGCTCCGAGAGAGGCGCGGATCCTCCGCCTCCGGTTCGGCTTCGATCGTCACGAGCCGCGATCCCTCGAAGAGGTCGGCGTGGTCCTCGGCATCACGCGTGAGCGCGTGCGCCAGATCGAGCGGCGCGCGATCGTGAAGCTCCGCAAGCTCGTCCAATGCGTCCAGGAGGACGATGCGGCGGGGGAGGCCGAGGACCCGGTTAGTCGTCCTCATCGCCCGAGCGGCGTCGCGCCCCGCCTTCTCCCCGTCCCGACGGCCGCGCACGCGGCGGGACGACGACTAAGGAAAACGAGGCGCAAGCCGATAAACGGAGGAGTCCAGGCTCGAGGGGAGGGTCCGGCTCCATGTCGTACGTCGCGCTCGCTGTCGTCTACTTTGCTTTCGCCGTCCTCGTCGGCCGTGTCTGCCGCCTGAACGGCCGCCTCGAAGGGACGATCGTCTACGACCCCGCCGTGACGGAGAGGGCGCCCGCCCAGCGCGCCGCCGTGTCCGCCTCGCGTGGGGGAGCGACTGGCGCCCAACCGATCCAGGAAGGGGCGGGCGCGCGCCCGCTTCACGAAACCTCCGCCGTCCGCTAAACCCCTAGACAGCGCTTGACACGTCCGGGTCGGTTTGCGACTATAGGGCGTTTTCCGCAGCCGAAAATCGATGACCCAAATCGTTCCGGAGGTGTGACGCACCATGTCGTTCGCGATCCTGGGCAGAAAACTGGGGATGAGCCAAATCCACGGCGATGGCGGGGCGGTGATTCCCGTGACCGTGATCGAGGCGGGCCCCTGCACCGTGCTCCAAAAGAAGACCGCCGAGAAGGAGGCTTACACGGCGCTCCAACTCGGCTTCGCGGAGAAGCCCGAGCGGCTCGCGAACAAGCCGGAGATGGGGCATCTCAAGCAGTCGAAGTCGTCGCCGAAGCGATTCGTGCGCGAGGTCCGCGTGACGGCCGAGGAGGCCGCGACGGTCGAGGTCGGCGGCACCGTGAACGCCGGGATCTTCACGAAGGGCGAGCGGGTCGACATCGTCGGCCGTTCGAAGGGGAAGGGTTTCCAGGGAGTGATGAAGCGACATCACTTCAAGGGCTCGGCGACCATGAGCCACGGAACGCACGAGTACTTCCGCCACGCGGGCTCGATCGGATCCAACACGACGCCGGGACGGCTCTTCCGCGGCAAGAAGATGGGGGGCCACATGGGCTCCGCGCGTGTGACCGCGAAGAACCTCGAGATCGTCGATGTCCGCCCGGATGTGAACCTCCTCTTCGTCCGCGGCGCGGTCCCCGGCACACGCAACGGCTTCGTCATCGTGAGGAAGGCCCGGTAGCGAGGCCCAGAGGCCCGACCGAGGCGGACGGCGCGGCGCGCGGCTCATCACTGCGCGCCGCGTTTCCGTTCCAGGCGGGCGCCGCGTTGGCGCGATCGCGCGCTCAGCGCGCGGGGAGGAGTTCGGGATAGCGCGCCGCGAGCCGCTCCCATGCGGTGCGGGCGCGCTCCAGGTCTCCGCGCCGCGTCGCGCAGATCCCCACGTACACGGACGCCTTCCCGAGGTCGGAGGTCAGTGACGCGGCGCTCTCCGCGCGGGCCTCAGCCTCCGGCCACTCTCCCAGGTACATCGCTCGCAGCGCCTCGTACGCGAGCACCTCGGCGTCCGGCCCCTCGGGGAGAGGCGGCGGCGCGCCCCGGGCCTCGCCCCCGGCCGTGGGCGCGAGTCCGGCGCTCGCGAGCGTCGGGAGCACCGCGTCCGCGATCGCGAGGTGAAGCGCCGGGGACGGGTGGATCTCGTCGTAGAAGACCGCGAATCCCAGGATTGAATCCGGCGCCGCCGCGCGCGCCGCCCCGTCGCACTCGACGACGACCGCCCCCTCGGCCGTCGCGGCCGCGCGGATCTTCTGGTTCACCGGGTCGACGTCCCACGCTTCACGGTAGGCGTCCCGCGCGCGCGCGACGCGCCCGAGCGAGAGGAGGAGATCCCCTTCGAGGACGTGGAGGTAGGTGTCGCGGTCGGAGGCGTAGAGCGCCGCGACGGAATCGACCAGCCCCAACGCCTCCTCGGCGCGCCCCGAATCCGCGGCGCCCAGGAGCGCGACGTAACGTCGCTCGTACTCGGATTCGGCGCCCGCGAGCAGGCGGGATCGGTTCGGCGCGAGCCAGTACTGCTCGTTTCGGAGTTGCGTCAGGACGAAGCACGGAACCCCTTCTGCCGTGGCGATTTGAAGCATCGACCTCAGGTTTTCCTCAAAACGACTCAGGACCCTCTCCTCGCCGGGGTTCGGGCTCGAGAGTGGAGGGATCCCGAACCGCGCGGGGAACGAGAAGGAGGCCGGCCCGAAGGGACGCGACAGAATGGCCGCGATCTCGCGCGAGGCGAACGACGTCGGTCGCGCGCCGCGGCGCGGGGGCGAGAGCGGCCGGAGGAGATCGCTGAGCGCGACGTAGACGCGGCTGTGGCGGTGGAGCGCGGCGCGCCAGGCCGGGACGCTCGAGCGCCCTTCCCTCTCGATCGGGTGGAACGTCGCCTCGCGATATTCGTTCTGCCCCGTGTAGAAGAGGAATCCGTCCGGCTCGTAACGGAGCGCCTCCCGAACGAGTTGAACGAGCGCCGTGGAGCCGTAGCCCTTGCCCCCTGCGTTCACGACGTCGAGCACGCGCCCCGAATCGCCCCCGGCGGCGCGCGCCTTGATGAAGCGGGCGAACGAGCCGCGGTCGCCCCAGGGCTCGCCATACGCTGTCGAACCGCCGAAGACGAAGAGGCGGAGCGAACCGGGAGGCTTCCGGACCGGGAACTCCTGGGGGTTGAAGTATTCGAGACGGTTCGGGCTCGTGCGGTAGACAGGAACGCCTCGGGAGCGCGTCCGGTAAAAGAGCGGGGGAGTGCCTCGGAATCCGGCGAAGATCTCCTCCCTCGACTCCGGCGCCGCCACTCCGAGGAGCCGAAGGGAGCCCTCCGCGAGGAGGATGAAGAGGATCGTCGAGCCGAGCGCGAAGGCCGCCGGAGGAACGCGAGGCCCTCGCCCCCCGGGGGCGCGCGGACCGCGGAGTGCGGGCCCCTCAGGGCCGGTGCCCGACGCGCCGAAGATTATGATATACTCCGGTTTTTGCGGCGGAGCCGAGTCACGTTCGGATCGACGCGGGAGGGTTCGTCAAGACCGTGCCGGGAACAGTGAAGCACGTCTGGGACAAGATCCAGAGGGGGCTGGCGTGGGTCGGTGAGAAGATCGCCATCGTGGTCACCCCGCTCTTCCTCGCGCTCTTCTACTTCACCGTGATCGCGATCGCCGGCATCGTCTCGGGGCTCGCGCGGGCCGATCTCCTTCATCGGCGCGCGGCCGGGAACCCCACCTTCTGGTTCCCGAAGCCCAAGGAGCATCTGGACGAGAAGCGCTATCGGGCGCAGTTCTGAGGGAACCGATGTACATCCTGGGCATCTCTTGCTACTACCATGACTCCGCCGCGGCCCTCCTCAAGGACGGCGAGATCATCGCCGCCGCCCACGAGGAGCGCTTCACGCGCAAGAAGCACGACGACGATTTCCCCAAGAACGCCATCAAGTACTGCCTGAGCCACGCGGGGATCACCGCCAAAGACCTCGACGCGGTTGGATTCTACGATAAGCCGTTCGTCAAGTTCGAGCGCATTCTCGCCACGACGATCGCCACATTCCCCCGCTCGCTCCCTTCGTTCCTCAAGGCGATGCCGATCTGGCTCAAGCAGAAACTCTGGGTGCGGAGCCTGATCCAGAAGGAGCTCGGATACGCGGGCCCGATCTACTTCACCGAGCATCACGAGTCGCACGCCGCGTCCACGTTCCTCGTCTCGCCGTTCGAGGAGGCGGCGATCCTCACGGTGGACGGCGTCGGCGAGTGGGCGACGGCGACCTTCGGCGTCGGCAAGGGGAACGACATCACGATCCTCAAGGAGATCCACTTCCCCGACTCGCTGGGGCTCCTCTACAGCGCGTTCACGTACTACCTCGGCTTCAAGGTGAACTCGGCCGAGTACAAGGTGATGGGGCTCGCGCCGTACGGAAAGCCGACGTACTACGAGAAGGCGCGGCGGCTCGTCGAGATCCAGGACGACGGCTCCTTCAAGATGAACATGAAGTACTTCGACTACGCGCACGGCCTCAAGATGACGAGCAAGGCGTTCGACGATCTATTCGGACGACCGCCCCGCGACCCGGAGGGGAAGCTCGAGCAGTTCCACATGGACATGGCGGCCACGGTCCAGAAACTCACCGAGGAGATCGTCATGAACATGGGCCGGTTCATCCACCGCGAGACTGGGCAGAAATACCTCTGCCTCGCGGGGGGCGTGGCGCTGAACTGCGTGGCGAACGGGATCCTCCTGCGCGAAGGACCGTTCGAGGACCTCTTCGTCCAGCCCGCGGCGGGGGACGCGGGGGGCGCCGTCGGCGTCGCCGCGTTCATCTACCACTCGATCCTCCGGAAGCCGCGCGAGCACGTCTGGAAGCACGCGTTCCTCGGCCCCGAGTACCCGGACGGCGAGATCGAGCGCTACCTCAGGGAGCAGGGGGCGCCCTACCACAAGCTGACGCAGGCGGAGATTCTGGCAAAGACGGCGGAGCTCCTCGCCGGGCAGAAGGTGATCGGGTGGTTCCAGGGGCGGATGGAGTTCGGGCCGCGCGCGCTCGGGAACCGGTCGATCATCGCCGACGCGCGGAATCCCGAGAATTGGAAGCGCGTGAATCTGAAGATCAAGTTCCGCGAGTCGTTCCGGCCGTTCGCGCCGACGGTCCTCGAGGAGCGCGCCGCGGACTACTTCGAGCTCGACCGTCCGAGCCCATACATGCTCCTCGTCGCGCCCGTCCGTCAGGAGCACCAGGCGAAGAAATCGATCCCCGCGGTCACGCACGTCGACGGCTCGGCCCGCATCCAGACGATCAACCGGGAGCAGAACCCGGTCTACTACGACCTGATCAAGGAGTTCGACCGACAGACCGGCTGCCCCGTCATCATCAACACGTCCTTCAACGTGCGCGGCGAGCCGATCATCTGCACGCCGCACGACGCGTACCTCTGCTTCATGCGGACGAACATGGACAACCTCGTCCTCTCGAACTACCTCCTGTACAAGGAGGAGCAGCCCGCGCTCAAAGAGGACGTCGATTGGCGAACGCTGTTCGAGCTCGACTGACGGCGCGGCGCGGCGGCCGCCCGTCATAGGAGGAATCACTGATGGACATCCTGCATCTGATCCTGAGACTGATCGGGCTCGCCGTCCTCGTCGGGCTCGCCTGGCTCGCCTACAAGCAGCGCGACAAGCTGGGAATCTTCTCCGAGTTCTACCAGTTCATGAAGGTGAGGAAGAAGTGGTGGCTCGCCCCGATCCTCCTTCTCCTCGTGATGCTGTCGGTCCTGATCGTGCTCACGGAAGGTTCGGCCCTGGCGCCGTTCATCTACACGCTGTTCTAGCGCACGGGAGGGAGTCGCCCGATGAGACCGAGGACGGTACTGATCACGTTCGCTCTCATTCTTCTGATTCTCCCGAGCCTGCTGGCGGGCGGCTGCGGGCTGCCCGAGCTGGAAACCGATCCCGCCACCGAGCCGCCCGCCGTCGCGAGCCGCGCCGACAGCGCGGCGGCCGCGACCGGCGGCGACGTCGGGGACACGTCCGGCTCGCTCCTCAAGAAGCGCAATGCCACCATCCGGACCGACTTCGACACCTACATCGTCCGCGGCGTCTCCTTCGACACGGGGGAGGGCTTCGGCTCGTCGCAAGCGCTCGCCGGCTTCTACAACGGGACCCTTTGGGAGTTCAAACTGCGGTTCGTCGAGCGGCTCGACGTGATCGGCAAGATCGACGCGACCGAGGCGCTGACGGGCCCCCAGAACTACTTCGTGCGCGACGAGCAGCAGCTCCGCCGCACGTTCCGGACGCGGCTCCGCAAGACGGACGGGGAGACGGTCGAGTTCATCGTTCGGATCAACTCCATCCGGGGGGAGCTCGAGACGGGCGGCCCGCTCCTCATCACCATCGACGAGTTGGAGACGCTCCGCCGGATCGAGTTCTTCTGATCGGGGGCCGCGGGCGCGGCCGGTGCGCGAGGCGGGGTCAGCGTCTCTGCTCGTAGACGCCCATGTGCGCCGACGAGAAGGTGTACGTCTTCGTGTAGAACGGCGTGCTCACCGTCGTCCTGTAGGAGACGGCGATCCGCATTTTGTTACCGTCCTTCCGGAACTGGATATCCTTCTGCGAAATCGGGATCTTCTTCTCCTCGACCACCCGCATGATCTCGTTCAGCATCTCGTGCTGGTTGAAGAGCCGCCCTTGGTCCGCCATCTCGCGGATCTTCGAGTCGAGGAAGTAGTGCTTGATCGGGGGCGAGGCGAAGGACCACCCGAAGTGGATCGCCGCAGCGAGGAACGCGATCACGAAGATCTTCTTCATGTCAGTCACTCCGTCGCGCCGGGGGCCGCCGCGGCGCGGCATGTCGTCCCATCATCGGCCGAATCGCCCCATTCCTTGATTCGGGTGGGGCGGGGCCCGATTCCTAGCGGCCGGTCGCCCTCTGGAGATCGGCGAGGGCCTCGACGTGCGACGTCTGCGGGTAGAAGTCGAAGAAGCGGAGCGCGGCGAGCCGGAACCCCTCGCGCGCGAAGAGGGCGAGGTCGCGTGCGAGGGTCGGCACGTTGCACGAGACGTAGAGGACGCGGGACGGGGCGAGCGACGCGAGGGGGCGGACGACGCCGGCGGCGCCCTGACGGGGCGGATCGAGCAGCACGAGGTCGAAGCGCGCGCCCGCCGCAGCGAGGCGGGCGGCCACCTCCTCGGCGCGTCCCAGGGTGAGGCTCACGCGCGGCCGGAGGTCGCCGGCGGACCGCTCGGCGTGGGCGAGGGCGCGCGCGTCCGTGTCGACGAGGTGCGCCTCGCGCGCGCGGGCGAGGATCGGGAGCGAGAGGTTTCCGCAGCCCGCGTGAAGGTCGAGGAGGCGGGTCGGCGGCTCGGCCGCCGTTGCGTCGATGAGCGCCTCGACGAGGAGGCGGTTGGCGGCGAGGTTCGCCTGCGTGAAGACGTGGAGATCGAACGAGATCGTCCGCTCGTCGCCCGCCGCGTCGGGCACGCTGTACGCGAGCGGCGGCCCGGCGTCGTGGAGCGCGGCCGCGGCGCCGGTCGCCGGCTCCCACCAGAGCGCGCGGAGCGAGGGGAGCGCGCGCGCCGCCCCGACGAGCGCGTCCGCCTCGGCCGCCCGCGGGGCCGTTCCCCCGCCGAAGGAGACCTCGTAGCGGCCGTCCTCGCCGTGCGCGATCTCCACCCGCCCGGGGCGCCGGGCGCGGAGGCTCGGGAGCAGCGCGCCGCGCACGTCCCGGTAGGCGCGGTTCAGCGCGTCCGAGAGAAGCGGGCACGACGCGATGTCGACGGTCTGGTGGCTCCGGAAGCGATGAAAGCCGGCGACCGGGCGCTCCCCGCTCCAGTCCAAGTGAAACGTGGCGCGGTGTCGGTAGCCGAACGGCTGAGGTGAGGGGACGATCGCGGTGAGGCCCGGCGGCTCCATGCGGCCGAGCCGCGCGAGCGTCTCGAGCGCGACGAGCCGCTTCGTCTCGGTCTGCGCGGGGACGCCGAGGTGCTGGAGCTGGCAGCCGCCGCACTCACCGTAGACGGGGCAAGGAGGCGGCACGCGCGCGGGAGAGGGTTCGATGACCGCGAGCACGCGCCCCTCGACGCGCCGGCCGCGCTCGCGCAGCGCCTCGTAGCGCACCCGCTCGCCCGCCGCGGCGAGCGGAAGAAAGACCACCCGCTCCCCGTCGCGCGCGAGGCCGATCCCCCCCTCGATGATCTTCTCGACGACCGCCTCGCGGGCCGCGCCCCCGGTCACGACCCTGCGGCCGACTCGCGCTCGAGCGTCTCGAGGTGCAGTGTGAGCGCCTCCCAGCGCGCGGTCTTCGACTCGACCACCCCCCTCAGCGCCCCGTACTCCTTGAAGACGTCGGCGAACCGCGCGGCGTCCTGGTACAGGACGGGGCTCGCCATCTCGGCCTCGAGCCTCGCGAGCCTCCGTCCCATCTCCTCGAGCTCGCGCTCGAGCCGCCCGATCTCGTCCCTGACGGGGGCGAGTTTCCGGTAGCGAGCGTTGCGCGCCTCGGCTTCGCGGCGCTTCTCGTCCCTCGTGCGGCGGGCCGGAGGAGGCGACGGCGCCCCCGCGCGAGGCGCCGCCGCCGAGGGCGCCGCGGGCGCGGCGACCGCCCGTTCCTCCCGGGCCTTCCTCTCGAGGTAATCGAGGTAGCCGCCGAGGTAGGAGCGGATCCGGCCGCCCCCCACCTCGATGACGCGGCGCGCGAGGCTCTCGATGAAGTGTCGATCGTGCGAGATCATGACGACCGAGCCGGTGAACTCCTCGAGCGCGTCCTCGAGGACGTCGCGCGACGGGATGTCGAGGTGGCTCGTCGGCTCGTCGAGGAGGATCACGTTCGCCGGATTCACGAGGATCTTCGCGAGCGCGACGCGGCACTTCTCGCCCCCGGAGAGGATCCCGATCGGTTTGAACGCGTCGTCGCCGGAGAAGAGGAACCGGCCGAGGAGACCGCGGACCCTCTCGGGCGGGACCGAGGGCGCCGCGCCGCGGACCTCGTCGAGGATCGAGTTCCTGTAATCGAGCGCCTCGACCTGGTGCTGCGCGTAGTAAGCGATCGTGGCGCCCGTCCCGAGGCGCCGCTCCCCGCGGTCCGGCGCGAGCGCGCCAGCGACCAACTTCATGAGCGTGGACTTCCCGGCGCCGTTCGGCCCCACGAGGACGATTCGCTCGCCGCGCTCGATCGAGAGGTCGATGCCGGAGTAGACCGGCGCGCCGCCGTATCCCTTCCAGACGCCGCGCAACTCGACCTGAACGCGCGCCGAGGCCGGCGGCTCGGGGAAGCGGAGCCGGACCTGTTTCCGCCGCGTGGGCGCGGCGACCCGCTCGATCTTCTCCAGGCGCTTGACGCGGCTCTGCACCTGCCGCGCCTTCGTCGACTTGTACCGGAAGCGCTCGATGAAGGCGCGCGCGTGGGCGACCTCGCGCTCCTGCGCCTTGCGCGTCGCCTCCAGTCCTTCCTCGCGGAGCGCCCGCAGGCGCAGGTAGTCCTCGTAGTTCCCCGGATACGAGACGACGCGCCCGCCGTCGATCTCGAGGATTCGCGTCGAGAGGCTGTTCAGGAGGATTCGGTCGTGCGACGCGATCACGATCGAGCCGTGGTAGCCGCGCAGGAACTCCTCGAGCCAGACGACCGACTCCAGGTCGAGGTAGTTCGTCGGCTCGTCGAGGAGGAGGAGGTCCGGCTCCGTGAGGAGGAGACGCGCGAGCGCCAGCCGCATGAGCCACCCGCCGGAGAACTCGGAGGTGTCGCGCCCGAAGTCCGTATCGCGGAAGGCGAGCCCGCCGAGGATCCTCTTCGCCTCCGTCGGCAGGTCGTAGCCCCCCTCGAGATCGAAGCGGCGCTCCACCTCGCCGTGCTCATGCGTGAGCGCCTCGAGCGTCGCGGGGTCCTCCGTCGCGCGCATCTCCTCCTCGAGGAGCTCGAGGCGCTGGCGGAGGTGCGCGATGTGCTGGTGTCCGGCGAGCATCTCGTCGAGGAGCGTCCGCCCCGTGAACTTCGGGACCTCCTGTACAAGGGTCCCGATGGTCGCGCGCCGGTTGCGGGAGACGGTCCCCTCGTCCGGCTCGAGCCGCCCGGCGAGGACGTCGAGGAGCGTCGTCTTACCAGCGCCGTTCGCGCCGACGAGGCCGATCCGCTCCGACACCCCGAGGACGAGGCTCACGCCGGAGAAGAGCGTGCGCTCGCCGTAGTGCTTCGCAACGTTCGTGAGCGAGATCATGTCGCGGAAAGGATATCACGGCGCGCTTGGTTCACGAGGGCGTGCGCCCGCCGGATCGGCTCGGGAACGCGGTAGCGCGGCGAGAGCGCGAGCGTCCACCGCACCGCCTCGTCGATCGAGACGAGGTGCCCCGGAGAGACGATGAGGGGGCGAGTCCCGCGCCGAGTGCGGAGGGCCGCGCCGCGCGTCTCGCCGTCGACCACGAGGCGCGCGCGGGCGCCGCGCGCGGCCCGCGGTTCCCGGTGAACGCCGACGAGGAGCGACTTCGCGCAGCCGATCGACGGCGTCGAGAGGAGAAGCCCGAGGTGGCTCGCGAGCCCGAACCGCCGCGGATGCGCGATCCCCTGGCCGTCGCAGACGACGAGGTCCGGCGGCTCGCGGAGCGACTCGAAGAGCGGAAGGAGCGCGGGGATCTCGCGGAACGAGAGGAGGCCGGGGACGTACGGGAACGCCGCGCGGTCCTCCCGCGCGAGCCGCTCGACCGTCTCGAGCCCGGGCCACGAGAGGACGACGACGCCGGCGAAGACGCGATCGCTCCCGACGCGGAACGAGAGGTCGGCGGCGGCGACCCGCCGGACGGCGAGGCGGCGGCTCGGGAATCGGAGCCGCGCCCGGAGCCGCGTCTGGATCGCGACGGCTTCGGGGACGTCGACGTTCCAAGAATGGAGATGGCGGACCCTCGTCGTCCTCTCCCGATTGACAGCGCCGCAGCCCGCGGAATAAGGTGCAAGGCTATCATGGCGCGGGACGACTCGAAAGGGGGCGGGGCCGATCGGTGAGGGCCCCAGGGGAATTCCTGCGCGACATCGTCGTCGTCTTCGTCAACGAGATCCGCGTCCAGTTCCGCGACGGGCACGTCCTCCTCTCCACGCTCCTCCTCCCGCTCCTCCTCTACCCGCTCGTGTTCTGGGCGACGGGCGAGTTCATCACGATCGGTCGGGGGAGTCTCGAGAAGACCCGCTCTCGCATCGGCCTCCCCCCGGGCGCGACGACGCACTCGCTCGTTCGGAGGATCCATGACGAGAAGAGCGCGACGCTCCTGCCGTCGGAGGACGGCGACGCCGCGGTGCGGATCGGCGAGATCGACGCGTACCTCGACCTCCGAGGGGAGGACCCGCGGGGAAGCGACGCGACGATCATCTACGACGCTTCCCGCCCGCGCTCGGTCGCTGCGCGGGACCGCCTGAACGAGTGGATCCTCGCGGCGCGCCGCGACGCGCTCGCCGAATCGATGACGGCGAAAGGGCTGTCGGCCTCCTCCGCGTCCGTCTTCGGGCGCGAGTACACGAACGTCGCGACCCCGGGCCAGATGGGCGGATACCTCCTCGGCCTCCTCCTTCCGCTCACGATGGTCGCGATGACGAGCATGGGCGCCTTCTATCCAGCGATCGACGTCCTCGTCGGCGAGCGCGAGCGCCGGACGCTCGAGTCGCTCCTCGCGACGGGCGCCTCCCGCTCGGCGATCGTCGTGGGGAAGTACCTCACGGTCGTCGCCGCGGCGGTCGTCGCCGGCAGCCTCAACCTCGGGAGCATGCTGCTCACGGGCTTCCAGTTCCTCCGATCGGTGGGAGACTTCGGCGGAGAGGAGTTCTCGCTCCCGCCGATCGCCGTTCCGACGATGCTGCTCGGGTCGCTCCTGATCGGCGCCCTCCTCGGCGCGGCCATGATCCTCCTCGCGTCGCTCGCGCGGACGTTCAAGGAGGGGCAGAGCCTCGTCACGCCCTTCTACTCGCTCTCGATCCTCCCCGCGGTCGTCGCCGTCTTCCCGGGGTTCCGGCTGACGGTCGGAACGGCGTTCATCCCGATCGCGAACGTCGCCCTCACGATGCGCGGCGCGCTTCAGGGCGAGATCCCCACCGTGCCGCTCCTCCTCGCTCTCGGCTGGAACCTGCTCCTCACCGCGGTTCTCCTCGCGGTCGCCGCATGGGTCCTTCGACAGGAGGACGTCCTCGTCGGCGAGGGGGGCGGCTCGCTCACGCAGTACTTGCGCCGGCGGCTCGGACGGGGCGCGGCGCCGCGCGCCGCCGTGACCGCCTCGAGCGGAGGGCGCCGCGCGTGACGCCCATCGTCGCCGTCGAGGGACTCGGGAAGACGTTCCACGACAAGAGCCGCGGCCACGTGCAGGCGGTCCGCGACCTGTCGTTCGAAGCGCGCGACGGCGAGATCTTCGGCCTCCTAGGGCCCAACGGCGCGGGGAAGACGACGACTCTCCGCATGCTCGCGACGATCCTCTCGCCGACGACCGGGAGCGCGACGATCGCGGGGCACGACCTCCTGAGGGATCCGACCGAGATCCGGCGCTCGATCGGCTACCTCTCCTCGGACACGGGCCTCTACGGGCGCCTGACGTCGCGCGAGGTCCTCCGCTTTTTCGCGCGCCTCAGCCATTACCCGGCCGAGAGGATCCGGGAGCGGATCGAGACGCTCGTGGAGCGCTTCGGGATGGCGGAGTTCGCCGATGTCCGCTGCGACCGGCTCTCCACCGGCATGCGGCAGAAGGTTTCGATCGCGCGCGCCGTCATCCACGATCCGCCGGTCCTCATCCTCGACGAGCCGACGGCCGGGCTCGACATCATCGTGGGGGAGAGCCTCCTCCGCTTCATCGAGGAGATCCGCGCGCAGGGCAAATGCATCCTCTTCTCGACGCACGTGATGCGCGAGGCCGAGAGGCTCTGCGACCGGATCGGGATCATCCACGAGGGGAGGCTCCTCGCGGTCGGGACCCTCGCTGAACTACAAGAGAGGAGCGGGAAGCGGTACCTCGAGGAGATCTTCGTCCACCTCGTGGAAGGCGGGGATGGCGAACCCATCTGAGATCGGCCTCGTCTATCGGCGGGAACTCCTCGATGCGTTCCGCGACCGTCGGACGCTCTACGCGATGGTGCTCCTGCCGATCCTCACGTACCCGCTCCTCGTCGCGGGATCGGGGCATCTGTGGGCGCGGCAGGAGAAGCGGCTCCAGAGTCAATTCCTGCGGATCGGCGTGGAGGGTGACCCGACGCCCCTCGCGCGGGTGGCGGGGCGCGACACGCTCCTCCGCTTCGCGAACGTCACGGAAGACGCGGTCACGGGCGGCTCGGCGGACGTCTGGGTCTCCCTTCCCGCCGGCCTCCTGACCGGCGCGGACTCGGCGACGGTCCGAATCGTCTACGACGGGACGAGCGAGCGGTCGACGCTCGCGCGGGAGCGGGTCGAAGGGCTCCTCGACACGCTGCGCGCCGAACTTCTCGCCGAGCGCGCCGAGGCCACGGGCCTCGACGTCGAGCCCGCGGCGCTCCTCTCGTGCGACGAGCGGAACGTCGCGACGAGCCAGAGGATGACCGGCGCGCGCCTCGGGAAGATCGTCCCGTTCCTCCTCATCATCTTCCTCTTCTCGAGCGGCTCCTACGCGGCGCTCGACGCCTTCGCGGGCGAGCGCGAGCGCGGCACGCTCGAGACGCTCCTATCGACGCCGGCCGCCCGCGAGAGCCTCGTGGCGGGGAAGTTCCTCGCGGTCCTCTCGATCAACCTCGGCGCCGCGCTCCTCAACCTCCTGAGCCTCGTCGCGACGCTCACGGTCTTTCCGTTCGCGGGCTCTTTCGGCGACCAGATGCGGCCCGCGCTCGCGGGCGGCGCGTTTCCGCTCCTCCTCCTCCTCTCGGTCCCGCTCGCCGTCCTCGCGACCGCGATCCTCATCGTGGTCGCGTCCTCCGCGAAGAACTTCCGCGAGGGCCAGTACCTCACCTTCCCGATCCTCATGGCGTGCCTCGTCCCCGCGATGGCAGGGAACTTCCCCGGGATCGAGGACGTCTGGGCGGTCTACCTCGTCCCCATCGCGAACGTCTCGGTCGTGGCGCGCCAGATCTTGCTCGGGGAGCTCGTGCCGTGGCGGATCATCGCCGCCCTCCTCGTGACGAGCCTCGTCGCGCTCGTCGCCGTCTCGCGGGCGGCGCGGGTCCTCTCGACGGAGCGGGCGCTCGGCCGCGGCTCGACGGATTCCCCGCTCGCCGCGGAATCCGCGGGCCGGGTCCGCGCCGCGCTCTTCTTCGTCGCGGTCGACTTCCTGCTCTTCTTCCACGTGGGGAGTCTCCTCCAGGCGCGCGCGCTTTACCCGGGGCTCGTCATGAGCCTCTTTCTCCTCCTCCTCTTTCCGGCGCTCCTATTTCTAAAAATTCTCGGCCTGCCGATCGCGCGGACGACGCGTCTCGCGGCGCCCGGCCTCGGCGCCCTGCTCGGGAGCGTTCTGTTGGCGCCGGCGCTCTCGCTGCTCGCCGAGGGCAGTTTCCAGGTCGTCTCGAGCGTCCTCCCGGTCCCCGAGGCGTTCCTCGAGTTCTTCGAGGCGCTCATGAACAAGGATCGCCACGGCGCCCTCGCGACGTACCTCGTCCTCGCGGTCTCGCCCGGGATCTGCGAGGAGTTCGTCTTCCGCGGGGTCGTCTACGGGATCCTCTCGCGAGCGTGGGGGGCGCGCCGCGCCGTCGTCGTCTCGGCGGCGCTCTTCGCGGCGTTCCACTTGAGCGTGTATCGCTTCGTCCCGGTCTTCCTCGTGGGGCTGACGCTCGGGGCGCTCGTGTGGCGAACCGGGAGCCTCGTCCCGGCGATGCTCCTGCACGCGACCTACAATGCCCTGAACGTCGCGATGGCGCGTGAGGAGCTCGTCGCGCTCGGAACGGCGCCGCGCATCATGGTGGCGGTCGCCCTCGCCGCGGTGGGCGTCGTCCTGCTCGTGCGCGCTCGAGAACGGAATCGCACGCAGCGCTGACGAAAGGGAACGGCCGGGCGCGCTCCGCGGCGGTCTGACGGCGCGCGGGGAATCCCGGCGACGCGCGTCATCTCGCGTGTAGAGCGCGCTCTGCGCGCTTACCGCGCGGCGCCGCGCGACGTGGCATGCGCCTTGCCCGCGACGACGGCATCACCGATGTCGTGCCGCCGCCGGGCCGCCCCCGCGAGTCGGTTCACCCCAACCGGATGGGGGAGACACACCGAGGCACCCTCGTGGGCGGCGTCCCCGGCCGGCGGTCAGCGCGCCGCCCCGCACGGATCACTCGAGGCGGAACGGAAACTCCGCCCGGTCGGCGCCCGGCTGGGCGCGCCCGACCGCGAGCCGGTACTCTCCCGGGCTCAGGAATCGGGCCGGAACGTAGAGTTGGCCGCTCCCGTGCGTCTCCTGCCTCACGAGCCCGACGCCCACCCACACGAGATCTCCGTTCGCGCTGAGGATGCGCGTCTCGAGCCGCGCGTTCCCCAGATGCGCCGGGATCGTGATCGAGAAGATGATCGGCTTCGCGGCGCGGGCCACGGGCACGGCGGCGCCCTCCGCCGCGCGATGCGACGGCTCCTTGAGGAGCACGAGTTGGACGTCGAAGCGCGCGTCCTTTCCCCGCGACCCGAGAGAACCGGACACGAGAAAGAGAAGGACTCCGACGAGCGCGCCGAGCGCCGCGTATCGGACCGGCTTCTTCGAAACGGAACGCGGCCACATCGCGCGGCCGAGTCTAACGGCCCCCCGAGAGAGTCGCAAGAGCCCGGGCCGTGTGGTAGCATGCGCCGTCCGGGCGGATGCGGCGGCGCCGAATCGCAGCCGATCGATCGGGGGGCCGATGTCGTTGCTCGAGTCGCGGATCGACACGAAGAGCGTGGAGTACCGCGCGAACCTCGCGCACAACCGGGACCTCGCGCGCGACCTCCGCGAGCGCTTGGCCGCCGTGCGGGGGGAGCGCTCCCCGAAAGCGGTCGAGCTCCACCGGAGCCGAGGCAAACTCCTCCCGCGCGAACGGATCGACGCGATCCTCGACGCGGGGTCCCCCTTCGTCGAGCTCTCGCCCCTGGCCGCGTACGGGCACTATGACGGCGACGCGCCCTCCGCCGGCCTCGTGACGGGAATCGGCCGCGTCGCTGGCGTCGAGGTGATCTTCGTCGCGAACGACGCGACCGTGAAGGGGGGCACGTACTTCCCGCTCACCGTGAAGAAGCACCTCCGGGCGCAGGAGATCGCCGAGGCGAACCACCTCCCCTGCGTCTACCTCGTGGACTCCGGCGGCGCGTTCCTCCCGCTCCAGGCCGAGGTCTTCCCGGACCGGGACCACTTCGGGCGGATCTTCTACAACATCGCGCGCATGTCCGCGCTCGGCATCCCGCAGATCGCCGCGGTGCTCGGCTCGTGCACGGCGGGCGGCGCCTACATCCCCGCGATGTCGGACGAGACCGTCATCGTGAAGGGGAACGGCACGATCTTCCTCGGCGGGCCGCCCCTCGTGAAGGCGGCGACCGGCGCGTCCGTCACGGCCGAGGAGCTCGGCGGGGCCGACGTCCACTGCCGCGTCTCCGGCGTGACCGACCACTGGGCCCACGACGAGCGCGAGGCCCTCGAGAAGGTGCGCGACATCGTCGCCGCGCTGAACCGCAAGAAGCCGTCGCCGCTCGTCCTCGAGACGCCCGAGGACCCCGCCTACGACCCCGAGGAGATCTACGGAATCCTTCCGAAAGACTCCCGCCACGCGTACGACGTCCGCGAGGTGATCGCGCGGCTCGTGGATGGGTCGCGCTTCCACGAGTTCAAGGCGCTCTACGGACCGACGCTCGTCTGCGGCTTCGCGCACGTGTTCGGCATTCCGATCGGCATCGTCGCGAACAACGGCGTCCTCTTCTCGGAATCCGCGCTCAAGGGGACGCACTTCATCGAACTGTGCGGGCAGCGCGGCATCCCGCTCCTCTTTCTCCAGAACATCACCGGCTTCGTCGTGGGGAAGGAGTATGAGAACCGGGGCATCGCGAAGGACGGGGCGAAGATGGTGATGGCCGTCTCGAACGTCCCGGTGCCGAAGATCACGCTGATCCACGGCGTCTCGCACGGCGCGGGGAACTACGCGATGTGCGGCCGCGCGTACGCGCCCCGGTTCCTCTGGATGTGGCCCGGCTCGCGCATCTCCGTGATGGGAGGGGAGCAGGCGGCGCACGTGCTCCTGACGGTGAAGGAGGGGCTCGGCGAGGCGGAGGCGCGGCGGTTCCGCGCCGAGATCCTCGAGAAGTACGAGCGCGAGGGGAACGCGTACATATCGACGGCGCTCCTCTGGGACGACGGCGTCCTCGATCCCGTCGAGACGCGGACCGTGCTGGGGCTCGCCTTCTCCGCCGCGCTCAACGCGCCGATGCCGGGAGTCGGACGGGCGGCGTACGGCATCTTCCGGATGTGATCGTGGGCGCGCGCGGCCGTTCACCGGCGGCGGGCGCCGCGCGCCCGCTCCGCACGCTCCTCGTCGCGAACCGCGGCGAGATCGCGGTGCGCGTGATCCGCGCCGCGCGCGAGATGGGGATCCGCTCGGTCGCGGCGCACGCGGAGGATGACGCGGGCGCGCTCTTCGTCGAGATCGCCGACGACGCGCGACTCCTCCCCGGGGAGAGTCCCTCGCGGACGTATCTCTCCGCGGAGGCGATCTGCCGGGCCGCGCTCGACGCGGGCGCGGACGCGGTCCATCCGGGCTACGGCTTCCTCGCCGAGAGCGCGGGGTTCGCCCGCGCGGTCCGCGAAGCGGGCCTCGTGTTCGTCGGCCCGCCGCTGGAGGCGATGGCGCTCGTCGGCTCGAAGGTAGCCGCGAAGGCCCTCGCGGAGAAGGCCGGCGTCCCCACCGTCCCGTGGGCGGCCGTCGAGGGCCACGGTGAGAAGGAGATCTCGCGGGCGGCGGCGAAGATCGGCTACCCGCTCCTCGTGAAGGCGAGCGCGGGCGGCGGAGGGAAGGGGATGCGCGTCGTCGCGCGAGAGGCGGAGCTCCTCGAGGCGGTGCGGATCGCGCGCGTCGAGGCGGCCGCAGCCTTCGGCGACGGCGAGGTCTTCCTCGAGCGCGCCCTCTCGGGCCCGCGCCACGTCGAGATCCAGATCCTCGGGGACGCGGGCGGACGCGCGATCGCCTTCCCCGAGCGCGAGTGCTCGATCCAGCGGCGCCACCAGAAGATCCTCGAGGAGTCGCCGTCGGTCGCGGTGGGCGCCGACCTCCGCGCGCGACTGGAGGAAGCCGCCGTCGCGATCGCCGAATCCTCCGGCTACGTCGGCGCGGGCACCGTCGAGTTCCTCCTCGATGCCGGCGGCTCGTTCTACTTCCTCGAGGTGAACGCTCGACTACAAGTAGAGCATCCCGTGACGGAGGCGGTGACGGGGATCGATCTCGTCGCGTGGCAGTTACGCCTCGCGGCGGGGGAGGCGCTCCCGCCCGGCCTCTCGGGACTCGCGCCGCGCGGCCACGCGATCGAGTGCCGCTTGAACGCGGAGGACCCGGCGCAGGGCTTCCTCCCGTCGGCGGGGCGGATCGAGCGGCTCCTCCTCCCCACGGGTCCGGGAGTCCGGGTCGACACCGGGGTCCGTGAGGGAGACCTCGTCGCGACGCGATACGATCCGCTCATCGCGAAAGTCATCGCGTGGGCGGAGGACCGGCCGGCCGCGATCCGGCGGATCCGGCGCGCGCTCCGAGAGACGGTCCTCCTCGGGATCACGTCGAACGCCGAGTTTCTCGGGGCGCTGGTCGATCACCCCGCCTTCGCCCGCGCCGAGACGACGACCGACTTCCTCACGCGACACGGCGACGCGATGGTCGCGCAGCAGGAGCCTCGCGAAACCGACCTCGCCGCGATCGCGCTGTTCGAAGCGTATCAGCGGAGCGCCCCGGGCATGGCGGGCGGTCGCGACGCGGGCGTCCCGGGCTCGGGCATCGATCCGTGGGACGGGGCGCCCGGCTTTCGGTGCGGATCGTGAGGATCCGAGTTCTCCTCGCCGGCCGCGAACGAGCGGTCGAGGTCACGCGCCTCGCGCCCGACCGCTTTCGGATCGAGGTGGACGGCGTGCGATCCGAGGTGACCGCGACGCTGGGCGCGGACGGTTCGATCCGATTCATGGGAGCCGCCGGCGCCGGCCGCGCGATCGGCGCCGCGAAGGGGAATTCCCGCCAACTCTGGATCGACGGGAGGACGGTCCGATATGAGGTCCTCCGCGGGGCGCGCGCCAGCGGCCACGCGCGCGAGCACGACCTCAAGAGTCCCGCGCCCGGCGTCGTCGCCGAGGTCCACGCCCGGGCCGGCACGCGCGTCCGGAAGGGAGAGAAGTTGGTCGTCCTCGAGTCGATGAAGATGTTCTTCTCGGTCCTCGCCCCGCGCGACGGCCGCGTCGAGCGCGTGCTCTGCGCCCGCGGTGACACGGTCGACGCCGGGGTCCTCCTCGTCGAGTTGACCGACGAGAACGGGGGAGCCTGAGCGATGGCCGGGGGCTCCGACGCCCGGCGCGTGACGATCGTGGAGGTCGGCCCGCGCGACGGCCTCCAGAACGAGCCGACGCCGCTCCCGATCGACACGCGGGTCCGCTTCATCGAGGCGCTCGCCGGGGCCGGGCTCTCCCGGATCGAGACGACCGCCTTCGTCCACCCGAAATGGGTCCCGCAGATGGCGGACGCGGAGGAGGTCGCGGCGCGGCTCCCGCGGGGCGGCGGCGCCGTCCGCTTCTCCGCGCTCGTTCCGAACCGGAAGGGGCTCGAGCGCGCGCTCGGCGCCGGCGTGCGCGAGGTGGCGGTCGTCGCCTCCGCGACGGAGTCCTTCAATCGGAATAACCTCGATGCGTCGCTCGATGAGACGCTCCGCGAAATCGAGGCGGTCGCGCGTGAGGCCGGGAGCGCCTCCGTCATGGTCCGCGCCTACCTGTCGGTCGCGTTCGTCTGTCCCTATGAGGGGCCGGTCGACCCCGCGCGCGCGGCCGCGCTCGCCGAGCGTCTCGCGGGCGCCGGCGCGTCCGAGATCGCGCTCTCCGACACGATCGGCGCCGCGACGCCGTCCGACGTCTCGCGGCTCCTCGAGCGCGTGCTGCCGCGCGTCCCCGCCGAGCGGATCGCCCTCCATCTCCACGACACGCGCGGCACCGCGCTCGCGAATGTCTTGCGTGGACTCGATCTCGGGATCGGCGTCTTCGACTCCTCCGCGGGGGGCCTCGGCGGGTGTCCCTACGCCCCGGGCGCGGCGGGCAACCTCGCGACCGAGGACCTCGTCTACATGCTAGACGGGATGGGAATCGGAACCGGCGTGTCGCTCGCGGGTGTGCTCTCCGCCTCGGCTCTCTTGGAGGCCGCGATCGGGAGGCCGCTCCCGGGGCGGGTCTTCCGGGCCGGCGGCGCCCCGAGGCCGCCGAGCCCCTGACCTGGACGGCCCCTCGCGGATGTGTTAGAGTAGTCGCGGTCTTGTCACGGGGTTACGAGACCGTCCCCTGGAAAGGATGCGACGATGAAGACCCTGATTCTCGCGGCGGCTCTCTTCGCGATCCTCCTCCCGACCAGCGCCCTCGCGCGCCCTCTCTCGATCGACGACGTGGCGCGCATGGCCGAGAGGCAGATCGGCGACGACGTGATCATCGCCCAGATCCGAGCGACCGGATCGCGCTTCGGACTCGACGCGGACGACATCATCTACCTCAAGGAGCACGGCGTGAGCGACCGCGTCATCGAGGTGATGATCGCGACGTCCGAGGGCGAGGTGGAGGATGACGCCGACTACGACGACGGCGGCCATCGCTACTACGGGAGCCTCTACCTGTCGCTCGGCTACAACTACCCGTGGCGGTGGTACGACTCCTACTACGTCGGGCTCGCGTACCCGTGGTGGTACTTCTACTACTACCCGACGTACTACTACGCCTCCTGCCATCCGTACTACTACTCCAACTACCCGTATTGGAGAACCTACTACTACGGCGGGTACCGCTCGACCCGCGGGTACTGGCCGGCATATCAAAACGTCGACGCGTACCGTGTGAGCGGCGTGAGCCGGCGCACGTTCGGGGCCGCGACCACGTATCGAAGGTCGGGCTCGACGAGCGTCGCGACCACGAGGGACGGCCGCCGTTCGGTCGGGACCACGACGAAGTACCGCACGCGGCGGGGATCGAGCGCGATCGCGGAGTCGCGCGACGCGCGCCCGAGCGGGCGCCGGGACGTCGGCGCGCATCGGTCGGGCTCGCCCCGCGGGCGCGGCGACGGGACGGCTGTCACGCCGCCCCGTAGCGACTCGTCTCACCGCTCGCGCGGGAGTTACCGCTCGCCACCGACCGGCAATTCGTCGGAAACCCCCAAGTATCGCTCCGGGGGCGGGCGGCGGGGCTCGATCGGTACGCCCGGAGGCTCCTCGGCGCCGGCGCCATCGGGGTCGCGCGGCGGGTCGAGTCGCGGCGGCGGCGGGAAACACAGAGGGCGCTGAGCATCGTACGGCGCAGTCGCGTCGGGGCGCGCACCGTCGAGGGCGACGGAGCGCGCCCCGCTCTCGTTTCTGGCGCTCAGCGCAGCAGGATGACGTGGCGCGAGAGGACGCGATCGCCGGCCGCCTCTCGCAGGAAGTAGTGCCCGCTCGGCAGCGTGTTCCCTCCGTCGTCCCGCCCGTCCCACTCGATCGAGAATCGTCCAGCGAAGAGTGATCCTCTGAAGAGCTGTCGCACGCTCCGGCCCGACGCGTCGAAGATCTCGAGGGCGACCGGTGCGGCCCGGTCGAGGTCGAGGCGGAAGAGCGTCCGCTCGCGGAAGGGGTTAGGCTCCGCGAAGGAGATGCGGACCGCGTCGGGCGCCGGCATGCCACCGGGCCTGCGGACCAGGACGATCGGCGAGCTCCTGTACGAGATCCGTGCCGTCCGCGCGCTCCCGCCAAGCTCCCTCGACACGGGAAACGCGGGCGCGAAGGGGTTCGCGAAGGTGATCGCCTCGCCGGGCTCGTACCGCTCAGGGCTCCGGATCGTCACGGCGAGCGAATCCGCGAAGTAAAACGAGCGCGCCAGATCGAGGATCGAGTACGCCGGAGAGATGGGAACATCCGCTCTCGGGAAGGGAGCCGGCGGCGGGCCGCCCGAGACGAGGAGGAGGGCGGGCTCGTCGAGATCGATCGGCCCGAAGCGGAACGCTCCCGTCGAGTCCGCGCCGACATCCTCGAAGCCCGGGCCGAGTCGGACGAGGTTCCCGCTCAACGTCTCGGCCACCGCCGCCCCGAACGTGTCGGCCGCCGCGGCCACGATCGAGAGGCCGCTCGCGGGAACGGGTACCTCGGCGAACCAAGCGCTCGGAACGCCTTGAGACGTGAGGACGAAGGGGTCGCCATTGACGAGAAGAACGGGGTCGAAGAGACTCTCGGCCGCGTAGAGTTCGATTCGTAGGGAATCGACTGCTAGCTCGGGAGGAGAGACGCTCCTGGTAGACAGGGAAAGTCGCGGCGGCCTGTTGCTTGGTCGGACCGAGAACGTGTCGCTCGGCGACCCCGCGTGCCCGAGCGAGTCTTCCGGGACGACGCGATAAAAGAGGAGCGTATCCGCGGGCGACGGGCTCCCGTCGAGGAACCACGAGGATTGCGACGCGTCGATTCGCCCGAGCCGGTGACCCGCGTCGAGCGGCACCGGCGCGGTCGCGTCCCGGTAGAGCGCGTGCCAGACCGGGAGAGCGCCGGAGCCTCCGTAGTCGACGTCCCAAAGGACCAAGACGTCGTAGTTGTCGTCGGGAACGGCGCGCAGGCCCGCCATCGCGCGCGGCGCGACCCAACCGCTCCCCGGCCCTCCGCCGAGGCCGATGTCCTGGCGCGTGCCGTCGAGATCGTCCTCCTTCGGGGATGGGAACCCCGCGTCGATCAGCGGAGAGCCCGCGCGGGGCAGGTAGTCGAGGCGCTCCCAAGTCGGGCCCACGAAGAGCGGGTCGGCGAAGATGTTTCCGCGGGACGGGTCGGGAGGGGAGAGCGCGCCCGCCACGAGCGCCCCCTCGTTCCCGAAGGCGTCGCACGCGTCGAACTGGACGTCCGAACCGCCGTCGGCCGATAGAGTCGACGCGCCGCGATTCCCGGACACGACGGCGTCCCGGAACGCCGCGAACACGCCGAAGACGCCCATGCCACCCAGCGCGCTGCCGTCCGGGGCCGCGTTGTCCGCGAGGATCGAGTTATCGAGGGCGAAGAAGCTGTCCTCTCCATAGAGCCCGCCGCCGGACAGATCGGCCCGATTCCACGCGACGCGGGAGTTCTCGACGCGCAGGTCCGGGGAATCGAACGCGGCGATCCCGCCGCCCCTCGGGGCGACGTTGCGCGCGCACGCGCATCTCACGAGCGAGATCGGTCCCTCCCCTCGAGCCGCGAGCCCTCCGCCCGCGCCGTCGGCCGCGTTGTCGGTGAGCTCGCAGTCCACGAGGAGCGGCCCGAACGAGGAAACGGACGGTGAGAGGAACGCGATGCCCCCGCCCTCCGGCGCGCGGTTCGAGAAGACGCGGAGCGCGCGGAGCGTCGGAGCCCCGCCGATCACCCGGACGCCTCCTCCCGCAGCCTGCGCCGCGCAGCCGAACACCGCGACGCTCTCGACCAGCGCGCCCGATCCCTCGAGCAAGATTCCGCCGCCTCCGAGGGTGTCCGCCGCCACGCCGCCCGTGACGGCCAGCCAACGAATCAGCGTCTCGGGGCCTCCGCCCCGCAGCGCGATCCCGCGCCCAGCGAGAGAGGGGTCGATGATCGTGACCCCGGAGCCGGCGCCCTCGAGGACGACGCGGGCCTCCATCGCGACGCTCTCGTGGTACACCCCGGCCGCGACGCGCACCGTGTCGCCGGCGCCCGCGGCGTCGACCGCGCTCTGGATCGAAGCGAACTCTCCGCTCCCGTCGACGGCGACCGTGAGCGCCCGGAACGCGCGTGGCTCGAAGACGAGCGCGCCGCGATCCATGTGGCTCGCGTAGACGAGCGTGTCGGCCCCGCGCACGGCGGGGTAGACCCCCCAGAATCCCGTGAGCCCGCCCGACGCCCCGTCCACGTCCGCATGGGCGATTTCGACCGGGGCGCGCGGGTCCGAGATGTCCAGGATGCGAACGCCGCACATGTAGTACGAGACGTAGAGGAGGTCCCCGAGCCGGAACAGATTGTGGATCGAGGCGTCGCTCCCCGGGCACTCCCACGCGCCGACCTCCCGGATGTCGGATGGGTCGGAGACGTCGAGAACGCGCAGGCCGCCGTATGGCGCACTGAAGATCTCGTCCGTCACGTAGGCCGTCCGCCCGTCCTCGGAGACCTCGACCGAGTGGGAGAACGCTCCCGGGTAATCGTATCGCCCCAGCTCGTACGGCCTCGCGGGGTCTGCGACGGAGAGGATGCGGAAGCCGTCTTCCCAGTAGGCCAGGTACGCCAGCGTGTCGACGACGATGAGATCGTGAAGGAAGCGGCCCGCCGATCCGGTCGACCAACTCCCGACCTCCAGCGGAGAGGAGGGGTTCGTGAAGTCGATGATGCGCAGATCGCCGGTGCTGCGAGAGGAGAGGTACGCGTACGGAGGGTCGAGCCAGGCGGTGTGCACCTGAGAGACCGAGTCCGAGCGGAACGTGCCGAGGACGTAGGGGGCGGCGGGGTCCGCGACCGAGGCGAGGATCACCGCGGGCCGGGGCGGCGTGAACCCCGGCTCGAACGCGAGGAGGGCGAGGGTGTCCGCCCCCGTCACGTCGAGCGGCGGCGCGTCCGTCCGCAGGTGTCCCGCGAGCCGCAGCGAGTCCGGGTCGCTCGCGTCGATCACGTAGAGGCCGTGCTGGCTCGCGCTGTCCGCCTGGAACGTCCCGAGAAGGAGGTAGTCGCCGAAGCCCCAGACGTCGCTGTAGCGCCTAGCGGGCGGCTTGAGCTCGCCACGGAGCGCGAGGTCCGACGCCGAGGGCTCGGTGACGGCGGCGGCGGACGAGGCGGCGAAGTGGAGGACGAGGAGGGCGGCGAAGGGCCGCGCGAAGGGCGCCACGGCGCAACGATACCAAACCCCGGGGGAGGCCGTCGAGGCGGGCGCGAGCGCGGTGCTGGGTCAGTTTGCTCAGGGGCGACGGTTCCCGTAGGCCAAATCAGCGGAGCCGAGCCGGTGAGATGTCCGCACGGGCTAGACGCGTAGCGCGCGCGAGGCGAGCCATTGGCCGAAGGGAAGCCGTCGCCCCGGAAAAGCAAACTGGCCGACTACCGGCGCTCCGCGGCGCGACGCTATCGCCCGAAGGAGATCCCGATCGACTCGCCGGCGAAAACGAGCTCGCCGCGGGGCGGGACGAGCTTCATCCTGGCGACCGCCCTCTCGATCGGGACCGAGCTCATGTCGCGTCCCTTGAGGCAGACCATCCGGCCAAACCTCCCCCGCGCGATCAAGTCCACGGCGTGGACGCCGAATCGCGTGGCGAGGATGCGGTCGTACATCGTGGGGCTCCCGCCGCGCTGGAGGTGCCCGAGCACCGTGACGCGCGTCTCGACGTCGGTGCGCTTCGCGATCTCGCTCGCCACCCACGCGCCGATGCCGCCGAGGCGCTCCACGCCGAGGTTCTCCTCGGCGGTCTTCTGCACGACCCGGCGTCCGCCCCTCGGCCGTGCCCCCTCGGCGACGACGACGATCGAGAACGGCGACCGGAGCCTCGCTCGCTCGCGTACCTTCGCGGCGATCTCGCCCATGTTGAACGGGATCTCCGGGATCAGGATGATGTCGGCTCCGCCCGCCAGCCCCGCGTGCAGCGCGATCCATCCCGCGTAGCGCCCCATCACCTCGAGCACCATCGCGCGGTGGTGGCTCTCCGCGGTCGTGTGCAGCTTGTCGATCGCCTCCGTTGCGGTCACGACGGCGGAGTGAAACCCGAACGTGACGTCCGTCGCCTCGAGGTCGTTGTCGATCGTTTTCGGGATGCCGACGAGCGGGATCCCCTTCCGCTTGAGCTCCGCCGCGATGCTGAGCGACCCGTCCCCGCCGATCACCACGAGGCCCCTCAGGCGGAGCGCCCTCAGGCGGCGCACGACGATGTGGGAGAGGTCTCGGCGCACCTCCTTCCCACGCACGGTGACCGGATACGAGAAGGGGTTTCCGCGGTTCGCCGTTCCGAGGATCGTGCCGCCCTGAGGGAGGATCCCCCGGACGTCCTTGAGCGTGAGTTCGCGGGGGCGCTGGCCCTGGATGAGCGCGTCGAAGCCGCGCTCGATCCCGAGCACGCGGTATCCGCACTTGAGGACCGCGGACTTCACGACGGCGCGGATCGCCGCGTTCAGGCCGGGGCAGTCCCCGCCCCCGGTGAGGACGCCGATCGTCGCGGGCACCAACGCTCACCTCCTCGGAGCGACGGGCGTCTCGGGCGCCGCCCTGGGGGCCCTATTGTTGACACCTCGTCGAATCGGTCACTATATTTCACTCGCGCCCCGGAATGGAAAGAAAGTTTGCGAAGCCGCTCGATCTGTGCGGAAATGATCCGAATCGAGACCAGAACGGATCAAGTTCCCACGTCGCCCTGTCGATAGCAGGGGAGAGCGGCCGCAGTGCGGGTGGAGAATCGGAGGGTCAATGAGGTGAAAACGATCATGAAGGGACGGGACATCATCTCCCTCGTCCAAACGCGACAAGACCCGGAGAGCTTTCGCGAGCTGAACTGGTCGGGGACCTTCGAGGACTACCTCGATCTCGTCGCCGAGAATCCCAAGATTGCGCGCAACGCGTTCCAGAGGATCTACGACATGATCCTCTCGTACGGAACCGAGGAGTACAAGGAGTTCAAGAAGACGATCGTCCGCTACAACTTCTTCAGCGATCCCTTCGGCGCGGGGCGCGACGCGATCTTCGGTCTCGAGATCTCCCTCCAGAAGATGGTGAACATCATCAAGGCGGCGGCGTTGGGCTACGGTCCGGAGCGGCGCCTCCTCCTCCTGCACGGCCCGGTCGGCAGCGCCAAGTCGACGATCGTGCGTCTCATGAAGCGCGGCCTCGAGGAGTACTCTCGGACTCGCGAGGGCGCGCTTTACACCTTCGGCTGGAAGCGGGAGGTGGAGGGCCGAGTCGACTGGCTGGACTGTCCGATGCACGAGGAGCCGCTCCACCTGATCCCGCAGGAACGCCGCGACGAGATCCTCGAGCGGCTGAACGCGGACCGCCCCGAGACGATGCGCGTGCGGATCGAAGGAGACCTCTGCCCGGCGTGCCGGCACACCTACGCGGAGCTGTACCGACAGTTCGAGGGGGACTGGACACGCGTCGTGAAGGAGGTCCGCATCCGGCGATTCCTCCTTTCCGAGAAGGACCGGATCGGGGTCGGCACGTTCCAGCCCAAGGACGAGAAGAACCAGGACTCGACCGAGCTCACCGGCGACATCAACTACAGGAAGATCGCCGAGTACGGCTCCGACTCCGATCCGCGCGCGTTCAATTTCGACGGCGAGTTCAACGTCGCGAACCGGGGGATGATCGAGTTCATCGAGGTGCTGAAGCTCGACGTCGCGTTCCTCTACGACCTTCTCGGCGCCTCGCAGGAGCACAAGATCAAGCCGAAGAAATTCGCCCAGACCGACATCGACGAGGTGATCATCGGTCACACGAACGAGCCCGAGTACCGAAAGCTCCAGTCGAACGAGTTCATGGAGGCCCTCCGAGACCGGACGGTGAAGATCGACGTCCCCTACATCACGAAGCTCGCCGAGGAGATCAAGATCTACGAGCGCGACTTCAACGCGCGGAACATCAAGGGAAAGCACATCGCGCCGCACACGTTGGAGATGGCCTCGATGTGGGCGGTCCTCACTCGCCTCGAGGAGCCGAAGAAGGCGCAGCTCTCGCTCCTCCAGAAGCTCAAGCTCTACGACGGGAAGTCGCTCCCGGGATTCACCGAGGACAACGTGAAGGAGCTCCGCAAGGAATCCATCCGCGAGGGGATGGAGGGGATCTCCCCGCGCTACATCCAGGACAAGATCTCGAACGCGCTCGTCCGAGAGGAATGGGAGGGGTGCATCAACCCGTTCATGGTCCTGAACGAGATGGAGAGCGGCCTCAAGCACCACAGCCTCATCACGAGCGAGGAGATCCGGAAGCGCTACAAGGACCTCCTGACGGTCGTCCGCGAGGAGTACGAGGACATCGTGAAGAACGAGGTGCAGCGGGCGATCTCTGCGGACGAGGAGTCGATCTCGAAGCTCTGCTCGAACTACATCGACAACATCAAGGCGTACACGCAGCACGAGAAGGTGCGTAATAAGTACACCGGACAGAGCGAGGATCCGGACGAGCGGCTGATGCGCGCGATCGAGGAGAAGATCGACATCCCCGAGAGCCGCAAGGACGACTTCCGCCGCGAGATCATGAACTACATCGGCGCCCTCGCGGTCGATGGGAAGACGTTCAACTACAAGACCAACGCCCGCCTCCAGAAGGCGCTCGAGCTCAAACTCTTCGAGGACCAGAAGGACTCGATCAAGCTCACGAGCCTCGTGTCGAGCGTCATCGACAAGGACACGCAGGAGAAGATCGACGTCGTGAAGAGCCGGCTCATCTCGAACTACGGCTACTGCGACATCTGCTCGACGGACGTCCTGAACTTCGTCGCGAGCATCTTCGCGCGCGGGGACGCGAAGCGATAGACGGGAGAGCCCCGATGGTTCTCCGCATCGAGCGGGACCACAGCCGGTTCAAGAAGATCGTCCGCGGCCACATCAAGAAGGAGCTCCGGAAGTACATCACCAAGGGGGAGCTCATCGGCCGTCAGGGGAAGGACCTCGTCTCGATCCCGATTCCGCAGATCGAGATCCCCCAGTTCCGGCACGGGCGCCGCGGCTCCGGCGGCGTCGGGCAGGGCGAGGGCGAGCCTGGCTACGCGGTGAACGTCGGCGAGGCGGGGAACGCGCCGGGCGATCACCTGCTCGAGGTCGACGTGACGCTCGAGGAGCTCGCCAACATCCTCGGCGACGCGCTCGCGCTGCCCCGCATCCAGCCCAGGGGCAAGCGGAACATCCAAGAGGCTCGGGACCGCTACACATCGATCCGCAAGGTGGGCCCCGAGTCGCTCCGTCGCTTCAAGCGCACGTACCGCGAGGCGCTGAAGCGGCAGATCATCGCGGGGACCTACAGCTTCCTCGACCCGCGCGTCATCCCCATCCGCGAGGACCGGCGGTACCTCTCTTGGCGGCGCGTCGAGAAGCCGGAGTCGGCCGCCGTCCTCATCTACATGATGGACGTGTCGGGATCGATGGGGGACGAGCAGAAGGAGATCGTCCGGATCGAGTCGTTCTGGATCGACACGTGGCTCTCGCAGCAGTACCGTCGCATCGAGAAGCGGTACATCGTGCACGACGCGGTCGCGCGCGAGGTGGACCGCGAGACGTTCTACCACACGCGCGAGAGCGGCGGGACGAAGATCTCCTCGGCGTACGATCTCGCGTCGCGCCTGATCGACGAGGACTACCCGCCCTCCGAGTGGAACGTCTACCCGTTCCACTTCACCGACGGCGACAACTGGGGAGGCGGCGACACGGAGCTCTGCATCGAGTTGCTCAAGGGGAAGCTCCTGCCCCGCGTGAACGTCTTTTGCTACGGCCAGGTGAAGAGCATGTACGGGAGCGGCCAATTCATCCGAGACCTCCGCGAGCACTTCGAGGAGGCCGACAACATCGTCCTCTCCGAGATCCGCGCGAAGGAAGGCATCACCGACTCCATCCGCGACTTCCTTGGGACAGGAAGGTGACGGGCCCGTGAACCTCCCGGCGCAACTCGAGCGGATCCGTGAGGCGATCGAGGCCGCCGCGCGGAGCTACGGCCTCGACTTCTTCGAGACACACTTCGAGGTCCTCGACTACGACCAGATCAACGAGATCGCCGCCTTCGGGGGCTTCCCGTCGCGCTATCCGCACTGGCGGTTCGGCATGGAGTACGAGTCCCTCAAGAAGGGCTACGCGTACGGGCTCCAGAAGATCTACGAGATGGTCATCAACAACGACCCGTGCTACGCGTACCTGCTCGAATGCAACGAGATCGTGGACCAGAAACTCGTGATGGCGCACGTCTACGCCCACTGCGACTTCTTCAAGAACAACTTCTGGTTCTCGAAGACGAACCGGAAGATGATCGACGAGATGGCGAACCACTCGGCGCACGTGCGCCGGTACGCGGAGAAATGGGGCGAGGCGCGGGTCGAGTCTTTCATCGACGCCTGCCTTTCCATCGAGAACCTGATCGATTACCATTCGCCCTTCATCAAGAGGCGCGACGCGGAGCCGAGGCCGGGCGCCCCGCCGGCGTCGGAAGACGTCGAGGTGCGGCGCATCCGGAGCAAGAACTACATGGATCGATACGTGAACCCGGAGGCGGCCCTCGAGGAGGAGAGGCGGCGGCTCGAGGAGCGGATGCGCGATCGGAAGCGGTTCCCCGTCGAGCCGGAAAGGGACGCGCTCCTCTTCCTCATCGAGAACGCGCCGATCGAGGAGTGGGAGCGGGACGTCCTTGGGATGATCCGCGAGGAAGCCTACTACTTCGCGCCGCAGGCCCAGACGAAGATCATGAACGAGGGCTGGGCGACGTACTGGCACTCGAAGATCATGACCGAGAAGATCCTGGGCGCGTCGGAGCTGATCGACTACGCCGACCACCATGCCGGCACCGTCGCGGTCCAGCCGGGACAACTCAACCCCTACAAGCTCGGCCTCGAGCTCTTCCGCGACATCGAGGAGCGCTGGAACCGGGGCATGTTCGGCCGCGACTACGACGAGTGCGAGGACCTCAGGGAGCGGACGAACTGGGACTTGAAGCTCGGGCTCGGACGCGACAAGATCTTCGAGGTGCGGCGGATCTACAACGACGTGAACTTCATCGACACCTTCCTCACGCCGGAGTTCTGCGAGAAGCACGGCCTCTTCACGTACCGCTGGAACGAGAAGAAGGGGCGCTACGATGTCGAGGACCGGAGCGGCGCGAAGGTGAAGGAGAAGATCCTCGCGATGCTCACGAACTTCGGGCAGCCGGTCATCGTCGTCGAGGACGCGAACTACAGGAATCGCGGCGAGCTCCTCCTGCGCCACCGCTACGAGGGGATCGAGCTCCGACTCGACCACGCGCGCGACACGCTCCGGAACATCGCGTCCCTCTGGCGCAGGCCCGTCTTCCTCCACACGGCTGTCGAGGGGAAGGGGAAGCTCTTCTCCTACGACGGGAAGGAGCACCAGGAGATCGACGTCGAGGAGAGCGTCGCGTAGTGCGGCCCACGCCCGGCCTCGCGCGCCCGCCGCTCACGTCCTCGTGATTCTCCGCGCGCTCGTCGCCGACCCCCTCTCCGAGGGCGGGATCGAGATTCTTCGGGACGGGGGCGGCGTCGACGTCGTCGTGCGAGACGCGATCACACCCGAGGGCCTCCTCGAGACGATCCCGGAGTTCCACGCCCTCGTCGTCCGGAGCCGGACGCGCGTGACGCGCGAGGTGCTGGAGCGGGGACGCCTCCTCCGCGTGGTCGGGCGGAGCGGGGTCGGGCTCGACAATATCGACGTCGACGCGGCGCGGGAGCGCGGCGTCGAGATCGTGTACGCGCCCGGGGCGAGCGCGGTCTCCGTCGCGGAGCTCACGATCGGGCTCGTGATCTGCCTCTCGCGTCGCATCCACGACGCGGACCGCTCCACGCGGGCCGGCCTCTGGGAACGCACGCGGCTCGTCGGAAGCGAACTGTCGGGGAAGTCGCTCGGCATCCTGGGCCTCGGGAACATCGGACGCGAGGTGGCGCGTCGCGCGGCCCCGTTCGGCATGCGGATCCTCTTCCACGACCCGCTCCGTCCCCGCGACGCGCACCTCGTCCCCGAGGCCAAAGAGGTCCCTCTCACGACTCTTCTCGCATCGTCCGATATCGTGACCGTCCACGTTCCGCTCCGCGAGGAGACGCGCCACCTGCTCGACGCCGCCGCGATGGGTCGGATGAAGCGCGGCGCGTTTCTCGTCAACACGTCGCGCGGCGGGATCGTGGACGAGGGAGCGCTCCTGGCGGCGCTCCGGTCGGGGCACGTCGGAGGCGCCGCGCTCGACGTGTTCGAGTCGGAGCCTCCGAAGGGAGACGCGCTGCTCGACGAGCCGAATGTGATCGCCACGCCCCACATCGGGGCGTCGACGCGGGAGGCCCAGGAACGGGTCGGCCGGGAGGTCGCCCGCGCCGTGATCCGGGCCCTACGCGGGTCCGCCAAAGACCGAGAACGGGAGGTTCCGAAGACGCGATGACCAAATCGAAGGAACGCCGCGTTCATCCAAGGCTCGATTCGGAGTTCGCCGTCCAGCTCTCCCTGGGGGAAGGGGCGCAGCCCCAAGGGACGCTCGTCTCGCAGAGCCGAAATCTCTCGCTCGGCGGGATCTACTGCCGCCTCGGACGCTTCATCCCCGTGCTCACCAAACTCCAGCTCACGCTCCTCCTCCCGTTCCGCGGGAAGAAGAGAGGGGAGGTGAAGACGCAGATGCTCCGGATCGACGGGGTCGTGGTGCGCACGACGCCTGAGAAGGAGACCTCCAAGGTGTCGGACTACGAGATCGCGTGCGCGTTCCTCGGGCTCGACGAGGACTCGAAGAAGACCCTCGCGCGCTACATCCGCGAGCAGGTCGACGCGCAGATGGGCGCCCGCTAGGACTCACCCGGCAATCTGTTCCGGCCCCCGGAAACGCCTTCCGCGTTCCGGGGGCCGCTCGTTTTCCCCCCGCGGCCGGAAGCGGCGGCATCGTATGGATCTGCGCCGAGGGGCCTCGAGGGCACACCCGTTGCAGAGCACGTCCGCAGAAGGAGGCGAGAGCCCTCATGACGCACGGCATCTATTCCGCGGGCAGCGCGATGGCGCTCCTCGAGCTCCGCCAGGAGATCACGGCGAACAACCTCGCGAACGCGGCGACGCCCGGGTTCCGTCGCGACGTCCTCGCGGCGCGCGAGCCGGCGCCCGGAGAGAAGGGGCTCCGCTTCGGCCCGCTCACGCTCCCCGTCCTCGACACGCGGCCCGCGCTCGAGGGGGCCCCGATCGTGCAGACCGGGAACGAGGGCGACCTCGCGATCTCGGGGATCGGCTTCTTCGTCACGGGCGCGGACGGGGGAGAGTTTCTGACGCGCGCCGGCGCCTTCCACCGCGACGCCGACGGGTTCCTCGTGAACGAGCGCGGCGACCGCCTCCTCGGGAGGGCCGGCACCGTGCGCGTCGACTCGGACGCGTTCCAGATCGCGCGCGACGGCCACGTGGTCGTCCGAGGCGCGGTGATCGACACCCTCCGCATCGAATCACCGGCACCCGGGAGCGCTCTCCGTAAGGCCGGCGAGGGCCGCTACGAGCGTCCGGCCGCGATCGCGGTCCCGGGGCCCGCCGACGCCGCGGTCTTCCAAGGCTACCTCGAGAAATCCAACGTCGACGCCATCCGCGAGATGATCTCCCTCATCGACGCGTTCCGCGCGTACGAGGCGAACGCGAAATCGATCCAGACCGAGGACCACCTTCTCGACAAGGCCGTGAACGAAGTCGGCCGCGTCGGATAACGGGCACGAGTCCCCGCGCGGGGCTCACGAGGAGAACCCCACATGCTGCGATCCCTCTCGACATCGGCGACCGGAATGATCGCCCAGCAGTTCACCGTCGACGTCATCGCCAACAACCTGGCGAACGTCAACACCCCGGGCTTCAAGAAATCGCGCGCCGAGTTCCAGGATCTCCTCTACCAGACGATCGGCGCGACCGGCGCGACGGGATCGCAGCAGGCGCGCGTCCCGGTCGCGGTCCAACTGGGGCACGGCTCGCGCCTCACCGCGACGCAGAAGCTCCACAGCCAGGGGAACTCGATGACGACCGGGAACCCCCTGGACCTCCTCGTCGAGGGGAACGGCTACTTCCAGGTGACGCTCCCGGACGGGCAGATCGTCTACACGCGCGACGGGAGCTTCAAGATGGACGCCGACGGGAGCGTCGTGACCTCGGACGGCTACCCGATCGAGCCGGCGGTGACGGTCCCCCAGGACGCGTCGGAGATCTCGGTCGACGCCGAGGGGCGCTTCACCGTGCGGCTCCCCGGGCAGTCCGAGCCGCAGGAGATCGGGCAGGTCGAGCTCGCGCGCTTCGTGAACCCGTCGGGGCTCGAGGCGATCGGCCGCAACCTGTACCGCGTCACGGGCGCATCCGGCGAGCCGATCCTCGCGATCCCGGGTCAGGAGGGGATCGGCCCCATCACGTCCGGTTACCTCGAGATGTCGAACGTGCAGGTCGTCGAGGAGATGATCGCGCTCATCACCGCGCAGCGCGCCTACGAGATCAGCTCGAAGTCGATCCAGACGAGCGAGGAGATGCTCGCCATCGTGAACAACCTGAGGCGGTGATGAGCGAGCGCCGTCCGGCCGCCGCGCCCCGACTCGCGGGCGCGCTCGGGGTCGCCCTCGCGATCGCGCTCACAGGGGGCGCGACCGACGCGGCCCGCGCGGGGCAGGTCCTCGCGCCCGACACGCTCGCCGCGCTGGCCGAGGGCGCCGTGCGGCGCGCCGTCGCGCCCCTCGCTCCCGGCGCGACCGTCGCGTGCCAGGCGGTCGACCGGCTCGAGCCGCTCGATCTCCCGGACGGACACGTGCGGATCGACGTGACGCTCCCCCACGGCGGGCCGGCGGCGCTCATGACGCCGATCTGCCGCGTCTTCGTCGAGGAGCGCCTCGTCCGAACCACGCCGGTCCCGCTCCGCGTGCGCGTCGTCGGGCCGCGCTTCCGCGCCACGCGCCGCGTCGACGCGGGGAACCCGCTGGGGCCCGACGACGTCGTCCGGGCCGTCGAGGAGATTCCGCCGCCGTGGGGCGCCGCGCTGACGGACTCGATGCTCGCGCTCGGGCTCGTCGCGCGCCGCGCGATCGGCGCGGGGGAGGCCCTCCGCGCGGACGCCGTCGCCCCGCCCCCCGTCGTCCGCCGCGGCGACCGGGTCACGCTCGTCGTGGAATCATCCACCGTCCGCATACTGGCCACCGGGACCGCCCGCTCGGAGGGCCGCGCCGGCGACCTCGTTCGCGTCGTCCGCGACGGCACGCGCCACTCCCTCGCCGCGCGAGTCGTCGGCCCCTGCCGCGTCTCCCTGAACGTGTACCCGATGCTCCCATAAGATGCTACCGAGTCCACTTCATGTTTCTCATTACGTCCTGAAGGAAGGAGTCCCGTCATGACACGCCGCGCCCTCGTCGCCGCCGCCCTCGCCGTCGCGCTCCATGGCCCAAGCCTTGCAGCCCAACCTCCGCGGTCCCTCTTCACGGACCTGAGGCCGATCGGCGTCAACGATCTGGTCACGATCCTCGTCCACGAGAACTCCGTCGGGATCGGCGACGCAGAGACGAACACGGACAAGAAGGTCGGGATCTCGGGCGACGACGGCGTCGGGTTCCTCGACTTCGTGCAGGCGTGGGGGATCGGCGGCCGCGCCAAGTTCGAGGGGACCGGGACGACGACGCGGAACGGCCGACTCATCGCGCGGCTGTCGGCGCGCGTCACGGAGGTCCAGGAGAACGGGAACCTCGTGATCGAGGGGAAGAAGATCCTGAAGGTGAACCAGGACGAGCAGGTGATCACGGTGACCGGCGTCGTTCGGCCGCAAGACATCGGCGCGAACAACATCGTCGTCTCATCGGCGATCTCCGACGCGCGCATCGAGTACAGCGGGAAGGGCGCCGTGACGACGGGCCAGCGGCCCGGCATCGTCGCGCGTCTCCTGAACTGGATCCTCTAGCGGCGCGCCGCGACGCGACGGGAAAGGATGGCGATCTTCCGATGATCGGATCTCGCACGATCCATCTCGCGGCGGCCGCGTGCGCCGCCGTCCTGATCGCGTTCGCCGCCACCGATCGTGCCGCGGCGGCGGATGCCAGCGCGACGAGCCGCGTGAAGGAGATCGCGCGGATCGAGGGGAGCGCCCCGGTCACCGTCGTCGGCTACGGGCTCGTGGTCGGGCTCGAGGGGACGGGCGATAGCCGGAGCACGCTCTTCACCGTGCAGTCCGTCGCGAATCTGCTACAGAACCTGGGCCTCACGGTCGACTCGAAGTCGGTCCGGGTGAAGAACGTGGCGGCCGTGACGGTGACGGCCGAGATCACGCCGTTCGCGCGCGCGGGGACCGCATTCGACGCGACGATCTCCTCGCTCGGCGACGCGACGAGCCTGCAGGGCGGGACGCTCTTGCAGACGGTGCTCGTGGACGCGAACGGCGACCCGGTCGGGCACGCGCAGGGCGCGATCTCGATCGGCGGCTACAACGTGCGCACGACTTCCGGGACGGGGGCCCGCAAGAACCACGCGACGGTCGGGAGGGTGCCGGGAGGCGGGGTCGTGGAGAGGCTCCCGTCCGCGGCGTTCGCCGCGGACTCGACGTTCGCACTCCTCCTGCGCGAGCCGGACGCGACGACGGCGCGCCGCGTGGCCGACGCGATCACGGGTCGCTTCGGCGAGGGGGCCGCCGAGGCGCTCGATCCGCTCGCGATCCGCGTGCGCGTGCCGGTGGACTACCGCGGTCCCGGCCGCGCGATCGCGTTCCTCTCGGAGGTCGAGAACCTCGAGGTTCCGGTCGACCTCGCGGCGCGCGTGGTGCTCAACGAGCGCACCGGAACGATCGTCGTCGGCGCCGGCGTGAGGATCCTTCCGGTCGCGGTGTCGCACGGGAGCCTCTCGATCAAGATCCGCTCGAGGCCGCTCGTCTCGCAGCCCGCGCCGTTCGGCCCCGAAGGCTCGGAGACCATCGTCACGCGCGACGACGAAGTCTCCGCGAGCGAAGAGGGAGGCGACCTCGTCCTCCTCGACGGGGGCGCGAGCGTCGGCGAGCTCGCGCAGGCCCTCAACGCGATCGGCGTGACGCCGCGCGACATGATCGCGATCCTGCAGGCGATCCGGTCGGCCGGCGCGCTGCAAGCGGAGATCGTGATCCAGTGAGCGCGGCGGGCGCGGACGTCGCCTCCGCCAGCGCCGCGGCCGCGGCCGCGGAGGCGGGCGCGCAGCGCGCGCTGCCGGACGGCGATGCGCGGCGACTGCGGCGGGCCGCGGAGGAGCTCGAGGGGCTCTTCGTCACGCAGCTCCTCCGCGCGAGCGGCGTCGCGGGGGGCGGGACGTTCGCGCGCGTGCCGGGCGGCGGCGTGATGCAGGGGCTCGCCGAGGAGGCGTTCGGTCGGGCGCTCGCCGACCGGGCGGATTTCGGTCTCGCCGAGACGATCTTCCGCGAGCTCTCGGGCGCTTCGGAGAGCATGACTAAGGCCGACGGGGCCGCGCGGGCTCGTGGTTCGATGAAAATATCCGGCGGGGGGCGCGAGCCGGAGACCTTGCCCGGCGCGTCGCTCGCGGAGCCGATGCCGATGTCGAGCGAGGATGACGGTCCGCGAGCGAGCACCGGGCGAGGTGGCGAGCGACAGGACCCGCCGGGACCGATGTCGCGGCTCGGCGCCTCGCGACGGGAGGTGCCGCCGCTCGCGCGCTTCGCCGCCGAGGTCCGCGAGGCGGCGGAACGCTTCGGCGTCGATCCTGACCTCATCCGCGCCGTGATCCTCCAGGAGTCGGGAGGCGATCCGCGCGCGCGGTCGAGGAAGGGGGCGCGCGGGCTCATGCAGATCCTCGACGGCACCGCCCGCGAGTTGGGGCTCCGGCGACCGTTCGATCCCCGCGAGAACATCCTCGCCGGCACGCGCTACCTCGCGGACCTCCTCGAGCGCAACGGCGGAGACCTCGCGCTCGCGCTCGCCTCGTACAACGCCGGACCCGGCGCGGTCTCTCGCCACGGCGGGATTCCGCCGTATCGCGAGACGCTCCGTTACGTCTCCGGGGTCCTGTCGCTTCGCGAATCGCTCCGCGCGGGGCGCGGGCCGTCGGAGCGGCCGTGACGCGCTCACGGCCTCAAGGATTGCTCGCCGCGATCCGATCCACCGGTGGGCGCTCTCCGGATGGCGGGTCGGACCGCCGGACCGCCGGGGAGCCGAGGTGACCATGTCCCGAGACCGCGTGAACGCGTCGCCAACGGAGGAGCACCTCGCACGTCTCGCCGAGCTCCTCGAGACCGAGGCGGACGTCTACCAGGAGATGCTCGAGATCGCGACCGCGGAGCGGCGCCACCTCGTCGATCGGAACCTGGACGGCCTTCGCGGCGCCGTCGCGCGCAAGGAGGCGCTCATCGCCCGCGTCGACGCGCTCGAGATGGAGCGGCGCGAGACCGTCGCGGTCGTGACGGAGCGCCTCACCGGAAGCGGGCGGCCGATGACCATCTCGGAGATCCTCGCCGTCGTCCGCGCGCCCGAGAGGGAGCGCCTCAAGGGCCTCCGCGAGCGGATCCTCGGCGAGATCGCGCGCATCCAGCGCCTCAGCGAGACGAACGCCTACCTCGTCGGGTCGTCGCTCGAGGTGATCGGCGAGGAGCTCGCCCTCATGACGGAGGGCGAGGAGGTCGCGTACGACGAACGCGCGGACACGGCCGCTCTCCGCCCCAGGACACAGATCCTCGACCGGAGGGCCTAGCCGTGACATCCCTCTTCGGCGCGATCGAGGTCGCCAAGCGCGGTCTTCTCGCCGGCCAGGCCGGCCTCAGCGTCACCGGCCACAACGTCGCGAACGCGAATACGCCCGGGTACTCGCGCCGCGTGCTCCAACTCGCGGCGCTCGGCGGGCCGCGGCTCCCCGAGGGGATCCTCGGCGCCGGCGTCGACGTGCGACGAATCGAGCAGGTCCGCGACCGCTTCCTCGACGGCCGGATCCTCGACGCGCGGGCCGGGCTCGGTGACGCGCGCGCGCGCGCCGCGCTCCTCGCGGAAATCGAGGCGACCTTCGACGACCTCGGCGGGGAAGGGCTCACGGAGGCGCTCGGCGCGTTCCTCCGATCGTGGCACGACCTCGCCGTCTCGCCCGAGTCGCTCGAGGTGCGGCGCGCCGTGCGGGACGCGGGTGCGGCGATCGCGTCCCGGCTCAACAGGCTGAGCGACGGCCTCCAGGACGAACGTCGCGTCCTCGCGGAGTTGATTCCCTCGGAGATCGCCGACGTGAACGCCCGGATCGCGCGCGTGGCCGAGATCTCCCGGCGCATCGGGATCGCCGAGGGAGGCGGGGCCGAGGCGGGGGACCTCCGCGACGAACGCCAACGGGAGATCGACGTGCTCGCCGAGCGCGTCGACGTCAACTTCACCGAAGCGCCGAACGGGAGTTTCCTTCTGCGAGTGGGCGGCGCGGTCGTCGCCGACGGGGAGATGGTGATCGGCCTCACGCTCGACGGCGATCCATCCGCCGCCGCGGGGGAGGATGTCGTCGCGCTGTCGGCGGGAGGCGCGCCCGTCGCCCCGCGCGGCGGCACGCTCGCCGCGCACCTCGACGCGGTGAACGCGCGGATCCCCTCGTACCTCGGGCGTCTCGACGAGATCGCCGCCGGGCTCGCGGACGCGGTGAACGCGATCCACGAGACCGGCTACGGGCTCCACGGCGGGACCGGCATCGCGTTCTTCACGTTCGACGCGGCGGGCGCGGAGGGGGTCGGCCTCGCGAGCCGCGGCACCGCCGGACGGATCCGCCTCGCGGACGCCGTGAGCGGCGATCCGGCTGCGATCGCCGCGTCCTCGAACGGCGCCCCCGGCGACAACGCCGCGGCGCTCGCGATCGCGGACCTCGACCGTGAGCGAACGCTCCGTGGCGGGACGCGGACGCTCGCGGATCTCGCCGCCGAGATCGGCGGCGCGGTCGCGCACGACGCGGCGGAGGCCGACTTCCTCGTCGACGCGCGGGGCGCGTTCGTGACCTCGCTCGAGAACCGCCGCGACGCGATCTCCGGCGTCTCACTCGACGAGGAGGCCGTGAACCTCGTCCGCTACCAGCAGGCGTACGAGGCGGCGGCGCGAGTCCTCGTCGTCGCGAACGAGATGATCGCGACCCTCCTCGAGGAGGTGCGCTAGCGATGCGCGTCACGCAGTCGGCGATGGCCCGCTCGCTCCTCTCCCGGATCGCGGAGGCGACCGCCCGCCTCACGCGCGCCCAGGAGGAGATCGCGTCGGGCCGGCGCCTCCTCCGCGCCTCGGACGACCCCGCGGCGACCGCCGCGGTCGTCGGGCGCCGCGTCGGGATCGCCCAGATCGACCAGTTCCTCCGGAACGCGCAGCGGATGCTCGCGACCCTCGCCACCGTGGACTCCGCCCTCCATGAGGTGACGGACCTCCTCGTCTCCGCGAAGGACGTCGCGCTCGGCGCCGCGAACGGCTCGGCCACCGATGCCGACCGCGAGGCGGCGGCGATCGAGGTCGACGCGATGCTCGAGCGCCTCCTCCAGATCGGCAACACGTACGACGGGAACCGCTTCCTCTTCGCGGGGCAACGGACGCGCGAGGCGCCGTTCTCGCCCGCGGGGGGCGGCGTCGTCTATCGAGGCGACTCCGGCGAGGTGCCGGTCCGCGTCGACCTCCTCGAGGAAGTCCCCACGCTCCTCCCGGGAACGCGGGCGTTCCGCGCGGCGCCCGCCTCGCTCGGTGACGGCGCGGACCTCGACCCGGACATCTGGGAGTTCACGCCGCTCGCCGACCTGAACCGCGGCGCCGGGGTGGCGCTCTCGCAAGTCGCGATTACGGACTCCGACGGGAACGCCGCCACGGTGGACCTCGTCGGCGCAACGACGGTGAAGGACGTCCTCGACCGCGTGAACGCGGCGGGGCTCGCCGTGAGCGCCGAGATCAACTCCGCGGGGAACGGGATCGCTCTCCGAAACCTCGGGAGCGGCGCGACCATCACCGTCTCCGAGGTGGGAGACGGCATCGCCGCGGCCGGCCTCGGGATCCTCGGCGCCTCGAGCGGGGACCTCGTGGGTGAGGACCTCGACGCCGCCGTGAGCGCGTCGACTCCGCTCGCGCTCCTACGGAGCGGCGGCGGCGTCTCGCTCGGGACGATCCGGATCGAGCACGAGATCGACGGGCGAGTGCGCTCGGCCGACGTGGACCTCGCGTTCGCGCGCACGGTGGGGGACGTCCTCGTCGGCCTCTCTCGGGCCGCCACGCTCGAGGGCGAGAGCCTCGGCCTCGTCGGCGCGCTCGACGCCGGCGGCGCTGGCATCACGGTCCGCTCGACCGTCCCTGGGGCGCGCCTCTCGATCGGCGACCCGGCGGCGACGGCGGGCGCGGCCGGGCTCGGCGTCGCGGGCACCGCGGCGGCGCGCGACCTCTTCGCCGTCCTCGCGGGGCTCCGAGACGCCCTGCGCGCCGACAATCGAGCCGGGATCGAGGACTCGATCGCGCTCCTCGACGCGAGCGTGACCGAGAACCTCGAGGCGCGCGTGGAGATCGGCGCGCGCGTCCGGCGGATCGAGTCGATCCGCGAGTCCCTCGAGGCGAGACGCGTCGCCGTCGAGACGGAGCTCTCGGCCATCGAGGACGTGGACCTCGCCGAGGCGATCGTCCGCGCGACGCGGGAGCAGGCGGCGCTGGAAGCCGCGCTCACCGCCTCGTCGCGATCGATCTCCCTTTCGCTAATGGATTTCCTGAGATGACGCCGAACGACAGGAGGCCCGCGATGAAGAAGAAGACCGAACGCCTGACGACGCCGCGGTTCGGGGAGGTCGTCTACACGAAGGGCGATCTCTACCGCTTCCCGAAGGGGCTCGTCGGATTGCCGTCGCTCCAACGGTTCGTGATGCTCACGCTCGACGAAAGCGGGATCTTCCGCTGCCTCCAATCCGTCGACGACCCGGCGCACGCGTTCGTCGTCGTCGACCCGATCCTCGCGCGGGCCGACTACCGGGTCCCGATCGACGCGGCCGCCGCCGAGGAGATCGGGCTCGTCGATCTCGCCGACGCGGTCGTGCTCGCCATCGCGGTCGTTCCCGAGGACGTCACCCGGATGACCGTGAACCTCAGAGGGCCGCTCCTCATCAACTCGAGGACGAAGACCGGCTATCAGCTCGTTCATTCGGACACGGAGTACGGAGTGCGCGAACCCCTGGTCGAGGCGCTCGCGAGCGAGGAACACGAGATCCACGCCTAACATCCAAGCGGCCAGGAGGGTGCCATGCTGGTGCTGACGCGGAAGACGAACGAGAAGATCATGATCGGCGACGACATCGAGATCCTCGTCGTGAACGTCGGGGAGGAGAAGGTCCAACTCGGGATCACCGCGCCCCGGTCGATCCCGGTCCACCGCCGCGAGGTCTACGACGAGATCCAGCGCGAGAACCTGCTCGCGTCCGGATCCGCGGTGCCGAGCCTCGACGCGTTGTGCGGGCTCAAGATCGCGCGGCCTCCCGGAGCGCCGCAGCCGACGGGCTCGATGCGAGCGCCCGAGAGACGCGCCGGGAAGGGGAGGCGCCGCGGGGCGGCGTGAGCGGGGCGCCCTCGTTCCGGAAGTACGACCCGCCCTCGCGCCTGCTGCGCGCGACGAGCGGGCGACCCTCACGCGCCGACTCGGGCCGAAGCACGCCCTCCTGGCCCCCTTCGATGACGTCGCGAGCGCGCCCACCGACGGCGACCCGCCCGACGGCGCAACGCTAAAGGATTCCAGCGGTTTGCCGATACTCGGCCGAGTCGAGGATCACCTCGGTTCGGCCGTCGCGCGGGACGCCGCGCGGGCCGGGACGGGACGCGGGGAGCACGGACGTCCCTCCTCGCGCGACGACAATCGTTGCGTCATGCGAACTCCACAAGGAGGACGACGATGGCAGTCCGCATCAACACGAACCTGGCCGCGCTGAACGCCCTGCGGCACCTCAACCAGACCGACCGGATGCTCCAGAAGAACATCGAACGGCTCTCCTCGGGGCTTCGGATCAACCGCGCGGCGGACGACCCGGCGGGGCTCGCGATCTCGGAGCGCTTCCGGGCGCAGATCGCGGGGCTCAAGCAGGCGGTCGACAACTCCGAGATCGCCATCGCGATGATCGGGACGGCGGAAGGGGCGCTCACGGAAGTCCACTCGATCCTCACGTCGATGCGCGACCTCGCGGTCCACGCGGCCAACGCCGCGACGACCGACCCGACGCAGCTCGCCGCCGACCAGGCGCAGATCCGTTCCTCGCTCGATGCGATCGATCGCATCGCGTCGACGACCCAATTCGGGACGCGCTTCCTCCTCGACGGCTCCGGCGACAACGTCGCGCGCGTCGTCTCCGGCGGCGGCACGGACCTCCGGCGGACGGAGGGCTCGACGCTCTCGCAGGGGACCCACACGATCACGGTCGCGAACGTTGTGCCGAGCCGTGCCAGCTACTCGGACCTCGTGATCGCCGCGAACGCCGGGTTCGATCCGACGCTCGCGACGCCGGCGGGGCTCGCGCCCGGGGCGCACACGGTCGTCGTCACGGCCGCGACGGCCGCGTCGATCCGGAGCGGCACGGGGCTCGACGGCGCCCAGAACATCGCGGAAGGCGCAGTCCTCACGATCAACGATGGGACGACGGACTATCTCGTCACCTTCGAAGCCGTCGGGGGCACGGCCAACACGGCGCAGAACATCGCCAACGAAATCAACGCGGACGCGGGCGCCGCGTTCACGGCGTCCGTCCAGGCGGACGGCTCGCTCCGGATCGTGACGGACGCGGTCGGTGGGGCGCAGCGGATGCTCCTCTCGGTCGACGGGACCGGCATCACCGAAGCGATGCTCGACATGGATTCGCTCACCGGCGTGAGCGGCACGAACGCTTTGGCGTCGCTCGACGGCGGGCCCGCGGCGATCCTCTCCGAGAGCGCCGGGACGGTCCTCCTCACCGACGGGACGGGCGGATCGCTCGCCCTCGCGGAAACCGCGGTCTCGCAGTCCGACTTCCACAGTGCGACCGTCGAGGTGAGGGTCATCGGGGCGACGTTCGACGTCTCGCTCGACAACGGCGCGACGCACTCGATGGTGGCCGGTCGGACGAGCCGCGTCACGTCGAGCGTTCCGGGCGGCGGATCGGTGGATCTCACCTTCGGGCCGGACGTCGTGGCGGGGAGCGCCGGTCTCTTCGCATCGGACAAGGGGCTCGTCTTCCAGGTCGGAGCGAACGCGGGACAGACGGTGAAGATCGGCCTCGCGAACATGGCCGCCTCGACGCTCGGCGGCGGCGTCGCCAACGCGAGCGGCTACGAGAGCCTCGCCGACATCGACCTCACGAGCGCGCAGGGCGCGTCGGACGCCATCGCGATCATCGACGCCGCGATCGACGCGGTCTCGGGAGAGCGGGCGGAGTTGGGCGCGTTCCAACTCAACACCCTCGAGTCGAACCTCGCGAGCCTGCGGATCGCGGCGGAGAACCTCGAGGCGGCCGATTCGGTGATCCGCGACGCGGACATCGCCGCGGAGGTCGTCGCCTTCACGAAGAACCAGATCCTGCTCCAGGCCGGGACCGCCGTGCTGGCTCAGGCGAACTTGATCCCGCAAACGATCCTCCAACTCTTGCGGTAGTCGAAGGACCGTAGGACCGACCGGGGCCGGGGCGCTCATGCCGACGATCACCTTCTCGAACGGACTCGCGTCGGGGATCGACACCCGGGCGATCGTCGACGCGCTCCTCGCCGTCGAGAATCGGCCGGCGCTCCTCCTCGCGGCGCGCGTCGCGCGCCGCACCGCCGAGGTCGCGGCGATCGAGGCGCTCACGAGCCTCCTCCTTTCCATCGAGATCGAGGCGCACCGCCTGGAGCGGGGCGACGCGTTCGAGACGCTCGCCGTCCGCTCGTCGGACGAGGAGGTCGCGAGCGGCGCCGCGCGCCCGGGCGCCGTCCCCGGCGCGTACACGCTCACCGTGAAGTCGGTCGCCCGCGCCGAGGTCCTCGTCTCGCAGGGCTACGCGTCCGAGGACGCCGCGGTCGGGACCGGCGCCGTCTCGATCGGGGTCGGGTCCGCGCCCGCGGTGACGGTGGCGATCGACGCGGAGCACGCCACGCTCGCCGGGCTCCGTGACGCGATCAACGCGTCCGATGCCGGCGTGACGGCGAGCCTCGTGAACACCGGGGTGGAGGGCGCGCCGTTCCGCCTCCTCCTCACGGCGAAGGCGACCGGCGCCGCGAACACAATCACCGTCACGCCGGGCCAGAGCGGCGGGGTCGAGCCCGCGTTCGAGACGACGGTCGCCGCGGCGGACGCCTCGGTCATTCTGGGAGACGGGGCCGGCGGCGGGAACCCGGTCACCGCGACGAGCGCGACGAACCTCTTCGAGGGGGTCATCGAGGGCGTCACGCTCACGGTGAGGTCCGCGAGCGCGACCCCGATCACGATCGATGTCACCGAGGACGCCGCGGCGGCGATCGCCGCGGTCCGCGCCTTCGTCGATCGAACCAACGCGGCGCTCGACTTCATCGCGACGCAGTCCGCGTTCCACGCGGGCGGCGCCGGCCGGCCGCCGCTCCTCGGCGACGGAGCGCTCCTCCGCGTCGATGCCGCGCTCCGCCGCGTCATGACGGAGCCGGTCCCGCTGCCCGGCGGCGCGTCTCGCTCGCTCGGCTCCGTCGGCGTCACGACCGGCGCGAACGGGAGGCTCTCGCTCGACGAGGAGCGCCTTTCGGCGGCGCTCGAGTCCGACCGCGAGGGGGTGCGGGATCTCTTCGCGGGGTTCGGCGCGACCCTCTCGCGCGTGATCGGAGGGTTCACGGACGCCGCGGAGGGAACGCTCGCCGGCCGCGCGCGGGTCGCGAGCCGCCAGATCGAGGCGCTCGACGAGCAGATCGAGCGGATCGGCGCGCGCGTCGAGAGGCGACGGCGACTCCTCGAGGCGCGCTTCGAGGCCGTCGAGCGCGCGATCGCCTCGCTCCAGGGGCAGGGCGCGTTCCTCTCGGCCCAACTCGCGGGCCTGTCGCTCGGGGCGAACGACCCGCGACGCACACGCTAGGGAGGAGACGGCGCGATGGATCCGCTCGGAACGTACCGGAAAGCCGAGGTGGAGGGGGCCGACGGCGCCCGCCTCGTCGTCGTCGCCTACGACGGCGCGATCGCCTTCATCGAGCGGGCGCGGCAGGCGCTCGAGGAGGGCCGCCGCACCGAGGCGGCCGCGCTCCTCCTGCGAGCGCAGCGCGTCGTCCTCCATCTCGCATCGGCGCTCGACCTCGAGGCCGGGGATGTCGGGGCGAATCTCCATCGTCTCTACACGTACGTCCTGCGGCGGCTCGCCGCGGCCGCGCACGAATGCGACCGGCGCGCCCTCGGCGAGGCGCTCCACGTCCTCAAGGAACTCCGCCCGAGTTGGGCGCGCCTCGCGGAGCCCGCGGGCGCCGCATCGGTCCCCGTGGCCGGCGCGGGCGTGTCGGTGAGGCGATGAGCCGGGTGTCGCACGAAGGGATCGCCCGCCTCGCCGAAGAGAGCCTCGACGCGCTGCGGGCGGGCCGGTGGAGCGATTTCGAGCGGCTCCTCGAGGAGCGGCGCGGGCCCGCGGCGCGGCTCGCCGGCGCAACGACCTCGGAGGCGGATGCCGAACCGATCCGCCGCGCCCTCGCCGCCGACGGGCGGTCGCTCGCGCTCCTGGAGGCGGCCCGTGCGGGCCTCGGAGCCGAGATGGCCGACCTTGCCAGGAGCGGCGCCGGTCTGAGATCGTACCGTTCGGCGGCCGGGCGATCGCTCATCCTCGATCGGAAGGGCTAGCGCCCGGCGCGAGCCGCGGCGGGACGCAGGAATGCAGAGGACGTCGTCATGGATCTGAAAAAGATCTCCAAGGAGCTGCGGGGAGTCTCGGACGTCGCCGGGAAGTCGGCGCCAACCCCTCCGCGCGGCCCCGACGCGCCGGGCGAGACCGACCGGGTCGAACTCTCCGGCGAGGCGCGCGAGGTCCTCTCCGGATACGAAACGGCGCGCGCCCTCGACGGATCGCCGGCCGCCGCCCGCGAAGAGCGGGTCGCCGAGGTCCAGGCCCGCGTGACCGAGCGCTACTACGACCGGCCCGAGGTGAAGAAGGACATCGTGACGCGTCTCCTCCAGGCCCTCTTCGGCATCGGCCGGCCGTGAGCGGCCCGCCCTCGGGAACCCGTGGATAAGGCCCCCGCCACGCTCGGCGCCGCGACGCACGATCCCGCGCTCAAGTTGAACCTCGCGCGGATCAAGCGCGCCCTCGAGGAGGGGAAGGCTTCGCGCTCGCGCGTCTCCGCCCTCGAGAGCATCGTCCAGACGATCCAGGCGGGGAACCCGCTCCGCGAGACGCTCCAGGAGACGCTTCTCCACCTTCGGGACGCGCTCGGCGCCCGATTCGGTTTCGTGCTCGTCCTCTCCGACCGCGAGTCGAAGTGGACGATCGAGATATTCGAAGGGTTCGATTCGCTCCCGGACCTCCGGCATCTCATCGTCGACCGCCTCGCGCGCCCCGTGTCCGCCGGCCGCGCGCCGGCCGTCGTCCCGGAGACGATGCAGGAGACGCGGATCCCCGAGCTCCGCGCCTTCGCGGGTGAGGCGCGCTCCGCGATCGCCGTCCCCCTCGCGTCGCGGACGCGCGTGTTCGGCGTCCTCGGCGTCCTCTCCGGCGGCGCCGGGCCGCGCTACGGCGACGACGACGCGTCGTTCCTCCTCACGGCCGGGACGCTCCTCCACGGCGTGCTCCGCGAGGCCTCGTCGCGCCGCGCGAACCTCGACCTCCTCGCCGCGATGGTGCGGCCCCTCACGGCCGCCCTCGAGGCGCGCGACACGTACACGCACGGCCACTCGGAGCGCGTCGCGAAGTACGCGCTCGCCGTCGTGCACGAGCTCGAGATGGCGGGAGTCGTCGAGTACTCGGAGGAATTGCGGACGACCGTCCGCCTCGCGGCGTTCCTCCACGACATCGGGAAGATCGGGGTGAGCGACACGATCCTCCACAAGCCGGGCGACCTCACGCGCGAGGAATTCGAGATCATGAAGGCGCACACGATGAAGGGCGCGCAGATCCTCGAGGGTCTCCCCGAACTCACCGACGTCGTCCCGGGCATCGTGAGCCACCACGAGCGCTGGGACGGGAAGGGCTACCCGCATGGGCTCCGCGGCAACGAGATCCCCTTCCTCGCGAAGGTGATCGGGATCGCCGACGCGCTCGACGCGATGACGACCGACAGGCCCTACATGAAGGCGATGCCGCTCGAGAACGCCGTGAAGATCCTCCGCGACCTCGGAGGCACCAGCTTCGATCCGGAGATCGTCGCCGCCATCGCGAACGCGCACCGGTCCGGGCTCCTCGCCGAGGGCGGCATGGCGGAGCAGCCGATCGCGGAGGAAGCGACCGACTACCTGACGATCGAGAAGATCTTCTCGAAGGAGATCCGAGACCTGCCGGCGCTCCCGCAGATCGTCACGCAGATCCTCGAGCGGACGCGCGACCCGAACTGTCCCGCGCGCGAGATCGTGCGGCTCGTCTCGCGCGACCAGGCGCTCGTGATCAAGATCCTCCGCCTCGTGAACTCCGCCTACTACGGCTTCTCGAGGAAGATCGCGACGATCAACCTCGCCGTCGCGATCCTCGGCTACCGGGCCGTGCAGAACCTGGTGCTGAACGTGGGCCTCGCGAGCATGTTCCGCGACATCATGAACTCGACCGACATGCGCCGGGTGGCCCTCTTCGAGCACTCGATGGAGTGCGCGGTCCTCGCGAAGGCGCTCGCGGCGCGGCTCCCGTCACTCGAACTGCAGCAAGACGAAGCGTTCACCGCGGGGCTCCTGCACGACATCGGGAAGATCGTGCTCGAGCAGCACGCGCCCAGCGCGGCCATGCACGTCGCCGCGGCGCGGGAGGAGAAGGGCATTTCCGGAATTGAGGCGGAGGTCGAGGTGCTGGGCGTGGACCACGCGGCGGTCGGGGAGTGGATCGCGATGCGCTGGAACATCCCGGCGCGGCTCCGCGAGGCGATCCTCTACCACCACCGGCCGCACACCGCGCTCGAGAAGGCGCCGGGCGCCTACAACCTGGTGAAGGTCATCGCGCTCGCGGACCAGATCGACCACCTCATGCGGGAGAGCGCGGACCCGGCCGAGATCCTCGCGGGCCTCGCGACGTCCCCCGTCTCCGACTGCGGCCTCACGCCCGAGGCGATCGGCCAGATCCTCGAGACCCTCGAGCAAGAGAAGGCCGAATTCCACCGGATCCTCACGCTCGGAGACGGCAGCCTGCCCGACCACGCCTGACCGGGCGTCCCTGCCATCACGCTGGCCGGTCCGCGCGACTGCGGGGCGGTGGCTCGTCCGCGCGCGCTGCGATGGCCGGTCCGCGCGCGGGGGCGGTGGTCCCCGAAGGCGACATCGCCCGGAGCCGCGCCGGTGCGATGCGCGCGCGATCCTGGTGGTCGTGCACGGCGCGGCGAGGCAGTCGCCGAAGGGGAGCCGCCCCGCAAGAGCGCGGACCGGCCTTCGCGCCGTCGTGACCCATCCTCAACTTCCAAGGCTTCTGTTGACAGGCTTCCCGAGGGGTCAGTAGAATGCCGCCCCGTCGGTTGGATTCTGGCCGCCGCCTCTCACAGGGGCGCGGCGGGGGCTCGGGAACGGCGCCGGCGTGCCGCCCGGTGGGAGGTGGGGATGGCCGAAACGACCAGCACGATCGTCGTCCTCTCCGGGGACGCCGCGCTCGCGATCGCCGTCCGGCGGGCGTTCCGTCGTCGCCGCCCGCGGGTCGTCCGGCTGACGAGTCCCAGCGAAGCCGTGCGGTGCGCCCGCGCGGGCGCCCGAATCGCCGTCCTCGACCTCGACCTCCGGCGGCTCCCGGCGCGCCATCTCCTCGACCGGCTGGCGAGCGTCGCCCCCGCCACCTTGCCCGTTCTCGTCGCGGGCCGGAAGGGGCTCTCACGCGCACTGGCGCTCGCGCGCGAGCGAGGCCACGAGGTCGTGGCGAAGCCGGCCGCCGCGCCCCCCCTGCGCCGCGCCGCGAACCTCGCCTCGAAGCGCCTCGAGATCGAAGCCGAGAGCCGCGCGTTCGTCGAGCGCCTCGCGGAGTCGAACCGCCTGCTCTCCGAGACCCAGACGAACCTTCGCCGCCAAGTCCTCGCGGTCAACGAGGAGCTCCTCGCGCTCCAGGAACTGAACGCGAGCATCTTCCGGAACATGGGGTGGGGGCTCATCGTGCTCGACCGCGCGGGCGCCGTCACGCAGATCAATCCCGCGGCGCGCGAGATGCTCGCCCTCTCCGAGCGCGACGCCCTCGGCCGCCCGGCGGGCGACGTGTTCCGGACCGGGGAGAGCACGCTCCTCGAGCGCGCGCTCGTCGGCGAATCTCCCCCTTACGACGTCGAGGTGACCGCGCGCGCCGGCGACGGGCGCGAGGTGCCGCTCCTCCTCCGCACGTCGCTCGTCCACGACGCGGAGGGGCGCGCGGTCGGCCTCGTCGCCCTCTTCAACGACCTCACGCGCCTGAAGCGCCAGGACCAGGACCTCCGGCGGGTCGAGCGCCTCGCCTCGCTCGGGGAACTTTCCGCGGGGATGGCGCACGAGATCCGGAATCCCTTGGCCGGAATCGCGACGACCGCCGAACTCCTCGCCAAGCGCTTCCCCGAGGGAGACCCGACGCGCGGGCTCCTCTCGATGATCGTCGAGGAGGTGCGCCGCCTGAACCGACTGATCGAGGACCTCCTCCGCTTCGCGCGCCCCGCCGCCCCGCAGTTCACGTCGCAGTCCATCGACCGCGTCCTCGACCGCTGCATCGCCCTCCTCGCCGCTCGGGCGCAGGCGAAACACGTCGTCATGGAGCGCCGCTACGGCGCCGACGTCCCCGCCGTCGATCTCGACCAGGCGCAGATGACCCAAGTCTTCCTGAACCTCGTCAAGAACGCGCTCGAGGCGAGCCCGCCGTTCGGGACGGTCACGCTCGCCACGGAGCACGGCGAAGGGCCGGCCGATGGCACCGGCGCGGGAGCGGGGCGCGGCCGCCGCGGGCACGTCGTGCGAGTGCGGATCGCGGACCGCGGGCCGGGGATCACTCGCGACCACATCGAGAAAGTCTGGAACCCCTTCTTCACGACGAAGCCGACCGGAACCGGGCTCGGCCTCCCGATCTGCCAGCGGATCGTGACGGAGCACCGCGGGCGGATCTCGATCGCGAGCGAGGAGGGGAAGGGGACGGAGGTCCTCGTCGAGTTGCCGGTGCCGTTCTACGGCGAGCGCGAGGTCCCCGCGACGGAAGCCATCCAACGATTGAGCGATATCTACGGCTGAGGGAACGGAGGGGAGGGAGGTCGGCATGTCGAAGAACCCGCCGCTGCGCGTGTTGATCGTGGACGACGAGAAGACCCTGCGCGTGTCGCTCGCGCTCGCGCTGCGCGAGGAGGGGTACGAGGTGGAGGAGGCCGGGACCGGCGAGGAGGCGCTCGCGAAGGTCCTCGCGGAGCCGCCGCACGTCGTCCTCTTGGACCTGCGCCTCCCCGACGAGGACGGGATCGAGGTCTTCAAGAAGATCCGCGCGAGGACGCGCGATCCGGTCGTCATCATGATGACCGCGTACGGCGTCGTGGAGGCCGCGTTCGAGGCGGTGCGCCTCGGCGCGTACTACTACATCTCGAAGCCGTTCGGCCTCGACCGGATCAAGGAACTGATCGCGAACGCCGTGGAGAACGTCGCGCTCCGGCGCGAGGCGGAGTCGATCCGGCAGATCAAGTTGGGCGACCGGGACTCCGACAAATTCCTCCTCGGCCGCACGGAGAAGATGGAAGAGGTCTACCACATCATCACGAAGGTCGCCGAGTCGAAGTCCTCGACCGTCCTCATCCAGGGCGAGTGCGGGACGGGGAAGGAGCTCGTCGCGAAGGCGATCCACCACGCCTCCGTCGGGCGCTCGCAGCCGTTCATGGTGATCAACTGTGGGTCGCTCCCCGCGAACCTTCTCGAGAGCGAGTTGTTCGGGCACGAGGCCGGCGCGTTCACCGACGCGCGGAAGCGGAAACTCGGACTCATGGAGGTCGCGCAGAACGGCTCGCTCTTCCTCGACGAGATCGGGGAGATGCCGCTCCCGCTCCAGACGAGCCTCCTGCGCGCGATCGAGACGAAGACCTTCAAGCGGATCGGCGGCGTGCAGGACATTCAGGTGAGCACGCGCGTCCTCGCGGCGTCGAACCGCGACCTCCGGCGGGAAGTCGCGATGGGGCGCTTCCGGAAGGACCTCTTCTTCCGTCTGAACGTCGTGCCGATCGTGCTCCCGCCGTTGCGCGAGCGGCGCGAGGACATCCTCCTCCTCGCGAGCCACTTCATCGAGCACTTCAACAAGGAATTGACGAAGAACATCCGCGGGTTCTCGCCGAGCGCGCGGCGGCGTCTCGTCGAGTACGACTGGCCGGGGAATATCCGCGAGCTCCGGAACGTGATCGAGCGCGCGGTCCTGCTCGAGAGCGAGGAGATCATCCTCCTCGAGCACCTGCCGATCGAGATCTCCGCCGGCGGGGCGGAGGGGTTGTCGCCCGATCCGACGGAGAACGTCGCCAACTTCGCGCCGGGGCCCCTCTCGGAGATCGAGAAGCGCCACATCCTGCACACGCTCCAGTGGACGACCGGGAACAAGACGCGCGCCGCGAAGATCCTCGGGATCTCGCGGCAGACGCTCCGCGAGAAACTCAAGTCGTACGGGATCCCGGAGCCCGAGGAGCCGGCCATCGATCCGGGCGGCCAGATCCCGATCGGCCGTTGAGTTTCTTGCCGGAACGAACGTCCGGGCCGCTCGATGCGAGGCGGGCAAGTCGCGCCCCCGCCGGGCGCTCCGATGGGAGGATGATGGCATAGGCCTTGCGTGACAACATCCCGTGCGGACCACGTCCGCCGGAGGTGCCGTTTGCAGGGTCTCGCGATTCTTCCCCTAGTCTTCTTGCTCGCCGACGCGGCGGGCGTGGTCGTCGACGAGCGCGGCGCGTGCGTCACGGCGATCCGCGTCGCCGAGTTGTCGGACCGCACGCGCGTCGAGATCGACATCCGCGCCGATGCGATGCCGGTCGTCGGCCGCTCCCCGGGCGGCGACGGCGTGGTGTGCGGTTTCGGCCCCTGCGGCCCGACGCTCCCGCTCCCGGACCGCTTGTTCGACAGCCCCCGCGTCGCGAGCGTCCGCGTCACGGACGTCGAAGGCTCGACCGAGGTCGAGATCGCGTTCGCGACGAGCGAGGTCGACTACCGTTACGTCCGCGTCGAGAATCCGCCGCGCCTCGTCGTCGATCTGATCGGGATTGGGGGGACGCCGCGCCCCCGCAAGCGGGCCGCCGTCCCGGCGCAGCCGCAGGCTCCCTCCGCCGGTTCCCCCGCGGCGGGCGCCGAGAACTTCATGGCCCTCGGGGAGAAGGCGCTCGCGAACGGCGAGATCGATCGCGGGCTCGCCTACCTCGAATCCGCCGTGGCGCTCAAGAAGACCACGGCCTCGAAGAGGGATCTTCTCCTGCGCATCGCGCGGCGCGCGCGGGCCGACGCGCTTCACGCGCAGGCGATCCGCTGCTACAAGCGCGTCCTCCTGATGAGCCCGCCCGAGACGTTGGCGGCATGGGCGCGGTTGGAACTGGGCGGATCGCTCGCGGCCCGCGAGGACGTCTCCGGCGCGCTCGCCGAGTGGGACTCCGTCGTCGCGACCGGCGCCGAGCCGATGACGACCGCGGCGCGCCGCGCGCGGGCGGATTGTCTCCTGGCCGAAGGTCGCGGCGATGAGGCCCTCGGCGACCTGGGGATCCTCGCGCGGCACGGCCGAGACGGCGCCGAGGAGGCCTACGCCGGATACCGGCTCGGGCTCCTTCACGCGGAGGCGGGACGGGTCGACGAGGCGCTCGCCGCCTTCGAGGGCGTCACCTACGACAGAGTGCCCGACGCCGATTCGTCGGCCGCCTATTTCGCGCGCGCGGCGATCCTGCGCCGCGGCGACCTCCTCTACAAGTCCGGCCGACACGACGCCGCGGCCGCCGTCTACGAGCGCGTGGTCGCGGTCTGGGGCGATACGGAGGACGCGGCCTGGGCGCTCTTCCAGATCGGCAACGCCGACCGTCGCGCCGGGCGCGCCGAGGCGGCGCTCGAGCGCTACCGCGCCCTCCTCGACCGTTGGCCGGACGGCCGCTGGGCTGGGATGGCCGCGTGGGGCGTCGACGAGTGCGAGCGTCTTCTCGGGAGACCGACGGGCACGGAACGCGCGGCGCGCGGCGCGCGGGATGCCGACAGGACGGGCGGCTCATGACCGACGTCGTCCGGCGGCTCGTCGAGGGCTACGAGACCGAGCTCCGGCTCTACGGCGATCTCCTCGCGCTCGCGCGCGACGACGGCGAGGCGCCCGCGGGCGCGCGCGGCGTGGACCGGACGCTCGCTCGTCTCCGCGAGAAAGGTCGGATCCTCGGGGAGATCGGCCGCCTCGATGCCGGCCTCGCGCCGCTCAAGGAGCGCTGGGACCGCGAGCGCGGGTCGCGCCCGCACGACGAGATCGCGGCGCTCAACCAGGTCTTGGAGAGAATCGCCGAGGTGCTCGAGGAAGCCCTCGCGCTCGAGGGGCGGGCGGCGCGGCGTTTCGCGCTCTCCCAGGGCCTCGCCGGCGAGCGGAGCCCGCTCGTCCCCGCCTCCCGCGCGGCGCGCTACGACGGCGAGGACGCGGGCGACGCCTGCGTGAGCGTGAGGGGCTGAGTGACGCGCATGGGCGACACGGGCGGGACGAGCGCGGTGTTGGGCGCGGGCGCGGCGACGGCGGGGTCGGACAAGTCCGCGGCCCTCGCCGACGCGTTCGTCACGTTCGAGCAGGCGAGCCGCACGCTCGAGAGCGCGTACGGCCGCCTCGAGGAGCAGTTCCGCCGCGTCAACCGGGAGCTGGAGCGGACGAACCGCGACCTCACCCGAAGCCTCCTCGAGACGGAAGCGACGCGGCGGTTCCTCGACCGCGTCCTCGCGAGCGTCCCCTGCGGCATCCTCTCCTGCGACCTCGGCGGCACGGTCACGACGGCGAACCCGGCCCTGACCGACATGCTGGGGCGCGCGGAGGGGAGCCTCCACGGGATGCGTTACGACGCCGCGTTCGGCGGGTGGGACGACGTGACGCGTCTCCTCTTCGCGGCGGACGCGGGGGGAGGCGCGCCGGTCGTCCGCGAGCGGGCGCTCGCGCGCGCGGACGGTTCCCACGTGACGGTCGAGTCGGCCCTCTCGCCGCTCCTCTCGGGAATGGGGGAGCCGGCCGGCGTGGTCGAGATCATGAAGGACCTCACCCAGGTTCGCCGCCTCGAGGAGGCGGTGCGCGACGCCCGGACCCTCGCCGCGCTCGGGGAATTGGCCGCGGGACTCGCGCACGAGATCCGGAACCCCTTGGGCGGGATCAAGGGATTCGCCACGCTCCTCGCGCGCGACGTCGCGGGAGACGAGTCGCGGGCGCCCCTCGTCGGGCGCATCGTGGACGGCGTCGACGCGCTCAACCGGATCCTGACGGACTTCCTCGCGTACGGCGCTCCTGGGAGCCCGCAAGCGCGCGCGTTCGACGCGCGCGATCTCGCCGCCGAGGTGCTCGCGCTGCTGGCGGCGGAGGCGATCGGCGGCGGGCGCGTCTCGGTCGACACGCGCTTCGCCGCCCACGAGGCGCCCGCGTACGCGGACCGCGACCAGTCGCGGCAGGCGCTCCTCAACATCTTGCGCAACGCGTTCGAGGCGACGGCGGACGGGGGGCGCGTGGTCGTCTCCGTCGAGGCGGACGCGGAGGCGGTCGCCATCGCCGTCCAGGACGACGGGCCGGGGTTCCCGAGGGAAATCCAGGCGCGGCTCTTCCGTCCATTCGGATCGACGAAGCGCGGCGGCACCGGTCTCGGGCTCGCCGTCGCGAAGACGCTCGTCGACCGAAACGGCGGATCGCTCGGGATCGCGACCGGCGCGGCGGGGACGACCGCGACGATCCTCCTGCCGCGCGCCGCGGGCGCCGCGGCGACGCCGGCGCCGCGCGCCACGAGGGGAGCGCGCGCATGACGCGCGAATCGATCCTCGTCGTCGACGACGAGAAGATCTTGCGCGACTTCCTGCGCGAGACGCTCACGCGCGCGGGCTACGTCGTCGGGACGGCCGAGGACGGCGAGGCCGCGATCGCGGCGGCAACCGAGGATCCCTACGCGCTCGCCCTCCTCGACGTGAAGATGCCGGGGCGCGACGGGATCGAGACGCTCGAGGCGCTCCGCGCGGCGCGCCCGGGGATCGCGGTCGTCATGATGACGGCCTACGGCACCGTCGAGTCCGCCGTCCGCGCGATGCGCCTGGGGGCGGTCGACTATCTCCAGAAGCCGTTCGGCGCGGAGAAGGTCGAGGAGGTCGTGGAGAGGGTGCTCGAAGTGGCGCGCCTGCGCGAGGAGAACCGCCGCCTCGCCGCGCGCCTCACCGGGCGCGAGGGGCGCGGCGCGCTCGTCGGGGGCGGGCCGGCGATGGAGCGGATCCTCGCCGCCGTGCGGGCCGCCGCGGGCTCGCGCTCGACCGTCCTCGTCACCGGCGAGAGCGGCACGGGGAAGGAGCTCGTCGCGAGGGCCCTACACGAGATGAGCCCGCGCGCCGCGCGCCCCTTCATCAAGGTGAACTGCGCCGCGATTCCGGAGGGGCTCCTCGAGAGCGAATTGTTCGGTCACGAGCGCGGCGCCTTCACCGGCGCCGTCCGGACGCGCGCCGGGCACTTCGAAGCGGCGGACGGCGGGACGCTCCTCCTCGATGAGGTCGGCGAGGCGGGGCCGGCGGTCCAGTCGAAGCTCCTGCGCGTGATCCAGGAGCGCGAGGTGACGCGCGTGGGGGACGCGAAGTCCATCAAGGTGGACGTCCGGCTCGTGGCGACGACGAACCGCGATCTCCAGGAGGCGGTCCGTTCGGGGCGGTTCCGCGGCGACCTCTACTACCGCTTGAACGTGATCCCGATTCATCTGCCCCCGCTCCGCGAGCGCCGCGAGGAGATCCCGGCCCTCGTCGAGCACTTCGTGCGCCGCTTCGCCGCCGAGGGGGGCCGGTCCGTGCGCGGCACGACGCCCGAGGCGGTGGAGCGCCTGACGTCGCATTCCTGGCCGGGAAACATCCGCGAATTGGAGAACGTCATCGAGCGCGCCGTCGTGATGGGCGCCGGCCCCTGGATCGGGACCGAGCACATCGCGCTCGACGACGACGTCGCGGCGCGCCGCTCGGGGGACGGGCGCGCGCCGGCGATGGGTGCGAAGCGAACGCTCGAAGAGATGGAGCGCGAGCTCATCCTCGCCACGCTCCGCGACGCCGGAGGGAACCGCACGCGCGCCGCCGAGCGCCTCGGCGTGTCGGTGCGCACGATCCGGAACAAACTCTCCCGGTGGCGCGCCGAGGGAGCCCTCATCGAGGAGACCTGCCGTGCCGAGTGACCCGATCTTCTCCGCCCGCTCGCTCGAGGTGCTGAAACTCGGGCTCGACGCGTTCGCGCTCCGCGGGCGCGTCATCGCGCGGAACATCGCGAACATCGCGACGCCGGGCTACCGCGCGGGGGCCGTCTCCTTCGAGGAGGACCTCCGCCGCGCGCTCGCGGCGGGCGAGCCGCCGCCGGGGCCCGAGCCGCGCCCGGGCCACATCCCGGTCGGCGGCCCGCCGCTCGATGAGGTCGAGCCGCGGATCGTCGAGACGGGGGATGCCGCGCTCCCCGGCGACCCGAACAACGTCGTCGTCGAGCGGGAGATGGCGGACCTCGCGCGGAACCAACTTCTCTTCGAGGCCGCGTCCAAGATGGTCGCGGGCCACTACAAGACCCTCAAGGCCGCGATCCGCGGCAGCGCGCGATAGGAGGCGATCGTGGACCACGGGACGTTCGGGGCGTTCGACATCGCGGCGTCGGGGCTCGCGGCGCAGAGGCGCCGCCTCGACGCCGTCGCGGAGAACATCGCGAACGCGCAGACAACGCGCACCGCCGAGGGGGGGCCCTACAAGCGGCGCGAGGTGTCGCTCTCGTCGACGGAGGGAACGCCTCCCTTCCGCCTACTCGGCCCCGCGCGCATCCGGCTCGCACGCACCGCGGAGGGGCACATCGCGGAACCGCGTTTCGGCGCGAACGTCCCGCTCCCGAGCGGGCCGGGCGTCCACGCCGAGGAGACGCGAGTCGACTCGGCGCGGCTCGTGTACGAGCCGGGACATCCCGACGCGGACGAGAAGGGGATCGTCGCCTATCCCGACATCTCGGTCGTCCAGGAGATGATCGAGATGATCCTGGCGAGCCGCGCGTACGAGGCGAACGTCACCGTGATCCAGTCCGCGAAGTCGATGGTCCAGAGCGCGCTCGAGATCTAGAGGAGGAGACCGATGGACACGAACGCCGTTCGCCTGACGACGGAGGGGATCCCCGGCATCCCGGACCCGAGAATCGGCGCGCCGCCGCCCGGCGCGACGCCGGGCGCCGACTTCCAGGGCGCGCTCTCCAAGGTGCTCGACCAGGTGCAGTCGCTCCAAGAGAAAGCGGCCGCGTCGCAGGAGCGCCTCGTCGCCGGCGAGGCCGAGGAGATCCACGACGTGATGATCGCGGCCGAGGAGGCCTCCGTCGCGTTCGAGCTCATGATGGAGATCCGGAACAAGATGCTCGAGGCGTACCACGAAATCATGAGGATGCAGGTCTAGCGCGGGCGAAGGCCCGAGAGGAAGGACCGGGACGGAGACGATGGACGGTTTCGCGAAGCTCTTGTTCAGCGTACGCGAGTTCTGGCGCCGCCTCGGCGCGAACCAGAAGGTGACTCTCGTTCTGTCGGTCGTCGTGTTCGCGGCCGCCACGGCGGGCGTTCTCGCCTGGTCGGGCCGCCCCGACTATGTCCTCCTCTACTCGAACCTCGCCGCGGAGGACGCGTGGTCGGTCGTCGAGGCGCTCAACAAGCAGGGGGTCCCGTACAAGTTCTCGCAGAACGGGAGCGCGATCCACGTCCCCTCGAGGGACGTCTACCGCCTCCGGCTCTCGCTCGCGGCGTCGGGCCTCCCGCGGGCCTCCGAGCCCGGCTACGAGATCTTCGACCGGAAGGGCGGGTTCGGGATCTCGGACTTCGTCCAACAAGTGAACTACCAGCGCGCGCTCGAGGGGGAGCTCGCGCGGACCATCGCGGACCTCGAGGACGTGGAGCGCGCGCGGGTCCACCTCACAATGCCGAAGGAGACGCTCTTCCGCGAGGACGCCCCCAAGACGACTGCGTCGGTCGCCGTCGCGCTCGCCCACGGGAAGACGCTCGACGAGCGCGAGATCGCGGGGATCACGCACCTCGTCGCCTCGAGCGTCCCGCGCCTCTCGGCGGACGACGTCACGATCGTCGACGCGAGCGGGAGGATCCTCACGGCGCCCGAGGAGGAGGACGTCGGGACGATGGCCGGCCCGACGCGGCGCGAGCTGGAGACGCAGCGGCGGATCGAGGACTACCTGGCGCGCAAGACGCAGTCGCTCCTCGAGGGCGCCCTCGGCGCGGGGCACGCGATCGTGAAGGTGAACGCGGAACTCGACTTCCGGCGCGTCGAGGAGATGCGCGAGACCTACGACCCGGAGAACGTCGTGATCCGGAGCGAGGAGCGGGCGGAGGAGAGCGGCGACAACCCGCAGAACGCCGAGCGCTCCGTGACCAACTACGAGATGAACCGCTCCGTGCAGAAGATCCTCGGGAGCGCGGGGGCGATCAAGCGGATCTCGGTCGCCGCGTTCGTCGACGGGAAGTGGGCGCTCCCCGCGGGCGCGCCGAAGAACGCGGCGCTCGCCTACAAGGCGCGCGCGCCCGAGGAGATGGAGAAGCTCACCGCGCTCGTGCAGACCGCGGTCGGCTACGACGCGGCGCGCGGCGACCGCGTCGAATTGGTGAACGTTCCGTTCGAACGCGCCGGCGCCGCCGCGCCCGCCGGGGGAGAGGGCGTCGTCGCCGGCGGGGCCGCGTGGACCTCCACCGCGCTCGATCTCGTCACGCGCGCGACGCCCTTCTTGATCCTGATCGCGGTGCTCTTCTTCCTGAGGCGGAGCGTCGCGCACGTCGCCTCCTCCTTCGCCTCGAGGCGGGAAGGGGCCGACTCGCTCCTGCCGGCGCGCCCGATCGACGAGGCCGAGGCGCGGAAGATCGAGGTCCGGACCCGTGTCGAGAAACTCGCCGTCGACCGTCCGGCTGAGGTCGCGGCCCTGATCCGCACGTGGATGACCGAGGACTAGCCGTGGCGATGGAGCTCACACTCAAGAACATCAAGGGCCGCGAGAAGGCCGCGATCCTCCTCGCGACGATCGGCTCGGAGGGGGCCGCGCGGATCCTCCAGGAGCTCACGAAGACCGAGATCGAGACGCTCGTCGCGGAGATCTCGGACCTTTCGAAGGTGAAGCCCGAGTTGGTCGAGTCGATCTTGCAGCAGGCCTTCGAGACGAACCTCGGCTTCGAGAGTTACGCCCAGGGCGGACTCGACTACGCGCGGGAGATCCTGACGCGGGCGCTCGAGCCGGAAAAGGCCGAGCAGATCCTCACGATGGTCCGCGAGAAGAGCGAGCAGCGCCCGTTCCGCATCGTCGAGAAGGTCGACTTCGTGCAGCTCGTGAACTTCCTCTCGGCCGAGCACCCGCAGACGATCGCCCTGATCCTCGCGCACCTCGACCCGCGCCAGGCGGCGCCGATCCTCCTCGAGTTCCCCGAGACGATGCGCGGCGAGATCGTGCACCGCCTCGCGACGTTCGAGGGGGCCTCGCCGGACGTCATCAAGAGCATCGAGGAGAAATTGTCGGACCGGCTCACCGCCTCGATCGAGGTGTCGACCGTGTACGGCGGCGTCGACCTCGTCGCGGAGATCCTGAACTACGTGGGGAAGACGGCGGAGACGCAGATCCTCGACGCGTTCGTCCAGATCGACGCGGAGCTCGCGCAGGAGATCAAGGACCGGATGTTCACGTTCGACGACCTCGTGCGCCTCGACGACCGCTCGATCCAGACGCTCCTCCGCGAGGTCGACGCGAAGATGCTCTCGCTCTCGCTCAAGGCGTGCGGCGACGAGGTCCGCCAGGCGATCTTCCGGAACATGTCGAAGCGCGCGACGGAGGCGATCCGCGAGGAGATGGACTACATGGGGCCCGTGCGCGTCTCCGACGTGGAGGACGCCCACCGGAAGATCCTCGACGTCGTGAGCCGCCTCGAGACCGAGGGCGCGATCTTCGTTTCGGGCAAGGGGACCAAGGATGAGATCATCCGGTAGGGTCGTGCGCCTGCCGGCACCCGCGCGGCCGTGGACCGTCTCGCGCGCGGTCGATCCCTTCCACTTCCGCGACGAGGCGTCGGGACCGGAAGAGGCGCCGCCGAGGAAGCCGCCCGCCGACGACCGCGGCGCGCGCGCCGCCGCGGCCCGGGCCGAGGGGTACCGCGAGGGCTTCGCCGCGGGTCTCACGCGGGGGCGCGAGGAGGGGGAGGGGCAGACGCGCGAGGCGGTGGCGCTCCTCCAGAAGGCGGCGGCGCGCCTCGCCGACGAGCGAGCCGCCGCCCTCGCCGGGGCGGAGAAGGACCTCGCGGATCTCGCGATCGCGATCGCGACGCGCGTCATCCGCCGCGAGGCGATCGTCGACCGGGATCTCGTCGTGCGGGTCGTCCAGGAGGCGCTCCACCGCGTCTCGCCGCTCGAGGAGATCGTGGTCCGCCTCCACCCGAGCGACGCCAAGATGCTCCGCGAGACTCCGGCCGCGCTCGAGGCGCTCCGCGAGGTGCGCCATTTCGAGATCGCCGAGGACCGGCGCGTGGGGCGCGGCGGGTGTCTCGTCGAGGCGGCGAGCGGCGCGATCGACGCGCGCCTCGAGACGACGCTCGAGGAGATCGAGCGGGCCCTCCACCGCGCGGCCGAGGAGCGCCATGGCGGCACGCCCGCTGTTTGAGCGCTACGGCCAGGCGCTCCACGCCCTCGATCCGATCCGACTGAACGGGCGCGTCGAGGAGATCGTCGGCCTCGTCATCGAGTCGCGCGGGCCGCGCGCGTCGCTCGGCGAGATCTGCCTCGTCTACGGGAGCCGGACGGCGCCGCCTATCCGAGCCGAGGTCGTCGGCTTCCGCTCGGGGCGCGTCCTCCTCATGCCGCTCGGCGACCTCGCGGGGATCTCGCCGGGGAGCGAGGTCGTCGCGACGGGCCGGCCGCTCGAGTTCCCCGTCGGGAGCGAGCTCCTCGGCCGCGTCCTCGACGGGCTCGGCCAGCCGATCGACGGGAACGGCGCCATCCCCGGGGCGCACTTTCGATCGGTCGTGGGCGATCCGCCGAACCCGCTCCGGCGCCAGCGCGTGAACCACATCCTCGAGACCGGAGTCCGCGCGATCGACGGCGTGCTCACCTGCGGAAAGGGGCAGCGGATCGGCATCTTCTCCGGGAGCGGCGTGGGGAAGAGCCTCCTCCTCGGGATGCTCGCGCGCACCTCGCGCTCCGACGTGAACGTCATCGCGCTGATCGGCGAGCGGGGACGCGAGGTGCGCGAGTTCATCGAGCGCGACCTCGGCGACGAGGGGCTCCGGCGCTCCGTGGTCGTCGCCGTGACCTCCGACCAGAGCCCGCTCATCCGCGTGAAGGCCGCGATGGGGGCGATCGCGATCGCGGAGGCGTTCCGCGAGACCGGGCTCGACGTCCTCTTCCTGATGGACTCGGTGACGCGCTTCGCGATGGCGCAGCGGGAACTCGGTCTCGCGGTCGGCGAGCCGCCCGCGACGAAGGGGTACACGCCGTCGGTCTTCGCGCTCCTCCCGCGCCTCCTCGAGCGCGCCGGCACCGCGCAGGTCGGCTCGATCACCGGCTTCTTCACCGTTCTCGTCGAGGGGGACGACATGGGAGACCCGATCGCCGACACGGTGCGCTCGATCCTCGACGGGCACATCGTCCTCTCGCGCCGGCTCGCGCTGCTCGGCCACTACCCGGCGATCGACGTTGTCGACAGCGTGAGCCGCGTCATGCTCGACGTCGCGAGCGCGGAGCACCGCGAGCAGGCCCGGAGCGTCGTCGAGATCCTCGCGCGACACCGGGAGGCCGAGGACCTCCTCGCCGTCGGCGCATACGTCCGCGGCGGGAGCCCGCGCACCGATCGGGCGATCGACCTCGTCGACGACGCGCGGCGCTTCCTGGCGCAGGAGGTGGGGGAGACCTCGCCCCTCGACGAGACGCTCGCGTCGCTCGGCGCGCTCGCCGCGCGCTTCAACGGAGCGGCGTGATGCGGCGCTTCCGCTTCCCTCTCGAGCGTCTGCTCGAGCGCCGCGAGCGGATCGAGGAGGAGCGGCGCGCGGCGTTCGCGGAAGCGCAGGACGCCGTGCGGCGTCACCTCGCGGAGATCATGAAGACCCGCGCGACGCGCGACGTGTCTCGCGAGCGGCTGGAGGCGGTCGAGGCGCCCCAGGCCGCCCGAGACCGCCGCGGCCTCGTCCTCTACGCGGACTTCCTCGAGGCGCGGCTCCACGCCCTCCACGCCGAACTCGCCGACCGCCGACGCGACGAGGTGGCGGCGCGCGCCGCGCTCCTCGCCGCGACCCGCGACCGGAAGATCCTCGCGCGCCTGCGCGAGCGCCGACGGCTCGAGCATCGCCGCGGCGCGAGACGCGCCGAGCAGGCCGCATCGGACGAGATGGCGCGGCGCTCCGGGCCGCGCGTCGCCATGCCGATCGGAACGCCTTTCCCGGGCCGGCAAGAATTGCCGGGGGATGATCCTCCAGCTGCGTCTTAAGTCAGTCCTCTAACACTATAAAACCATATCGATTACCACCGCTCCAACAGAGCTGCTCCGCGGGGCACGCCGCTTGCCGCCCCGGCCTCCCCGGAAGGGAGGGCCTCATGGCGGGCTCCGAGACCGATCCGCAGAATCCCACCGAGCCGGGCACGGACACGCGACCCGCGTCCTCCGCCGCGCCCCTGATCGCCGGCATCATCTCCTCGTTCGCTCTCGTCCTCGTCGCGATGATGCTCGCGACCGGAGTGGCGCAGCGCGCCGCGCTCCCACGCCTGAAGGCGCTCGTCGCTCGATTCGACACGCGCTCCTCGCGCTCCTCGGACGAGGCGGCGGCGCCGGCGGCGCGCGCTGATGGCGCGGAGGGCGCGGCCGATGCGCGATCGTCCCCCTGGACTCCCGAGGGCGATTCGCTCGCGATCGTCCGGGAGCAGATCGCGATCGCGATGGCCGAGTTGGAGGCGAGCCGCGAGACGACCGTGGGCGAAGCGACGCCGACCGGGGAGAACGACGCGGCGCCCCAGGCCGCGCTCGCCGACTCGGCGGCGAGCCGCGATCTCATCCGCCTCGTCAAGGTGCTCGACGCGATGAAGCCCGACGCGGCGGCGCGCGTCCTGAATTCCGTGGACGACGTTCTCGCGATCGAGGCGATCCGCCGCTTGAGAGAGCGGCAGGCGGGGCGCGTCCTCGCGCTCCTCTCCGCCGAGAAGGCCGCGACCGTGAGCCTCGCTCTCGGCCGCGGCGCGGAGCGGGTCCGATGAGCCGCGTCGGCGAGGCGCTCGCGCGGATGCTCGGTGGGAGCGACGGGGGAGCGACGACCGCGCCGGGCGGCGCGGCCGTCGCCGATGCTTCGTTCGAGCGATACTTGGGCGAAGTCGCCCGGCGCGAGCGCGCGCGGAAGGCGGCGCCCGCGGCGGTCGCGGATCCCGCGATCGCGCCGGCCATCGGCGAACCGGCCCCCGCCCCCGAACCGAGCGACGCGATCGCGCCGCCGGCCGGAGCGGCCGCGACTCAATCCGCGAAGGAGCGCTCGGGTGATCCCGACGTGCCCGACGCCCCGTCCCCGGGCTTCGTGACGCGCGCCGCCGCGTCCGCGCCGCGCGCGGCCGAGAACGCGCCTCTCCCGATCCCCTCCGGGGCCGCCACGTCCGATGCGGCGCCCCTCGAGCCGGCGCCGCTCGCGGGGACGACGATGACGGCGGCTCCCGCGCCCGAGGGATCCGCGTCATCCAGGACGGCGCTCGATTCCGTCCCGGACGGAGCGATGCTCGGCGCGCGAATCGCCCTCCCCGACTCCCCCCAAGTTCGGGATGGAACTCTCGCCGATGAAGAGGCGCCGCGCGAATCGCGCGGCCTGATGCGAGAAGCGAACGTCGACGAGAGTGGACGCCGCCCCGCCGCGCCGCTCTCGACCCTCGCCGCGCGCGACGCCGCTCGCCCGGACGAAGTCATCTCGGCCTCTCAGGAGGCCGATGGCGCCCCGGAGCAGGGGATCGACAATCGCGCGCCGGACGCCGCCGATCGCATCGAGCGGTCGGGCGAGCCGTCGGATGGCGAGCGCTCGGATGCCGGGCGATCGACGCCGCGCCGCGCCCCGATCGCCGCGTCCCCCGCGTCCGACTCCGGAACGCCCGCGGAGCCCAGCGCGGAGAGCGCGGCGCGCGCGCTCGAGCCGCTCGCGAAGCCCGTCGCCGCCCCGAGCCCGGCCGGGCCGGAGCGGGCCCCCGGGGCCCGCGACGGGGCCGCGCTCCAACCGACGATCGAGGCGACCCCGCACGCCGCGCTCCGCGCGCTCCCCGAGGACGCCGCGCTCCTCGGCACCCTCTCGCGCCGCGTCGCCGAGGCGGCCGGCGCGGGGCGGCGCGAGCTCCTCGTGCGCCTCACGCCGCCGCACCTCGGGCACGTCCGGATCCGCTTCACGTTCGACGACGAGGGGGGCGCGCAGGCGCGGGTCAGCGTCTCGGATCCGACCGTTCACCGTCTGCTCGACAGGAACCTGAGCGACCTCAAGGTCGCCCTCCGCGAGCACGGCGTCGACTTGCGCGACCTCGACCTCATGAGCCGCGGATTCGACGCGCCGGACCGGCGCGACGGGCGCGGCGCCGACGAGCCGGCCCCGGAGCCCCGCGCCGCGCTCTCCGAACCGAAACGCGAATTCCACGAGGACTCGGGGGCCGCCCGTTCGCTCCGGCGGCCCGACGCGGGTCTCATCGACATCAGCGCCTGACGGAGGAACCGCCGGGCCCGACGCTCCGCGCGCAGGCCCGCGAGAAGGAGATCGACATGGAGATCCAGAGTTCCATCGACGCCACGGGCGGCGCCGCCGCGAGCGTGGCCGCGAGCGGGCTCGCCAGCGCGCCCGCGATCCTTGGCAAGGAGGACTTCCTGCGGCTCCTCACCGTCCAACTCGCGCACCAGGACCCGCTCGACCCGATCTCGAACGAGGCGTTCGTCGCCCAACTCGCGCAGTTCAGCGCGCTCGAGGAGATGCAGAACATGAACCGCGGTCTCGAGGCATCCCATCTGCTGGAAACCTCGATCAACAACTCGCTCGCCGCGAGCCTGATCGGCCGCGACGTGCGCGCGACGAGCGACACGGTGCGTCTCGAGTCCGGCGCGCCGGCGGAGTTCTTCGTTGGGCTCGAGAGCGCGGCGCGCGTCACCGTCCGCATCGAGACCGAGTCGGGCCAAGCGGTCCGCGCGCTCGACCTCGGCACCCTCCCCGCCGGCGACAACCGCATCGTGTGGGACGGGAGGGGAGACGACGGCGGAGCGCTTCCCGCGGGCCGCTACCGGCTCCGCGTCGAGGCGGCGGACGCCGCGGGGAGCCCGGTGCGCGCGGACACCGCGACGACGGGAGAGGTGAGCGGGCTCCGCTTCTTCGGCGGAAGGACGTTCCTGATCATCGACGGCCGCGAGATCGCTCTCGAGGACGTCGTGGAGATCTCGGCTGGGAGTTTGAACGGGGCGCTCTAGCGCTCGTCGGTTTCTCATAGGGAAAGGAGAACGGGACCCATGCTGCGCGCACTCTACACGGGCGTTTCGGGACTTCGGAACCACCAGACGGAGCTCGACGTCGTCTCCAACAACATCGCGAACATCAACACGCTCGGCTTCAAGTCGGGGCGGGTCACCTTCAAGGAAGCGCTCACGCAGACGATCCGCGGCGCGAGCCGCCCGTCGAGCACGCTCGGCGGGACAAATCCACAACAAGTGGGGCTCGGGCTCGGCGTCGCGTCGATCGACAATCTGTTCACGCAGGGTCAATTCCAGGCGACGGGGAACGGGATGGACGTCGCGATCCAGGGGGACGGGTTCTTCGTCCTCTCCGACGGGAGCGGTGAGTTCTACACCCGCGTCGGAGCGTTCCACTTCGACGCGGACGGGCGGCTCGTCGCGTCGGACGGGAGGCGTCTGCAGGGCCGCGCCGCGAACCCGGACGGGACGATCGATTCGGGCGCGCCCGTCGGCGACATCGTGGTCCCGGTCGGGCTCCGCTCGGACGCGCGCGCGACGACGCGCGTGGCGATCGCGGGGAACCTCGACGCGTCGCAGAACCCGACGGGGAACGTCGTCGAGAGCCGGCCGCTCCTCGCGCAAGCGCAGAGCACGGACCTCGTCACGTCGCTCCGGAACGGGACCGGCGTCCCGGTGGGGCTCCGCGACGGCGAGACCGTCTCGCTCGTCGCGAACGCGACGGGCGTGACGCGGATCGGGCAACTCCACACCGAGCAGGGGGACTCGATCTCGCTCGGCGGCGCCCCGACGATCACCGTGACGGACGGGACCATCACCACGACGATCACGACGCTCACCGATTCCTCGACGTACGAGGACCTGCGCGCCGCGCTCCAAGCCGCGCTCGGGGGCGTCGCGGTCTCGATCGCGTCGGACGGCTCGCTCCAGTTCACGAACAATTCGGGCGCCGCCGTCTCGATCACGGCGTCGGTCGCGGGAGCCTCGAATTTCAACACCCTCATCCGCGACGTGGCGGTCGCCGCGGGGGGAACGAACTTCTCGGAGCGCGCCGACGCGCGGACCGACATCTCGCTCGGCGCCGGCTCGGGCGGCGTCTCGACCGCCGGGGAGCTCGCGGCGAGCCTCGCCGCCGCGTGGCGCGAGGTCTCCGGTAGCGCCGCGAACGTCGACTTCGGGACGACAGCGGCCGGCCGCTTCACGTTCACCGGCGGAGGCACCACCGTCACCGGCTTGCGCGTCCTCGAGTCGGACGGCGGGCTCCTCCTCGCGACGTCCCTCGGCCTCCCGAGCGCCACGTTCGGCGCGAACGACACGGTGAGCTCGGGTCTCTTTCTCGACGTGGCGTCGGACGCGGACGCGCTCCCGTCCCTCTTCGCGACGGACGGCACGCCGCTCGGCGTGTCGGCCGGCGATACGCTCGCGTTCTCGGCCTCGCGCGGCGGCGCGCCCCTCGCGCCCCTGTCGATCGCGATCGGGAGCGACGGCGGCGCGGGCGACGGCGCGGCGGCGACGGTGCGCGGCCTGCTCGACGAGATCGCGGCGTCGCTCGGCCTCGCCTCGCCGGGCGCCGTCTCGATCGGCGCGAACGGGCAGATCGTGATCCGGAGCGATCCGGGGGAAGCGAACGCGCTCTCCGCCGTCACGCTCTCGGAGACGTCGAACCCCGTCCTCGCGTCGTCGATCGCGTTCGGCCAGACCGCGATCGCCCGCGACGTCGAGAGCACGGCGTCGATCACCGTCTTCGACGACCTCGGGAACCGGCACGTCGTCTCGCTCGTCTTCACGAAGGACCCGCTCGCCACGAACATGTGGTCCTGGCAGGCGAGCGTCGCGAGCCCGGCCACGCTCGTCTCCGGCGGGAGCGGCATCGCGACCTTCAACCCGGACGGCACGCTCGCCTCGTTCGTCTCGAGCGACGGCTCGCCGCTCACGCTCGATCCGGGGACCGGCGCGACGAACCCCGTCGCCGTCACCCTCGACGCGGCGGGGACCGGGCCGCTCACCGGCTTCACGCAGTTCGCCGCGCCGAGCGAAGTCTTCCTGACTGGGCAGGACGGCTACGCGTCGGGCGTCCTCGAGTCGGTGACGGTCGACGACCGCGGCGTCGTCACCGGTCTCTTCTCGAATGGAACGAGCCGCGCCGTGGCACAGATCGTGCTGGCTCGATTCGCGAACGCGGCGGGGCTCCTGAAGGCTCGGGAGAACACATACGTGACGTCCGCGAACTCGGGGAACGCGCTCATCGTGAACCCGGGAAGTTCGGGAGGGACGCTCGCCAGCGGGGCGCTCGAGATGTCCAACGTCGACCTGGGACAGGAGTTCACGAACCTGATCATCGCGCAGCGCGGCTTCCAGGCGAACGCGCGGACGATCACGACCGGAGACGAGATGTTGACGGAGTTGGTGAATCTGAAGCGCTAATCGGGTTGAAACAGGCGGGCCGGCCGGGGCGTCGGCTCCGGCCGGAAACCAGCCGTGCGGTCCGACTCTGACCGCCCGGACGCTGGACCGCCGAGCGGAGAGAGCCGGCGGAGAGAAGGAGACGCGGCGTTGGCCGTCGAGTTGAACGAGAGAGCGACCGTCGAGGCGGCGTCGGAGGCGCCGGCGCCCGAGAAGCGCCGAGGGAACCCGCTCGCGTCCCTGACGACAGTCCTGGGGAACCGCGCGGTCTTCATCGCGTCGCTCGTCGTCGTGGAGGTCGTGACCGCGTACTTCGTGGTGACCGCGCTCATCGAGCCGCGGCTAGCGGGAGCGCCGGTCGCGTTCACGGCCGACGCGCGCGTGACGCGGGGCGGCATCGGCCCCATGCTCACCGTCGATGACGTCGTCGTGAACCTGACGACCTCCGCGGAGCCGCACTACCTCGCCGCGAGCGTCGCGATCGAGCTCGAGCCGTCGGCCCGCGCCGCGTCGCGGGAAGGGCTGGCCGCGTGGGCGCCCCGCGTGAAGGACGTCATCATCCACACGCTCTCGTCGAAGAGCGACGAGGACGTGCGCGGCATGGAGGGCCGCGAGCGCGTCCGCCGCGAGTTGCGGCGCGAGATCAGCGACGCGCTCTCTCCCGTCCCGGTCCGCGCGGTTTACTTCACCGAGTTCGTCGTCCAGTAGGGGAGCGATGGCCGACCAGAAGCCACCGGCGAGCGAGAAGCCCGCGACGGGCGCGACGGGCGCAACGGGCGCGACGGCGGACGCCGGGCACGCCGCGCTCCGGGACTTCCACGACCTCCCGATCCGCGTCGCGATCGAGCTCGGTCGGCGCCCGATCCGCGTCGCCGATCTCCTCGAGCTCCAGCCGGGCACGATCATCGGCCTCGACAAGCTCACGGGAGAGCCGGTCGACGTCGTCGTCGGCGACGAGCCGGTCGCTCGCGCCGAGATCGTCGTCTCGGACGAGACGCTCGTCGCGAGGATCTCGCAGATCCTGCGTGAAGGGGAGACCGCGACGTGAGCGGACCGTTCGCCGAGGCGCTCCTCCGGATGGGGTTCTGGCTCGCGCTTCTCCTCGGGCTCCTCTACCTGGTCGCGTGGGGGGCGAGGCGCCTCGGGCTCGTCTCGGGCGCGCGGCCCGGATCGCCCGACGCGATCCGCGTGCTCTCCCGCGCGGCGCTCGATCCGCGCAAGTCGATCCTCGTCGTCCACGTGCGCGACCGCGTGCTCGTGCTCGGCGTCACGCCTTCGGAGATCTCGCTGCTCACGGAGATGGATCCGGACGGCTCCGAATCGACAGCCGGCGCCGCGCCGTCGTTCCCGGCGCGCCTCGCGCGCGCGCTGCGCGGCGGGTCCGCCGCGTCTTCCGCTCACTAATCAGCCACCGCACGATCTTTGATCATCGACCGCGCGCGGCGCCGCGGGGCCGCCGCATCCTCCGCGTTCGCCCCCAACGAGTTACGCGCCCCACGTCGAGCCCCACGTGGCATATCGCTTGCGAACTTGCCCCCGAGTCGCGAAGGGAGAGTGGAATTGGGCGCGTCGTTCAAGATCTCGGTCCTTCTTCTCACCGTCGTCGCGGGGCTCGCGTCGGCGTCGCTCGCGTCGGCGCAGCCCGCCGCGAGCGCCGCCGCCGGCGCGCTCGGGCCGCTCCCCGACCTCACGCTCACCGCCGACGTGCCCGGCGCGGGGCGCCTCTCGGTCCCGCTCCAGATCCTCGTCCTCCTCACCGTCCTCTCGGTCGTCCCCGCGATCTTCATCATGACGACGTGCTTCGCGCGCATCGTGATCGTCCTGTCGTTCGTCCGCCACGCGCTCGGCACGCAGCAACTTCCGCCGAACCAACTCATCCTCTCGCTCGCGCTCTTCCTGACGGTCTTCACGATGACGCCGGTCTGGTCTCAGGTGAAGCGCGACGCGCTCGACCCCTGGCAGAAGCAGGAGATCACGCAGAAGGAGGCGCTCGACCGCGCGGCGCAGCCGATCCGCGCGTTCATGCTGAAGCAGACGCGCGACAAGGACCTCTCGCTCTTCGTCGGCATGCTCCCGGGCGACAAGCCCGAGTCCGTGGAGCAGGTCCCCACGTCGGCGATCATCCCCTCGTTCATGATCAGCGAGCTTCGGAGCGCCTTCCAGATGGGCTTCGTCCTCTACCTGCCGTTCCTCGTCATCGACATCGTCGTCGCGTCGGTCCTCATGTCGATGGGGATGATGATGCTTCCCCCGGTCCTCATCTCGCTCCCGTTCAAGGTCCTCCTCTTCGTGCTCGTCGACGGCTGGTACCTGATCGTCCAGTCGCTCGTCGTGGCCTTCCGCTAGGAGCCGCCGTGACGCCCGACCTCGCGATCGATCTCTTCCGCCGCGCGCTCACCGTCGCGCTCCTTCTCTCCGCGCCGCTGCTCGGCGCGGGTCTCGTGATCGGCGTGCTCGTGTCGGTCTTCCAAGCGGTCACGCAGATCCACGAGATGACGCTCTCCTTCGTCCCGAAGGTGGTCGTCGTCTCGGTCGTCCTCGTCCTCGCGATGCCGTGGATGACCCGGCTCCTCCTCGAGTTCTCCTCGGAGTTGCTGGGCGGCCTCGCGGGCTACGGGCGCTGAGGGGCGCGCCGTGACTGTCGACGTCACCCCGCTCCTCTCCGGCCGCGTCGAGGCGTTCGTGCTCCTCTTCGTGCGCGTCACGACGCTGCTCGCCGTGGCGCCCATCTTCGGCAATCGCGTCGTCCCCGTGAAGGTCCGCATCCTCGCGGGGCTCGCGCTCGCCGTCACGCTCCTTCCGCTGGTCCCGCCGATCCCCGTGATGCGCGCGGCGACGGCGGGGGGGCTCGCGCTCCTCGTCGCGAACGAGGTGCTCCTCGGGCTCCTCCTCGGCCTCGTCGCCTCCGTCGCCTTCTTCGGCGTCCTCGTCGCGGGGCAACTGATCGGCCTTCAGATGGGCTTCGGGATCGCGAACGTCATCGACCCGAGCTCCGAATCGCAGGTCGCGGTGACCGCGGAGTTCCAGCACCTCCTCTTCCTCTGCGTCTTCCTAGCGCTCAACGGGCACCACGTCGTGATCCGCGCGCTCGGCGCGACGCTCGACCGGATCCCGCTCGGCTCGTTCGCGCTGGACGGCCGCACGATGGAGGCTGCCGCGCGCGGGAGCGCCGAGGTCTTCTCGGTCGCGCTTCGCGTCGGCGCGCCCGTGATCGGCTTCCTCTTCGTCACGACCCTCGGCCTCGGGATCATCGCGCGCACGGTGCCGCAGATGAACGTCTTCGTCCTCGGCTTCCCGCTGCAGATCGCGGGCGGCCTCGTCGTCCTCCTCCTCGCGCTCCCCAGCTTCCGCGTCGTCTTCGAGGAGCTCACGAGCCGGATGGAGGGGAGCCTCCTCGCGGTCGTGGGCGTCCGCTAGGGAGATCGCATGCCGGACGAGAACTACCAGGAGCGCACCGAGCAGGCGACCCCGAGGCGACGGGAGGAAGCGCGCCGCAAGGGGCGTGTCGCCAAGAGCCAGGAGATCGTCTCGATCGCCGTGCTCGGCGCCGGGCTCGTCGCGCTGAACGTGGTCGGCCCCGCGCTCGTCGCGCGCCTCGGCCGCTTCGCGCGCGCTCTCTTCGCGAACGCCGGCGCGGTCCCGCTCGACGGCGAGAGGGCGCGCGCGCTCGGACTCGCGTCTCTCGCGGAGGTCGGTCTCATGCTCGCGCCCTTCACCGCGATCGTCGCGGCCGCCGGGATCGCCGGGAACCTCGTCCAGACCGGCTTCCTCTTCGCGCCGGACGCCCTCTCTCCTCGCCTCGACCGGATCAACCCGGCGGGACGCTTCCGCGCGCTCTTCGCGAGCCGCGCCCTCGTCGAGAGCGCGAAGACCGTCTGCAAGGTGCTCGCGGTCGCCGGCGTCGCGGCGCTCTCCGTGCGGACCGAAATGGACCGCCTCCTCGCGCTCCCGTGGGGCGGCGTCGCGGCGGGGTACGCCAGCGCGTGGGCGATCGCCTTCGCGGTCGGGCTCAAGATCCTCGCGCTCCTCGCGGTCCTAGCGGCGCTCGACTACGGCTACCAGCGCTGGCGCCACGAGCGCGACCTGCGCATGAGCCGCCAGGAGGTGCGCGAGGAGTACCGCCAGCAGGAGGGGGACCCGCTCATCAAGGCGCGCGTGCGGAGCGTGCAGCGCGAGATGGCGCGCCGCCGCATGATGGCCGACGTCGCGACGGCGGACGTCGTCGTGACGAACCCCACGCACGTCGCCGTCGCGCTCCGCTACGACGCGGGCTCGATGGAGGCGCCGGTCCTCGTCGCGAAGGGGATGCGCCGGATCGCCGAGCGGATCAAGGAGATCGCCCGCGAGAGCGGCGTCCCCGTGGTCGAGAGCCCCGCGCTCGCGCGCGCGATCCACAAGTCCGTGAAGGTCGGCGGAGCGATCCCCGTCGGCCTCTACCGCGCCGTCGCGGAGATCCTCGCCCTCGCGTACCGCCTGAAGGGGAGGGCCGTCTAGATGGCGCGCGCCCTCGCGGCCCAGCCCGCCCTCGCCCCGCGCGCGGCGGCGCACGACACGGGGAATCTCCTGCTCGCGCTCGGCGTGATCGGGATCCTCGGGATCATGATCGTCCCGCTCCCCGCGTTCCTTCTCGATCTCCTCCTCACGCTCGATCTCGCGCTCTCGCTCGTGATCCTCATGGTCACGCTCTACGCGACGGAGCCGCTCCAACTCTCCGTGTTCCCCACGATCCTCCTCGGGATGACGCTCTTCCGCCTCGCGCTCAACGTCGCGTCGACGCGCCTGATCTTGCAAAAAGGCTACGCCGGCCAGGTCATCGACGCGTTCGGCAACTTCCTCGTCGGCGGAAACACGGTCATCGGGCTCGTGATCTTCGCGATCCTCGCGATCATCCAGTTCCTCGTCATCACGAAGGGGTCGGGGCGCGTGGCCGAGGTCGCCGCGCGCTTCACGCTCGACGCGATGCCGGGGCGCCAGATGGCGATCGACGCCGACCTGAACGCGGGGATCATCGATGAGCGCGAGGCGCGCGCGCGCCGCGACGCGATCGCGCGAGCCGCGGACTTCTACGGGGCGATGGACGGCGCCTCGAAGTTCGTCCGCGGCGACGCGATCGCCGCGATCGTCATCACGCTCGTGAACATCCTCGGGGGGTTCGTCATCGGCGTCCTCCAGCGCGGGATGGGCGTCGCCGAGGCCGCGTCCGTCTACACGAGGCTCACGGTCGGCGACGGCCTCGTGACGCAGATCCCCGCCCTCCTCGTCTCGACTGCGGCCGGCATCCTCGTGACGCGCGCCGCGACCGCGACGAACCTCGGGAGCGAGGTCGCGGGCCAACTCCTCTTCCAGCCGCGAGCCGCGATCGTCGTCGCCGTGATCCTCCTCGTGTTCGGGCTCCTGCCGGGGCTCCCGACGCTCCCCTTCCTCGCGCTCGCCGCGGTGACCGGCTTCGTCGGCGTCTCCGCGCGCGGCGGCGCCCCGGCCGCCGCCAAGACGGCGCCCGAGGAGGACGAGGAGCCGCGCCGCAAGGAGGACGAGAAGGAGCGCCTCAAGGAGGTGCTCCAGGTCGACCCGGTCGAGATCGAGATCGGCTACGGGCTCATCCCGATGGTCGACGCGAAGACGCCGGGAAACCTCCTCGACCGGATCACGCTCCTCAGACGGCAACTCGCGCAGGAGTTCGGGTTCGTGGTTCCGCCGATCCGTATCCGCGACAACGCGCGCCTCCGCTCGCGGGAGTACGCGGTGAAGCTCAAGGGCGTGCGGATCGCGGGAGGCGAATTGGCGGGGGAGTACCACCTCGCGATGAACCCCGGGACGGCGACCGGGAAGATCTCCGGGATCGAGACGCACGAGCCCGCGTTCGGCCTCCCCGCGGTCTGGATCCCGGAGAGCCAGCGCCCGAACGCCGAGGCGATGGGCTACACGGTCGTCGAGCCGGTCGCGGTCGTCGCCACGCACCTCGCCGAAGTCGTGAAGTCGCACGCGCACGAGATCCTCTCGCGCCAGGACGTCCAGTCGCTCCTCGACACGGCGAAGGAGCGCAACAAGGCGGTCGTCGAGGAGCTCGTGCCCGGCGTGCTCTCCGTCGGCGCGGTCCAGCGCGTCCTGACGAACCTCCTCCGCGAGCGGGTCTCGATCCGCGACCTCCCGACGATCCTCGAGGCGCTCGCGGACGCCGGCGCCGAGACGCGAGACGTCGGCCTCCTCGCCGAGCTCGCGCGGCAGCGCCTCGGCCGGTCGATCGTGAAGCCGTACCTCGACGCGGAGGGACGCCTCCACGCGGCCGTCCTCGCCCGCGACGTCGAGGAGGCGCTCCACGCGCACCTCGTCACGACGGACGCCGGGAAGGAAGCGGGCCTTCCCGCCGAGACGAAGGAGCGGATCGTCGGCGAGGTGACGCGCGCGATCGAGAAGGGGCTCGCGTCGGGGCGGCAGCCGGTCCTCCTCTGCTCGGCCGCGGCGCGCCCCGTCGCTCGCCGCCTCCTCGAGCCGTACTTCCCGACGATCCCCGTCCTCTCGTTCAAGGAAGTCCCGTTCGGCACCGAAGTCCGCTCGGTGGGAAGGGTGGAGGTGGGACGTGGCTAGGGAGTTCGTCGGGCGCACGACTCCGGAGATCCTCGACGAGATCAAGCGGAGCCTCGGGCCGGACGCCCTCATCGTTTCGGCGACGGATCGGCGCGGAGCGGGACGGGACGGGCGCGAGGAGCGTCTCGTCGGGATCACCGCGTGCCGATCCGGAGAGGTCGGCGGCGCGGCGCGGCGCGGCCGAACGGGAGCGCACGCGGCGGACGCCGGCGGCGAAACGGCCGCGGCCCCCGGCGACCTCCGGACGCGTCTCGTCGGGCAGGGCGTCTCCGAGGAACTCGCGCGCGCGCTCTGCGAGGACGTCGCGCGCGTGCTCTCCACGTCGGGGCGCGACGGCGCCGAAGCGATCGACGAGGCGCTCGTCGAGGCGGTCGCCGCGCGCTGCCCGGCGCCGGCGACGGTCCACCTTCCCGCGGACCGGGTGCGGCGCGTCGCGGTCGTCGGACCCTCGGGCGCCGGGAAGACCGCCGCGATCGTGACGCTCGCCGCGAGCCTCGTCGATCGGACGGGCGCCATCCGAGTCGGCGCCTTCGAGACCGGCGCCGCCGGGCTCGAGCGGCTGGGCGTCCTCTCCGAAGTCTTCCACCTTCCGATCGAGACGATCGCCCGCCCGCGCGACTGGAAGTCGCTCGGGGCGGGGCTGCGCGCCGGCGTCCTCCTCCTCGACACGCCGGGCGTCGGCGCGGGGAGCGCGGAGCGCGTCGCGCGTCTCAAGACCTTCCTCGCCGAAGCCGGCATCGACGAGACGCACGTCGTCCTCCCGGCGACGCTCGACCCCGACGAGGGGACTCATCTCCTCGACGAGTTCCGCGACGCCTCCGGCGCGCGGCTCCTCGTCACGAAGGTCGACGAGGCGGCGTCGGTGGGACGCGTGCTGAACCGCATCCTCGGCGAGCGCCGCGTCGCCTCGTACATCTCGGTCGGGCGGCGGGCGCACGAGGACCTCTTGCCAGCGGGACCGGAGGCGCTGCGCGCGCTCGCGCGCCGGCTCCTCGATGACGCGGCGCGCGCGGGCGGCCGCGAGCGGAGGGCGCGGGCGTGAGGCGGGCGCCGACCCTCAGCGCGCTCGTCGGGCACGCGGCCGTCGTGGGCGGCGCCGCCGCCGCCGCCGTGGCGGTCGTGCTCGGCACGTTCCGCGGCGTGACGGGGTGGACGCTCGCCGTCCGCGCCGGCACGGCGTATCTCGTGGTTCTCGTGATCCTCAACGTTCTCGGCTACGTCACGGTCCGTTCAATCCTCTCCGGCATCGTCGCCGACGAGATCGAACGCAAGGAAACCGCGGGTCCCAAGCGGACTCGATAGCGGGCTACCCCAACGGGAGGAGCGATGCGAAAGGAGCGCGCGAAAACGATGACGAAGGAGATTCGGAACGAGGAGGTCGTGGACGCGGCGAAGGATGCCGCGGAGAAGAACACCGCCGAGCTCTGGCGCCAGTACAAGGTCAAGCACTCGGCGCGCGCCAAGGAGCTCCTCATTCTCGAGTACCTGCCGCTCGTCAAGTACGTGGCGGGGCGCCTGGCGATCGGGCTGCCTCCCTCCGTCGAGATGGACGACCTGATCGGCTCCGGCACGCTCGGGCTCCTCGCGGCGATCGAGCGCTACGACCCCTCGCGCGACAACAAGTTCTCGACGTACGCGATCGCGCGCATCCGCGGCGCGATGCTCGACGAGCTGCGCTCGATGGACTGGATCCCTCGGTCGGTGCGGAAGAAGGCGCGCCAAGTCGAGGACGCCTACAGCCGTCTCGAGAACCGCCTCAAGCGGCCGGCGACGGACGAGGAGGTCGCCGGGGAACTGGCCGTCTCCGTGGGCGAGTTCTTCGAGATGCTCGACGAGGTGCGCGGGACAGCGCTCGTTTCGCTGGACGACACCCTGAGCCCGAAGGACGGCGGCTCGACGACGAAGATCCACGACACCGTGCAGGACGACCGGCAGATCGATCCGGGCGCGGCGATCGAGGTCGAGAAGATGCGCGACGTCCTCGAGAACGCGCTCGACATGCTCCCCGAGCGCGACCGGCTCGTCATCATCCTCTACTACTACGAGGAGCTCACGCTGAAGGAGATCGGGCAGGCGCTCGGCGTCTCCGAGTCGCGCGTCTCCCAGATCCACACGAAGGCGATCTTGCGGCTCCGGGGCCGGCTCCGCGCGGAGCGCGAGTCGCTCCTCGCCGCGGGGAGCGATGGGAAGGCGATCGAGCAGGCGGGAAGCCTCTGCGAGCGGATCCGCCGCGAGTACGCGAAGGGCGTGCTCGGCCTGCTCTTGCTCCTGTTGGCACTCTTCTCCTGGGGCGACCTCGCCGCCCTCGGGATCGCGGGAGGACAGTCTCATGGCGGACCTCGATTCGTCCGGGCCAAGTCTCACGCCCACGCCGCCCTCACCGGCGGTGCCGGAGGTCACTCGCCGCGAGCCGGCGGCTGACGCGCGTGACGCGCGGCACGAGCGGGCGGCGCGACGCCGGAGGGCGCGGCCCCCGCGCGCGGAGCCCGCGGCGGCGGCCGAGGGCGGGCCGACGCCATGCGACGTGACGGCGGATGCGCCGGACGGCGACACGACGGAAGGAGATGAGGAGAGCGATGGGCACATCGATTGTCTCGCGTAGCGGAGGGACGGGGAGCGCGACGCTCGCGCTGGTCGCGGCGCACGCGCTCCTCTCGCCCGCGTTTCTCGCGCTCGCGCTTCTTGCCGCGACGCCCGCGGGGGAGTGCCACGCGGCGGCGGCGACCTCGCCGAGCCCCGAGGACTTCGCGCGCGAGGACCGGTCGGCGTGGCTCCTCGATGCGACGACCAGCGCGAACGAGGAGATCGCGGACGCCGTCCGCCGCCACGCGGAGCCGGCCGCCGCGCAAACCGTGCGCCCGCGTGGAAGCCGGGACGCGCTCGACGCGGCCACCGCGCCCCTCCGCGAGCGGCCGGCGCTCGCCCTGTCGATCTTCTTCGCAGTCGTCGTGGTCGCGGGGTTCCTGATCGCGCGGAAGACGCTGGTCCCCTCGCGCCGCGGCGGCGTCGCGCGCACCGATCCGCCGATCGAGCCGATCGTCGAGGCGCGGGCGCCTCTCGTCCGCGCGGCGCGCGGCCCGGCGCGCGACGAGCGAGCCGCTCCGCCGCCCCGCGCGGCGGCCGAGCCCGGCGGGCCGCCGAACGGGCAGTGGGGGAGAATCTTGCGACTTGCCTCGTCCGGCGTGCCGGGGGAGGAGATCGCGCGGCGTCTGGGCGCGAGCATCGCGGACGTCGAGCTCGTGATCGCGCTCGAGCGCAAGCGAGCCGAGCTCGCGGGACGGCTCGCCGGTTCGGCGGCGGGCGGAGGCGATCGGGCGTGACGCTGCGCCCGACCAAGACGAGAACCGTGGAGGCGCCATGAACGAGGACAGGCTTTCCGACGCGTTGACGCCGGACGAGATCGAGGCCCTGATGACCACCGTGGCCGGCGGGCTCGCCGGGGGCGAGGTCGCCACGAACACGGCGGTCGCCTACAACTTCAAGAAGCCGAACCGCGTCTCGCAGGAACAAATGAGGTCGCTCCACCGGCTCCACGAAACGCACGCGCGGAGCCTCGAGTTCGCCTTCTCGACGCTCTTCCGCCAGATCACGGACGTCTCCGTCGTGTCGGTCGTGCAACTCACCTACGAGGAGTTCCTCGGCTCGCTCCCGAGCCCGACCTGCTTCGCGGTGATCGGCATCAACGACCACAAGTCGAGCCTCGCGCTCGAGATCGACCTCGACACGATCTTCCCGATCATCGACCGGCTCCTCGGCGGCCGCGGGACGAAGCTCACGACCAAGCGCGAACTGACCGAGCTCGAGTGGGCCCTCGCCGACCGCGTCATCGGCGTCCTCCTCGAGGAGTACCGAAAGGTCTGGCGTCCGGTCCGCGACCTCGACTTCCACGTGCAGGTCCGCGAAGCGAACCCGAGCCACACGCAGCTCGTCGGGCCGAACGAACTGGTCGTCCTCATCATCCTCCGCGTCGAGTTCGGCGAGATCTCCGGGACGATGAACATCTGTTTCCCGTTCGTGAGCCTCGAGCCGCTCCTCCAGAAGCTCGACCTCAAGAACTGGCTCGTGCAGGAGGCGGAGGAGGCGAGCGACGACTCCGCGCGCGCCATGCGCGCGCACCTCGACCGCGTGCCGGTGCGGGTCGAGGCCCACCTCGGCGACGCGCGGATCTCCGTGCGGAACCTCGTCGGCCTCCGCGAGGGCCACCTCCTGCGCCTCAACGTCTCCGTCCACGACGAGATCGGGATCTTCGTGAACGGGATCGAGAAGTTCGCCGCCCGCCCGGTCTCCCGCGCCGGGATGAAGGCGGTTCGGATCACGCGGGCCGCGAAGGGCGCGTCGTGAGCGCGCTCCTCGCCAGAAAGGACGAGACGATGGACGGTGCCAAGGGAACGCCGGCCGCGACGATGGCCTTGGCCGGCGGCTTCGATCTCAAGAAGGCCGTCGAAGAGGCCCTGCGTGACTGGAGGGGAAGCGCGACCAGCGTGACGGTCGGCGAGGCGCGCGCGGCGGACGTCGCGCACCTTCCGACGCGATTCCCGGACAAGTGCCTCCTCGTGCGCGGTTGGGCGGGCGGCGCCGAGAGCGCGGGCGGCGTCTTCGTGTGCGGCGAGGGGGAGGCGCGCGCGGCGTTCGGTCTCGAGCCCGACGTGGCGCTCCTTCCGTTCGCGCGGGGGTTCCTGAATCTCCTCGAGGAGCGGATCGCCGCCGCGCTCCCGCCCGACTCCCAGATCCTGTTCGAGGTCGAGGAGGCGGTTCGATTGACGCGGGAGTCGATCGCCGGCGCGGGCCTCGCCGGCGCGAGCCGGGAGCACGAGGTGACCCTTTCGGTCGGGGAGGGGGCGAGCTTCGCGGGCCAATTCCTCGCGGGGACCGTCCCGGGCGAGGCATCCGCGACCGGGGGCGGCGCGAGCCTCGGCGCGATCGCGATCCCGGACTCGCTCAGCATCATCCTCGACGTCGAGCTTCCGCTGGTCGTCCGTCTCGGCGAGGCGGAGATGTTGCTCGAGGAACTCCTGCGGCTCCGGCCGGGATCGATCATCGAGCTCAACAAGCAGGTGAACGAGCCGGCCGAACTCCTCGTCAACGACAAGGTCGTCGCGTACGGCGAGGTCGTGGTCGTCCACGAGAACTTCGGGGTCCGGATCAGCAGGCTGGCGCACCCGGCGAGCGAGAACATCCGTCTCGTGACGTAGCGGCAGGCCGTGGCGGCGTGCCCGCGGCGCGTGCCGTCCGGCGCCGCTCCGGCCGTCGGCTGGACCTCGCCGCGAGGCCGTGGTACGGTGGGGTCGCGTGTCACAGCGAGCTCTCCGCATACTTCCGATCGGCGCGGTCGCCTCCGTCCTGGCTCTCGCTCTCGTCCCTCGAGGTTTCGCCTCCGAGCGCGACCTCGCGGTGTCCCGTCCCGCCATTCGGGCCGCCGCGCTGGTCGATTCCGCGCGCATCGTCGCCACCGTGCGGAGCCTCTCGGCCGACACGACCGGGGCGCCCACCTCTCGCTACTTCGAGCGCACCGAGACGTACGCCGTCCACGCGCGCACCATCCAGAATCTCCTCGGCGGCGCGCCGGACGCGCTCCGGATCCCCTTCGAGTCCCTGCGCTCGGACACGCTCCAGGTCAACGTGATCCGGGTCCTCCCCAGCAGCACGATCCCTTCAGCGGGATACGTCTTCCTGACGGCCCACTACGACGCGACGGGACGCCGCTCGACCGGCTGGGATCCGCTCGCCGACCCGGCGCCGGGCGCGGATGACAACGCAAGCGGAGTGGCGTGCCTCATCGAGGCCTACGAGTGTCTGCGGGGCATTCCGTTGCCGTTCGAGGTCGGACTCGTCGCCTTCGGCGCCGAGGAAGCGTCCGGCGCGATCGGCAGTTTCGTTCTCGAAGGAAGCCGCGCGTTCGTCGAGTCATTCGAGGAGGCGGGCTACCCCGTCCTCGGAGCGATCAACTGCGACATGATCGCGTTCAATCCGGATCGCAAGAAGGTCGACCTCGTCTCGAACGCGGCATCCACTTGGCTCGCCGACCTCCTCGAGACGACCGCCGCCCTCGTCGCGCCGGGGCTCCAGGTCGTGAGGATCCAGAACGAGAGCTCGGCCAACTCCGATCACGCGAGTTTCTGGGCGTTTGCCGAGGACGCGGTGATGCTGATCGAGAACGAGTTCCCCAACCAGTCGAACGCGCTCTATCCCGGGAACCCGAACTACCACATGGAGAGCGACACGGCGGGCGCCCTCAATTACGGAATGGCGGCCGACATCACGCGCGCGGCCGTCGCGACGGTCGCGGCCCTCGCGGATCCGCCGCCCGGGCCGCCGGATCTCCTCGTCGACGCGCCGCACGTCGTCGTCCTCCCGCGGAAAGTCTTCGTGGGGGACCGCGCGTCCGTCGAGGTGCGCGTGTTCAACCGCGGGGGCCCGATCGCGAGCCCCGCCGGAACGGCCCGCGTCGTGCTCGAGGTGCGAGAGCCGGGCGGGGGAGCGCGGACGATCGGAGAGGAGTCGATCGATCTCCCGATCGCGCCCTGGTTCTACAAGCGGGCGCTCATCACCTGGGAGGTCCAGGGGCGCGACGAGGGAGAGGCTCGGGTCGTCGCGCGCGTGATCGCCGCCGGGCTCGCCGAGGCGGGGACCGCGAACAACGAGGCGACGAAGGACGTCACCGTCTTCCGGAACGAGATCGCCGCGGTGCGCGCCGTGACGAACCCGGTGCGTCTCGACCGTGCGGTCGCCGATCTCCGCTTCGAGTTCGAGGCGCCGATCCGCCCGGGGGTCCTCCAGGACGTCGAGGCGAGCGTCTACGACATCAACGGGCGGCGCGTCGCGCACCACCCGCGCGAGGGCGCGCAGGACGGTGGGAACTTCCTCCTCTGGAGGAATTTCGCGGTGGAAGGAGACGGCGATCTACCGAGCGGCGTCTACCTCGTCGATGTGCGGCTCCTCGACCGCGGGACCGGCGCCGAGGTGTCGGCGGGCGCGGGGAAGTTCGTCATCCAGCACTGACCGGCCGCCGGCGGCGGGAAAAGATGGCGGGGGAGCGCGGCGGGGAACCTCGATTCCCCGTCGCCTCCCCCGCGTGTCGTTCTCGATCAGCGAACGAAGCCGGCGAGTTCCGCTGTGACCCTCAAGAACCAGCCGGAGACCCGGTCCGCGATGAGCGGGAGAAGCGCGAGCTGCGTCGCAGCCAGCCAGAGCCCCTCCCGGATCCGCGCGTTCCGCGGGCTCGTCGTCCGCGTGTCACGGTTCACGACGATCACCGCATCCACTCGAAGATGTCGACGACCGTCCAGAATCCAATGAACAATCCCATGATCCGCCTCCTCTCGGCGGGTCGGGCAGGACGTCGTTGAGTTCGGGAGCCGCTCGCGGCTCCCCCGGAGCCCGGCGTCTGTCCTTCCCGTTGGGTCTTTCAGGAGATCGGCACAAAGCGCTCCGAACTTGAGCGTTCCGGGCGATCCCTGGCGGAGTCTCCGGCATACGGCGTGCCCGGAGCACGATGGTCGTAAGTGACTACGGCGTCGCAAATTGCGATGGGGCGCTTCATGGGCGGTGTCAACGCGCGTGGCCAGGAAGCGACCAGTCGGTCAGAACGGAGGCTCTCGTGGGGCGGTCTAGCGCACCTTCATCGCGAGAAGGGTGATGTCGTCCTCGGGGCGGCCGCCCATGAACTCGGAGACCGAGTGGTAGATGGAGCCGAGGATCTCCGAGAGGGGCTGGCCTCGCGACATGCGGAGGATCGACTCGAGGCGCTCGACGCCGAAGATCTCGTCGCTGGGCGAGAGCTCGTCGGTGACGCCGTCCGTGTAGAGGAGGAGGATGTCGCCCTCCGAGAGCGGGAGCTCCGCGTTCCGGTACGCGGTGTCCGGGCTCACTCCGAGGAGGAGCCCCGACTCGTCGAGCGTGACGCCGCTCCCGTCCGGACGGAGCAGAAGCGGCGGGTTGTGGCCCGCGTTCGCGTAGGTGAGGACCCGCCTCTCGACGTCGACGAGCCCGTAGAAGAACGTGATGAATCGCTCCGATCGGCTCTGGCGGATGATCAGGCGGTTCAGCTTTTCGAGCACCTGCGCGGGGGAGCGTTGCGACTCCGCCTCCGCGTGGAACGCCGCCTGGAACGACGCCATGAGAAGCGCCGCCGGGATCCCCTTGCCCGACGCGTCGCCGATCGCGACGCCGAGCGCCTTCCGGTTTCCGAGGACGAGGAAGTCGTAGTAGTCGCCGCCGACCTCCTCGCACGGGACGTTCAGCGCGGAGAGTTCCACTTCGGGCAGGTCGGGGAGCGTCTCCGGAAGGAAGTTCTCCTGGATCTTGCGCGCCAGCGCGAGCTCCTCCTGGAAGCGCGCCCGCGCGAGCGCCTCGCGGTGGAGGAGCGCGTTCTCGACCGCGACCGACGCCTGCGTCGCGACCGTGCGCAGGAGTTCGAGCTCCTCGCTCGCGTGGATGTCACCCGATTCCTTGCTCCCGACGAGCACGAGCCCGACGAGCCGCTCGCCCGAGACGAGCGGGATGAGGAGCGCGGCCTCGAGCTCGCGGAGCGCCTGCTTCTCGCCTCGCGGTAGCCGGTTCCAGCGCACGCTCTCTTGAAGCCGCTCGATCGGGAGGACGCCGCGCCGCTCGATGGCCCACGAGACGACCTGATCGTTCCGGTTGAACGTGTAGCAGCCGGCGCTCGCCATCCCGTCGCCCGCCGCGGCGGCGCAGGCGAACGCGCCCGCCTCCTTCCCCTCGAGGTAGACGGCGACGCCCTTCACGCGCAGCACCTCCGCGACCCGACGGGCGAGCCGGTGGACGAGCGGGTCGGCCTCGATGATCCCGGTGATCTCCTCGGAGATCTCGCGGATCGTGTCCCGGTAGTTGAGCCGCTCGCGGTAGAACGTCCGGTCGACGAGTCCCTGCACGCGCGAGCGCACCGGCGAGAAGACGATCGCCATGAGGAAGATCGCGGCGATCTTGAGGAGGAGACTCTCCTCGCCGCCGCGGATCATCGCGAGCCGCCCGATTCCATCCACGAAGAGGAGATAGATCGCCGCGAGCAGCGCCGTGAGGATCGTGTAGACGACGCTCCGCTTGAGGATGATCTCGAGGTCCATGAGGCCGTAGCGCACGATCGCGTAGCCGAAGGAGAGCGGCACGAGGAAGAGCGACAGGTGGTAGTACCGCGCGCCCGGGAGCGTGACGCTCGGGGCGATCATCCGCGCGAGCGAGCCCACGACCATCGGCAGGATCCCGAGGAGCGTCCCCCAGAGAACGCCCTTGAGGCGCCGCCGCACAGGCCCCGGCGGCGTTCGGATGTAACTCGTCACGAACGATCCGATCCCGAGGAGGAATCCGAGCATGATGAGGAGTCCCGTGAGGCCCGTGAACGCGTCGATGGCCGGAAGGAGCGTGTGGTGCTGGCCCGCGAGGAAGAACACTTGGAGCGAGGCGCCGACGCAGAAGAGCGCGAGGCTCGACGCGTAGAGCCAGCGCACGAGGCGGGGGTGGCCGGCGACGATTTTCCGCTGGTGCGGGAAGATCAGGAAGAAGTGGAGGAAGAGCGCGGGGAGGAGGAGGTAGGCGAGGACGTAGAGGATCGAGATCTCGACGTTCCAGGCGAGCGACGGGTGCATCGGCACCGGCGCGAAAAGGAACGCGAAGACGAGCGTGAGCGAGTAGAAGACCATCGCCATGGCGTCCGCGCGTCTCCACGCGACGAGGAAACCGACCGCGAGGAAGGCGAGCCCTGTCGCGGCCATCGTCGTCTTCTGGAAGCGCGACTCGACCGGGATCGGGCCCATGACGAGCGCGATCTCTCGATCCCCGTCTTCCCGCGATATCCGGTAACGCACGACGTCGCCGACCTCGATCCGCGCCGTCATGCGGATCAGCGCGTCGAAGCGCGTGACCGGGACGTCGTTGATCGCGAGGATGCGGTCGCCGACCCGGAGACCCGCCTCGTCCGCGGGCCCGCCCGGACGCACCGTGGCGATCAACCGGTAGTCTCGGCCCGACGTGTACCCGTGGTCAGGCTTCTCGGCGCGATAGAGATCGACGATCCCAAGGAAGACGTGAAGGAGGAGGAACGGGGCGAGGGCGATCAAGAGGCCGCGGGGGAGTTCGGCGAGCCAGGTCGGCGATCTCACGGCACCCTCCTCCTCCCGGCGCTCGCGCGAGTCATCGTTGTCCCCCCGGCGGGGAGTCTAGGGGCGGCTCACGGCCGACGCAAGGCGAAAGCGGTTGTTCCCCGTCGTGCCTGCGTGCTAGCATTCGTGGTCACGGTTCGTCACCTCACTCATCCGTCGCCCATTCCATCGCAAGGAGAGCTCTCGGTTCGATGCGCGTCACGACGGCTCCGAAGAAGCGCCTCACGAAGCACGACCTCAAGGAAGACCGTTTCGTCACGGTGGCCCTGGAGGCCTGGGATTACATGGTCCTCCACAAGTCGACCGTCCTCTTCGTCGTCCTCGGGATCGTGGCGATCGTGAGCGTCGCGCTGCTCTACCAGCAGTCGGCGCGTGGGCGCGCGACCCGCGCCGACGAGATCCTCCTTCTCGCAATGAGCGACTACGACGCCGGGAACTTCGAGGCGGCCGCGAACGGGATTTCGCAATTCCTCGAGCGCACGCCGCGGCATCCGAAGCGGGCCATCGCGGGCCTCGCGCTCGGGAACGCGCTCCTGGCCGTCGGGCGCCCGGGCGACGCCAAGAAGCCGTTCGAAGACGTGTTGAAGAGCGCGTCCAAGGGCTCCGAAGAGTGGGTCGCGTCGACCGTCGGACTTGGCTACGTCGCGGAGAGCCAGGGGAACCTCGAGGCGGCGTACGCGGCGTTCGATGAGGCGGCCCGGGCGGCGAGATCGAAGGAGCTCGCGGTCGAGGCCACGGCGCACGCGATCCGCGCGAAGATCCTTCTGAAAGACCTCGACGGGGCGGGTGCGCTTCTCAAGGCGGCCCAGGAGGAGTACGCGGGCTTGCGTGGCGCCCGCAGGCTGTCCCAGCTCGAGGGCGAACTCGTAGTCGCCCGGGGCCGCTGAGCGGCCCGTTCGGGAATAGACGCATAATCTATATTATGTAAACTAGGCGTCGCGCCGGGGCGAACGCCGCGTCCTCGCCCCGGACCACGCCACTCCCCCGGCTCCTACGACTCGTCAATCTGGATGCGGCCCCGAGCGGCCTCACGATTGATCGTCCCCGCGTCGAGCGCTCGCAGGTCGCCCATCTTCGCCTTGATCACGATTCGATTCACGCCGGCGTCCAAGAAGAATCTGCCGCCGGAGAGGCGCGCGGCCAGCACGACCCACTCGCCGTCGGCGAGGCTCCCGAGCGTCTCGGCCCCGTAGTCGAGGAGCGCGTCGACAAGCTCGGCCTTCCCCTCGGCGTACCGTTCACGTGCCTTCTTCTCGGCCTCGTCTCGGCTCCGCGACCGCTTCGAGGTCTTGCGCTCCGATTTCTCGCCCTTCTCGTCGCCATCATCCCGCCCGGACTTGTAGATGATGATCCGTTCTCCGTCGTCCTCCACCTCGACGTGATGGGACTCGTCCCACCACGAGAACTCGCCGAGGCCCCAGTTCAGGGGAATGACGTCCATCGAGAACGTGAAGACGGCGCCGATGCCGTCCAGGTAGAGGCCCTGGGTCACGGATCGGCCGCCGACGAGAAGGTTTCTGCTCTCCACGAGGACCTCGTCGATCGTCCTCTCCATGATCCCGATCTCCCGCGCTCTCCGCTTCTCGCCGGCCGGCTTGTCTCCGGCCGCGGGGCCGGCGACCGCCATGAACACCGCCGTGGAGAGAATCAGCCGCGCGGCTCGGGATTTCATGACGCGCGCTCGTGAACGGCTCGTATGGATCATCGTTCCTCCTTCCGTGGATCGTCGGCTTCGCGAGGGGCCACGTCGCCGCCGGTCTCGAGCGGCGCGCCCTCCGAGCGGTGAGACGAGGGCGCGGGAGGAATCGTTCAATCGAGTCGACTGGAGTTTCTCTCCCCGCCCGGCGGGCCGTCTGGAGCGGGTCGCCCTCTGTGGACCTCGAGCGAGGGGTCAGCCGGCGACGACGTTCACGAGCCGACCCTGCACGACGACGACGCGGCGGATCGACTTGCCGTCGGTGTGCGCGCGGACAGCGGCGTCCGCGAGCGCGGCCGCCTTCAAGTCGTCGTCCGAGGAGCCCGCGGGAACGAGCCCCTTCCCGCGCACCTTCCCGTTCACCTGGAAGACGACCTCGATCGTGTCTGCGACGAGCATCGCAGGGTCGTACTCGGGCCACGACGCGCGGAAGACCGACTCCCCCATCCCGATCCGCCGCCACACCTCCTCGGCGAGATGCGGCGCGAAAGGCGCGAGGATCCGCGCGAAACGGCCGAGCGCCTCGGCGGGGATGGGCGCCTCCTTCTCGAGGACGTTCAGCGTCTCCATCATCGCGGCGATCCCGGTGTTGTACTTCAGGGCGTCGATGTCGTCGGTCACCTTTTTCACCGCCCAGTGGAGCTTCATCTCGGCCGCGCGCGAGAGCGCCCCGTCCGCGCGGTGCGGGAGAGCGAACACGCGGTCGAGGAATCGCTCGACGCCCACCATCCCCTCGTCGCGGAAATCCCCCCCCTCCGTGAACGGCCCGAGGAACATGAGGTAGAGGCGGAACGCGTCGGTCCCGACGCGGTCGAGGGATTCGTCCGGGATCACGACGTTCCCGCGCGACTTCGACATCTTCGCGCCGTCCTTCACGATGAGCCCGTGCGCGCGGAACTTCTCGAACGGCTCCTCGAACGGCAGGTGCCCGAGGTCGTGGAGCGCCATGCAGAGGAAACGCGTGTAGAGAAGGTGCAGCACCGCGTGCTCCTGACCGCCGATGTACATGTCGACCGGTAGCCACTTCGCGGTGCGCGCCGCGTCGAACGGGCGGTCGTGGCGATCGGTCGAGGGGTAGCGGAGGAAGTACCACGCCGAGTCGAGGAAGTTGTCGAGGACGTCCGTGTCGCGGCGGGCCGGCCCGCGGCACGCGGGGCAGGTCGTGTTGACGAACGCGTCGATCTTCGCGAGCGGCGACTTGCCGCTGTCGTCAGGGATGTAGTCGTCCGTCATCGGCAGGAGCACGGGGAGCGACTCCTCCGGGACGGGGAGCGCGCCGCAGCGCTCGCAGTGGACGACCGGGATCGGCGGCCCCCAGTAGCGCTGCCGCGAGACGCACCAGTCGTGGAGGCGGAACTGCACGGTCGCGCGCCCGCGCTCGGCCGCGGCGAGGCGCGCGGTGATGCTCGCGCGCGCGCTCTCGCTCGGCGTGCCGCTGAACTCGCCGGACGCCACGAGGACGCCCTCTCCCTCGTACGCGACCCCCGCCGGCGGCGGCTCCGGCGCGCGGATCACTTCGCGGATCGGCAGCCCGTACCGCGTCGCGAAGTCGCGGTCGCGCTGGTCGTGCGCGGGCACCCCCTGGACGACGCCGGTTCCGTAACCTGGGAGCACGTAGTCCGCCGTCCAGAGCGGCACCCTCTCCCCCGTCACCGGGTGGAGCACGAACGAGCCGGTCGGCACGCCGGACTTCTCCTTGCCGACCGCGGCGCGCTCGATGCGCGACTTCTTCCGCGCGGCGCGCGCGTACGCCTCGACTTCCGCCGCGCGCCCGGACGCCGTGAGCTCGCCCAGGAGCGCGTGCTCCGGCGAGATGACGAGGAACGTCACGCCGAAGAGCGTGTCGACGCGCGTCGTGAACGTGGTGAGCACGCGGTCGCTCCCCTCGACGCGCCACGCGACCTCGGTCCCCTCGCTCCGCCCGATCCAGCGCTCCTGCGCGCGCTTCGTGATCTCCGACCAGTCGATCCAAGCGAGGTTCTCGAGCAGCCGTTCCTGGAACCTCGTGATCTTGAAGAACCACTGGAGGAGCTCGCGCTCCGTCACCTCGGTCCCGCAGCGCTCGCAGCGCCCCTCGATCACCTGCTCGTCCGCGAGCACGGTCTTGCACTCGGGGCACCAGTTGACCGGCGCCGACTTCCGCTCCGCGAGCCCGGCTCTCATGAGCGTCACGAAGATCCACTGCGTCCAGCGGTAATACTCCGGCGCGGTCGTGTCGACCGTGCGCGTCCAGTCGAATTGGTTCCCGAGCCGCCGGAGTTGCTCGGTGAAGCGCGCGATGTTCTCCGGGATGAGTCTCCCGGGGTGCTTCCCCACCTTCAGCGCGAAGTTCTCCGAGTGGATCCCGAACGCGTCGAAGCCGATCGGCTCGAAGACGTCGTGCCCGCGGAGCCTCATCGCGCGCCCGTAGATGTCCGAGCCGATGAACGCGAAACAGTTCCCGACGTGGAGCCCCTCCGCCGACGGGTACGGGAACATCATGAGGTTGTAGAACGGGCGCGTCGATCGGTCGAGGTCGGGCCGGTGGAAGCCGGCCTCTTCCCAGAACGCGCGCCATCTCGCCTCGACTTCGTGGACCGGGTACGCGCGGCGCGACCGCTCCATCGCGGGCCGTCCCGTCTCGCTCGTCACCATCCTTGCACCGTCTTGATGAGGATGTCGTCCGCCGCCTTCTTGATCGCCCGCTCCTGGGCGGCCCGCTCCTCCTCGACGCCCGCGGGAAGGCCGCCGCTCACCGAGTACGTCCCCCACGCGTTCAGCGACTTCTCCTCCCAGACGACGCGGTTCTTCTTCCGGTCCTCGTAGACGACGCGCAGCATCATCTCCACCTTGTACTCCTGGACGTTCTGGTCCTTGTCGTAGGAGAACGGCGTCCTGACATAGCGGTCGATCGTGCCGAGGATGACGGAGTCGGCGTCCTTCTCCTTGACGACCCGGAGCTTCTTGTCGGCGAGGAACGCGTCGGTGAGCCCCTCGGCGAGACGCTCCTCGATCCCCTTCTCGAGAGTCTTGTTCTCGAAGATCGGGATCGCGATCGAGGTGATGTGCGGGTTGGTCCGCGACGAGAGGCTGTAGCCGCAGCCGGCGAGGAGGATCAGGAGCGAGGCGAGGAGAACGGAAGCCGGGAGCGCGCGGCGGACGGGATCACTCGGCCACGCGGCGCAGTTTCTCCTCCGTCTCGTCCCGATGGATGCCATACACCTTCATCCGATACCGGAGTTTGTCCCGGTTGATGCCGAGGATCGCGCAGGCCCGGCTCTGGTTCCAGTCGGTGAGCTCGGACGCCGCGACGATCGCCGCGCGCTCGAGGTGCTCGACGATCCCCTCGAGCGAGATCCCTCCCGGCGGGACCTCCCCCGCGAGGAGCCGCTCGAGCCCGGCGACGAGCCCGTTCCGCTCCGGGGCGCTCCGCACCGCGTCGAGCGCGAGGTGGCGCTCCTCGATCCGGTCGCCCCGTTCGAGCAGGATAGTGCGCTCGAGCAGGTTTTTCAATTCCCGGATGTTCCCGGGCCACGGGTGCTTGAGGAGGCGGCGCTCCGCTTCCGGCGAGAAGCGGCCGAACGATTTCCCGAAAGCGCCGTTGAACCGCTCGCGGTAGTGGTTCGCCAGCGGGAGGATGTCCTCCGGTCGCTCGCGGAGCGGCGGGAGCGAGAGCGGGACGACCTTCAAGCGGTAGTAGAGGTCCTGCCGGAAGCGGCCCGAGACGACCTCGCGGTCGAGTTGGCGGTTCGTCGCCGAGATCACGCGCACGCGGACGGTGATGTCGCGCGTCCCGCCCACCCGCCTGAACGTCGTCTTTTCCAGAACCCGCAGGAGCTTCACCTGGATCGCGGGGGGCATCTCCCCCACCTCGTCGAGGAAGACGGTCCCGCCGTCGGCTAGTTCCAAGAGTCCCTTCTTCTGGCTCGTCGCGTCGGTGAAGGCCCCCTTCTCGTGCCCGAACAGTTCCGACTCGAGGAGTTTCTCGGGGAGCGAGGCGCAGTTGATCTCGAGGAACGGCTGCGCGACCGTGGGGCCGGACCGGTGGATGATGTTCGCGACGACCTCCTTCCCCGTCCCGCTCTCGCCCTCGATGAGCACGCTCGTCGTCTCGCTCCGCGCGACCTCGCGCGCGATCTCGAGCGCCTTGAGCATCCGTGGGTTCCGCGTCTCCACGAAATCGAGCCCGATCTCGCGGCCGCGCGCCTCGCGCAGGTGCGACAACTCGAGGCTTTGGCGCTTGGTCGACAGCGCCTTCCGCACGATGACGCCGAGCTCGTCGAGGTTCACCGGCTTCGCGAGGTAGTCGAACGCGCCCCGCTTCATCGCCTCGACGGCGGTCCCGACCTCGCTGTGCGCCGTGATGATGACGACGTGAAGCCCCGGCGACGACTCCCGGAGTTCCGCCATGAGCTCGAGCCCGTTCGCGTCCGGTAGGCGGAGGTCGATCAGCGCGACGTCCGGTTCCTCGCGCGCGAAGACCTTGCGCGCCTCCGCGGCGCTCGCCGCGACGCGCACGGAGTGGCCGTCGGCCTCGAGCGACTTCCCGAGGAAGTGGCAGATCGTCCGCTCGTCGTCGACGATGAGGATCGTCCCCTGCATCACGCGGCCCTCTCGGCCGACGCGAGGTTCGGGAGGAGGAGCGAGACGACCGTCCCGCTGCCGGGCTCGCTCTCGACCCGGAGCGCGCCGCTGTGGGCCTCGGCGATCATCTGACAGACCGGAAGGCCGAGACCGCGGTGACCGGGCTTCGTCGAGAAGAACGGCTCGAAGATCCTCGGCTCGTGCTCGGGGGCGATCCCCTCGCCGACGTCGATCACCTCGATGAGGACGGCGTACGCGGCGCTCTCCGAGAGGAGGTCGTTCGAGGGGACGAGCGACGCGTCGCGCGCGCGCAGGAGCACGCTCCCGCCGCGCGGGCTCGCCTCGGCCGCGTTCCACAAGAGGTGCACGAGGAGGCGCTGGAGGCGCTCGCGGTCAACGGTGAGTTCCGGGAGGCCCGGCTCCAACTCGAGCGTGACGCCGACGTCGCGCTCCTTCAGGACGTCGGCCGCGGCCGCGGCCGCGCGGCTCGCGAGGCGCCGGGCGTCGTGCGCCCCGATGTTCAACCGCGGCGGACGCCCCGCGTCGCAGAAGTCGCCGAGGAGACGGTCGAGGCGACGGACCTCGGCGAGGATCATGCCGAAGGTCTCCTCCTGCTCGGCGCTCCGCGAACCGGCCTTCGCGAGGTACTGCACCCCGGCCCCGATCGCGGCGAGCGGGTTCCGCAAGTCATGCGCGACGGCCGAGGTGAAGCGCCCGAGGAGCGCGAGCATCTCGTCGCGGTGGGCCTGTTCCGCCTGACTCGGGCGGGGCGAGACGGGGCCGCGCCGCGTCATCGTGCTGGTCGTCGAGCGCTCTTTCGGCACAGGGACCTCCCCCGGGAGAATGGCCGTCCGGAGTATCGGCAGGTCCTTGGGGATTCCTAAGTGGAGACGGTATTCCGACCCTTGGCCTTCGCCCGGAAGAGCGCGCGGTCGGCCTTGCGGAGGAGGGCGCGCGACGCCCGCGCGTCCTCGGGGTACGTGGCGACGCCGATGCTCGCCGTGATGCGCACGGGGAGGCGGCCTCGCCCGCCGTGGAACCCGTGCCGGGCGATGCGCTGCCGGACACGCTCGCACGCGAGGATCGCCCCCTTCCTGCCGGTGTCCGGGAGGATCACGGCGAACTCATCGCCTCCGTACTTCGCGACGACGTCGAGCCGGCGCAGGGTCTTCTCGATGATCCGACCAACGACGCGCAACACCTCGCTCCCGGCGAGATGGCCAAAGCGGTCGTTGTACTGCTTCAGGTTGTCGAGATCGAGCATCGCGACGGAGAAGACGAGTTCGTAGCGCTTCGCCCGCTGCGTCTCGCGCTCGAGCGCCTCGAGGAGGAAGCGGTAGTTGAAGACCCTAGTGAGCTCGTCGCGAAGCGAGAGATCGAGCGTCTTCCGATAGCACTCGAGGTTCACGAGCGCGGTCGAGAGATGCGCGAGGAGCGCCGACCCCGCGGCGGTGCGGAGGCGCGACGCGTCGACGCCGCTCACGAGGAGGCGCGGCGCGCCCGGAGCGAGCCGAGGAAGCCCGAGCGCGACCCCGCTCTTCGCCTCCCTCCTCAGGCCCCGCGGGAGCATTTCCGCGGTCCACCGGCGGGCCGCGCGCCCGCGCAGGAGCGCGGCCAGATCGTGGGCGCGCGCCTCGAGGGGACGCGCGGCGACGACCCGGCCCGAGGAGACCCCCGCGATCAGGAGGAGCCGACCCCGCTCCTCTTCCTGGAGGAGGAGCCCCACGAATCCGAGGCCCAGATGGCGCTTGATGAGCGGGACGAAGGCGAGCCCGACGCCGCGCGGGTCGTCGCTCCCCCGGTCGAGTCGGTGGAAATCCGCGAGGTCCGCCGAGAGGTCCCGCGTGGCCGTCGGGCGCCGGCTCCTCAACGAGGCTCGCGCTCCCGGAGGCGCCGGACGGCGCGCGCGCCGCGCCACGCCGCGTACAAAACGCCGAGCACGAGACCGATGGGGAGGTAGATGAAGCGCCCCGCCTCGAGCTCGGGCCGGAGCGCCATGCGGAGGAACTGGAGGAGCGCGCCGAGCATGAGGACGGCGAGGAGGGCGGCCATCCCGAGCTCGACCAGCGCGGAGATCTGACGCTCGCGAATCGCGGCCCCTCCTACCGCGCCTGGAAGCTCCGGAGCGCCGCGTCCTCGTCGGGGCAGGTCTCGATCATCGTGATCAGTTTCGTCGTCGTGAGGATCGCGCGGACGCGATCCTGCAGCCCCGCGAACTTGAGCTCGCCGCCGTGCTTCCGAAGTTGGATGAACCCAGCGAGGAGGACCCCGAGCCCGGAGCTGTTCATCCACGGAACCCCGCGGAGGTTCACGACCATCTTTCGCGTGCCCCCCTCCACGATGCGTCGGAGCGTCTCGCGGAGCGGGTCGGACTCAGGCCCCCCCATGAGCTTCCCGCTCACGTCGAGGATGACGACCCCGCCGCGCTCGCGCGTCCCGACCGTGACGGCCGCCTTCTCGTTCTCCAGGCTTCGAACCATCGCTCGTCTGACCTCGGCGCGGGGAACATGCCCCCGCCAAGACTCGAACTTGGCCAACCGGTTTAGGAAACCGGTGCTCTATCCACCTGAGCTACGGGGGCGATTCCCGCGGGTCACTCTAGCAGATCCCCAGGGACGGGGGAAGCGCCCTGCGCGATCCGCCCCGGCGCGCACGCCCGCTCCCTCATTCTCCGTCGTAGGAGATGAGGGAGACGATCGGCGCGGCGCCGAGCCTCCCGCGGCCCTTGAGGAACGCGAGCTCGACGAGGAACGCGTAGCCGGCGACGACGCCGCCCGCGCGGGCGACGAGGCGCCCCGCGGCCGCCGCGGTGCCTCCGGTCGCGAGGAGGTCGTCCGTCACGAGGACGCGCTGGCCCCGCTCGACCGCGCCCTCGTGCTGCTCGAGCGCGTCGGTCCCGTATTCGAGCGCGTACTCCTCGCGGATCGTCCGCGCGGGGAGTTTGCCCGGCTTGCGCACCGGCACGACGCCGGCCCCGAGGAGGTACGCGACCGGCGCTCCGATGAGGAAGCCGCGCGATTCCACGCAGACGACGAGATCCGGCTCGAGGTGGCGGCACGCGTCCGCGAGCGCGCGGATCGCGCGCGCGAACCCCAGCGGCTCCCGGAGGAGAGTCGTGATGTCCTTGAAGAGAATCCCCTTCTTCGGGAAGTCGGGGACGTCGCGGATGAGTCGCTTGAGTTCGTCCATGGAAGATCAGCCGGCTCGGATCTGGAAGCCCGCGTGGCGACGCGCCCCCTCGTCCCACGTCTCGTCGATCCGCGTCACGCGCGAGAGGGGCGGGCCGGCGCGCGCACGGTCCACCAGTTGTTCGAGAGTCGCCCGCTCGCCTTCCGCTTCCAACTCGACGGAGCCATCCGGCATGTTCCGGACCCACCCCGAGAGGGCGAGGCGCTCCGCCTCCCGCTCGATGAAGAATCGGTAGCCGACACCCTGCACGCGACCGACGATGCGGAGCCGTACGCGGGATGTCGTCGTCATGGACGGTCTCAAGTGGTCGGTCTAAATGGTCGGGGCGAGAGGATTTGAACCTCCGACTCCCTGCTCCCGAAGCAGGTGCGCTACCGGGCTGCGCTACGCCCCGACCGCAACAGACTTCGGAGTGTAGCGGGGCGCGTCGCGCGCCACAAGCGGAAAGCCTGTGCACTTCGGGCGGCGGGTTCTGTCGCTCGCCATCCCTCCCGATGCTCGCGCGCGAGCGACGGTCTCGCGCGACCATTCCTCCGTTCGCGGCGCGCGCTCGCACGGGCGGGATCCCTGGCTCGCGCCACCCGCCGCCCGGAGCGCGTGCGGGAGCGAGCGGCCGGCAGGCCGCGGAGCGTGCCCACCGAGCGAGGAAGCCGACCCGTGCGCGTCAAAGCGAGGGATGGCGAGCGACAGGACCCGCCGCCCGGGATGCCCGAGCCAGCAACCCGACCCGCGCTCTAGTCGATCATCCACCCCGCCCGCCCGATGAGCGGGACGAAGAGCGCCTCGCCGAGCGCGGCGGTCTTGAGGCGCCCGCCGTTCCGCGAGACGAGACGGATCTCTTGTGCGTCCATCTCCCCCACCGGGCCGACGAGCCGGCCCCCCTCCGCGAGTTGCTCGAGGAGCGGTTCCGGCATCGCGGGCGCGGCCGCGCTCACGACGATCGCCTGGAAGGGCGCGAAGTCGCGCCACCCGAGGCTCCCGTCCCCGACGCGGAAGTTCGCTTTCTCGATCCCGAGCGAGCGGAGGCGCGCGCGCGCCGCGTCGGCCAACTCCGGGATCCGCTCGACGGTGAAGACGGGGCCGGCGAGCGCGGTGAGGAGCGCGGTCTGATAGCCCGAGCCGGTGCCGATCTCGAGCACGCGCTCCTCGCCCGCGAGGCCGAGCGCCTGGAGCATCCGCGCGATCGTGAGCGGCGACGAGAGCGTTTGCCCGAACCCGAGCGGGAGCGTGACCTCGTCGTACGCCGTCCCCTCGAGCCCCTCCGGCCCGAAGAGGTGGCGCGGGATCGCGGCCATCGCGTCGAGGAGGCGCTCGTCCATGATCCCCTTCTCGCGCAGCGCGGCTACCATCTTCCGCCGCGCGGGCCCGAAGTGGTGGCGCGTGCGGACGCGCGCGGAGCGGCCGGTCACAGCGTCCAGTTCTCCATCTCGACGACCGCCTTGTAATCGGTGAGGTCGAGGTGGAGCGGCGTGACCGACACGTACCCCTCGAGGATCGCCGCGTGGTCGGTGTTCTTCCCCGCGTCCCACGATGGGCTCCCCCCGATCCAGAAGTACGGTTTCCCGCGCGGGTCGGTCTTCTCGATCACGCTGTCGACGTAGAGGCGTTTCCCGAGCTGCGTGATTCGGATGCCGCGGATCGCCTCCTCGGCGAGGTTCGGGATGTTCACGTTGAGAAGCGCGCCGTTCGGGCTCCCCTCCTCGAGGAGCTTCGCGGCGATGCGGCGAGCGAAGCGCGCGGCGGTCGCGAAGTGGAGCGCGCCCGATCCCGTCGACAGCGAGACGGCGATCGACGGGATCCCGAGGAGGTGCCCCTCCATCGCGGCGGCCACCGTTCCCGAATACGTCACGTCGTCGCCGAGGTTTGGCCCGTGGTTGATCCCCGACACGACGAGCGCCGGCTTCTCGCCGAGGAGGCTGTTCGCCGCGAGGAGGACGCAGTCGGTCGGCGTCCCCTCGACGGAGAGCCAGCCTTCGGAGAGGTGGTTCACGCGCACGGGGCGGTCGAGCGTGATCGAGTGGCTCGTGGCACTCTGCTCGCGGTCGGGGGCGATGACGACGACGCGGCCGAGGCCCTCGAGACCGTCGGCGAGGGCGCGGATTCCCTCGGCACGGATCCCGTCGTCGTTCGTGACGAGGAGGACCGGGGCGGCCACGGGGCTCAGTGGGCGCGGCGGGCGCGCGCCCGCGCCGTGAGGATGGTCGCGGCGACCGCGAGGTGCCGCGCGACGATCGCGACGCCGTCGCGCACAGGGTGGATGTGGCTCGGCCGACGCGCCGGGATCGTCGCGATCGGCACGAACGCGACGCGGCCGGCCGCGAGCGCGCGCGCAAGGATCTCCGTCTCGAACTCGAAGCCGTCGCCGCCTCCGGGCGCGTCGCGCAGGAGGCGCGCGCGGTAGAGCCGGTAGCCGGACTGCGCGTCGAGGACGCGCTGGCCCGACGCGAGCGAGAGGAGGCCCGCGGACGCGCGGTTCGCGAGGCGCCGCACACCCGAGACGGCGTCGGTGCGCGCGCCCACGACGAGGTCGGCGCCGGTTTCCTCCGCCGCCGCGACGAAGCGCGGGATCTCGGCGGGATCGTGCTGGCCGTCGGCGTCGAGCGTCACGATCGCGTCGCGCCCCTCCGCGAGGAGCCTCGCGAAGCCGGCGCGCAACGCGGCGCCCTTGCCGCGCCCCGGCCGCCAGGAGAGGACGGCAACGCCGGCGCGGGCGGCGAACTCCGCGGTGCCGTCAGTCGAGCCGTCGTCGACGACGAGGATCGCGTCGGGCGTCACGCCGCGCAGGCATCCCGGGAGAACGCGCGCGAGCCCCTCCTCCTCGTTCCGCGCGGGAAGAAGCAGCGCGAGGTTCACGGGCGGCGCGGCAACGCCGCCGGACGGGACGCGCCCCGGCTCACGATCGTCATGGCCCTGCTCCCTTCATCGCGGTTGGGATCGGCGTCGAGGTGAGGAAGAAAATCTGGTCGGGGCGACTGGATTTGAACCAGCGACCCCTTGCACCCCAAGCAAGTGCGCTACCGGGCTGCGCCACGCCCCGAACCAGTCTCAAGCCGGCTAATCTATCACGCGGCGAGCGAGAGCGACAAGCGTGCGAATGCGGCGCTCGCGATCAATCGCCGCCGAGCGTCTTGCGCAGGCCCTCGAGCTCGCCCCGCAGCGCGAGGAGGATCTCCTCCCGCCGGACCTCCTGGAGCGGCGCCTTCATCTTCGCGGCGTCGGCCCCCTTCGTCGCGGCGAGCCGCTTCTTCGCGCCCTGGATCGTGTAGCCCTCGTCGTAGAGGAGGTGCTTGATCAGCACGACCTGCCGGATGTCGTTCATCTGGTAGGAGCGGTTCCCGGCGCGGTTCTTCTTCGGTCGCAGGGTCGAAAACTCCGACTCCCAGTAGCGAAGCACGTGCGCCTTCACCTTCGTCATGCGGGCGACTTCGGTGATCGAGTAGTACGTCTTCGTCGGGGCGGGCTTCTTTCTCATGGCTCTCCTCGGTGGCGCGTTTCGCCGGCGCTCACGCGCCCTCCTCCTTCGGAAGGCGGCGCATGAGCGCGCTCAGGGCCAGACGTGGGTCTTTCCGTTCGAAGAGGATCGCGTGGACCTCGCCGGTGATCGGCATCTCCACGCGGTGGATTTCCGCCAGGCGCGCCGCGCAGCGGGTCGTCGGCACGCCTTCGGCGACCATGACGAGTTCGTCGAGCACTTCGGCGAGGCCGCGGCCCCGCCCGATCTCCTCGCCGACGCGGCGGTTCCTGCTATGGCGCGACGTCGCGGTCGTCACGAGGTCGCCGACGCCCGCGAGTCCCCAGAAGGTGCGCTCGCGCGCGCCCATCGCCGCGCCGAGGCGCGTGATCTCCGCGAGCCCGCGCGAGAGGAGCGCCCCGCGCGTGTTGTCGCCGAACCCGAGACCGTCGCAGATCCCCGCCGCGATCGCGATCACGTTCTTGAGGGAGACCGCGAGCTCGACGCCGACGAGGTCCGCGTTCGTGTAGATCCGGAACGAGTCCGTGCCGAACAGCGCGCGGACCCGCTCCGCGGCCGGGAGCGAGCGCGACGCCGCGACGACGACGGTGGGCGCGCCGCGCGCGACTTCCTCCGCGTGGCTCGGGCCGGCGAGCGCCGTCACGCGCTCCCCGTCCGCGCCCGCGATCTCCTCCGCGAGCACTTCGCTCATGCGTCGGAGCGTCTCCTCCTCGATCCCCTTCACGGCGGACACGAGGAGCGCTTCGCGGCGGACGTGCGGCGACGCGGCGCGCGCGGTCGCGCGAAGCCTCTGCGATGGCACCGCGAAGACGACGACCTCCGCGTCGCGCACCGCCTCGGCGAGCGACGTCGTCATCGGGAGTTCGGGCGGGACCGGCACCCCGGGCAGATAGCGACGGTTCTCCCGATCGCGCCGCACGGTCTCGAGCTGCTCCGGCCTCCGGACCCAGAGCCGGACCTCCTCGCCCTTCCCACGCAGGAGGAGCGCGAGACACGTCCCCCACGCGCCGCCCCCGAGGACGGCGACGGCGCCCGCGCGCTCGCGCTCGCGCGCCTCGTCCCTCACGACGCCCAATGGTCCCGTTTCCGGTCGCGCTTGCTGTCGCGCTTCCGGCGAAGGAGGATCCGGATCGGCGTCCCTCGGAACCCGTACGCCTCCCGGAGCGTCCCCTCGAGGTAGCGGACGTAGCCCGCCGTGATCGCCTCGGGGTTCCGCACGAACAGGAGAAACGTCGGCGGCGACGACCCGACCTGCGTTCCGAAGATGATCGGCCCCGCGTCGCCTGGCGCCGGGTGCTTGAGCGTCGCCACGTGCACGCTCTCCGCGAGGTCGCGCGTCGTGATCCGCCGCGATCGCTCCTCGTGCACGCGCCGCGCGAGCGGGAGGATCCCGTCGATCCCCTGGCCCGTCGTCGCCGAGATGAAACGGATCGGCGCCCATCGGAGGAGCGGCAGGCGGTCCCGGTAGAGCGTCCTCTGCGCGCTCTCGTCGCCGTTGGAGAGGTCCCATTTGTTCACCAGGAGGACGACTCCTCGCCCGAACGAGGCGGGCATTCCCGCGACGCGCAGGTCCTGCTTTTCCGGCGGGCGCGTCGCGTCGAAGAGGACGAGCGCGACGTCGCACGACTCCAGGCTCTTGAGCGTGCGGAGCGTGGCGAAGTACTCGACCTCGTCGTCGACGTGCGCGCGCCGCCGGAGCCCCGCCGTGTCGATTAGCGTGAAGCGCGATCCGCCGCGCTCGATGCGCGTGTCGACCGCGTCGCGCGTCGTCCCCGGCTCGTCCGTGACGAGCACCTGCGGCGAGCCCACGAGCGCGTTCACGAGCGACGACTTCCCCACGTTCGGCCGCCCGATCACCGCGAGGCGGATCGAGTCGGTCTCCTCGACCGGCTCCGAGGCCGGAAGGCGCTCGACGACCGCGTCGAGGAGGTCGCCAATGCCGCGGCCGTGGAGCGCCGAGATCGGGAACGGGTTGTCGAGGCCGAGCCGCGACGCGAGGAACGCGGTCGCCTCCTCCGCCTCGCGCTCCACCTTGTTCGCGACGACGACCGAGCGCCGCCCGAGCGGCCGGAGGAGCGCGGCGACGTCGTAGTCCTCGCCGACCGGCTCGTCGCGGCCGTCGACGAGGAAGAGGACGACGTCCGCCTCGCCCACCGCCTGGAGCGCCTGCTCGCGGATCCCCGCCTCGATGCCGGTTTCGGGGTGCGAGACGAGCCCGCCGGTGTCGACCGCGAGGAACGGTCGGCCGTTCCACTCCGCGCGGCCGTAGATGCGGTCGCGCGTCGTCCCCGCGCGTTCGGACGTCACCGACTTCCTCTCTCCGAGGAGCCGGTTGAAGAGAGTCGACTTGCCGACGTTCGGCCTACCGATGATGGCGACGACCGGCATTCTCTCCCTCACGGTTCAGCGCCCGATTCCGCTCGCGTCACCGCGCGTCGCGACGATCGCGCGGGCGACGACCTACGCCGCCAATCCCGCGTCCGACAGGAGCGCCGCGAGCCCGTCGCGATCGAGGAGGACGCGCGCGCCGATCCGCCCGGCGAGCGAGCCGAGCGGCATGCTGTCGACGAAAAGATCGTTCCCGTTCACCGAGTTCTTCGTGAGCAGGACGACGTCGCCGGCGCCGCGGGGCCGGAGCGCCCGCTCGATGTCCGCGCCCGCGAGGAGCCCCGCGCACGTGACGCTCGCCCCGTAGAACCCGTTCTCGACGACCGCGAGCCGCGCGTCGAGGCCGTCGATCGCGCGCAGGCGCGGCATCACGTCGCGCGCGATCGTCTCGGCGGCGAGCGTCCCCGTGACCCACGAGAGCGAGAGCGGACGCGCGAGGCTTGCGGCGAGGCGGCGCCGCGCCGTGCTCCACTCCTCGAGGAAGCGGCGCGTCATCCCCACGCCGTTCTCCTCCTGCGGGAATCCTTCGAAGTACGCGGCGCCCGGCACCCGCTCCCCCACCATGAGGAAGAGCTCGTCGGAGGGGAACACGAACCGCGTGCCGAGACGCGGGCGGAGGCGCGACTGCCACGCTGCGATTCGCTCGAGGAGCGCGCGCGCGACGGCGGGCGTCACGGGCTCGATGCGCGGGAGCCCCTCGCGGTGCGCGGTGAGCCCGACCGGCACGACGGCGAGCGTCTCCACCTGGGGATGGAGCGCCGCGAGGTCCTCGATCGTCCGGTCGAGGATGGCGCCATCGTTCCACCCGGGGCAGACGACCGCCTGCGTGTGCATTCGGATGCCGCCCGCCGCGAGCCGCCCGAGGAGTTCGAGGATCCGCCCCGCGTTCTTGTGCACGAGGAGGCGCCGGCGCGCCTCCGGGTCCGTCGCGTGCACGGAGACGTAGAGCGGCGAGAGACGCTGCTCGAGGATCCGGTCGAACTCCCACTCCTTGAGGTTCGTGAGCGTGACGAAGTGGCCGTGCTCGAAGGAAAGGAGGTAGTCGTCGTCCCGGATGTCCAATTCCTTGCGCACGCCGGGCGGAGACTGGTCCACGAAGCAGAAGGGGCACTTGTTATGGCACTCGCGGATCTTCGCGGCGTCGAACTCGAGCCCGAGGTCGGAGTCGGGATCCTTCTCGATCGTGACGAGACGCCGCGATCCATTCGGCCCGCGGACCTCGAGCGCGACGGACTCGTCCGCGCCGTGGAACCGGACGTCGACCCGGTCGCGCACAGGGCGGCCGTTCAACGACACGAGGTCGTCGCCCGGCTCGAGGTCGAGGAGGGACGCGGGACTCCCCTCGCGAATCTTGCGAATAATCATGAAACGTGGTCGCCTCTCTGGAATGGATTCGTCGGAACGGGAAAACGCGCGAAGGCTATCACGCCGGGTGGAGATCTGTCAACGAAGTGAAGGGGTTAGCCCGCATTTCTCACCGTGCGCGACGTCGTACGCGCGGGAGTGGTTTTTCCCGGCGCGCGAGAGGTTCCCGCGTCACGCGACGGCCGTCCGCTGTGGTTGGTTGTCGGTTGGAGCGATTTTCA
>Ga0247727_10000178_pt1 | contig 144807 bp, 104 predicted proteins | sample WisWelCaveWW1625_FD_202498 | JGI IMG/M metagenome (GOLD analysis project Ga0247727, IMG submission 202498) | Biofilm microbial communities from Wishing Well Cave, Virginia, United States - WW16-25 | ecosystem: Environmental > Aquatic > Deep subsurface > Groundwater > Cave microbial mat... | reverse complement strand
CCTGTCTCACGACGGTCTGAACCCAGCTCGCGTACCGCTTTAATTGGCGAACAGCCAAACCCTTGGGACCTTCTCCAGCCCCAGGATGCGATGAGCCGACATCGAGGTGCCAAACCTCCCCGTCGATGTGGACTCTTGGGGGAGATCAGCCTGTTATCCCCGGAGTACCTTTTGTCTGATAAGCGACGGCCCTTCCACGTGGAATCCGCCGGATCACTAGGCCCTGCTTTCACATCTGCTCGACTTATGAGTCTCACAGTTAAGCACTCTTGTACCCTTACGCTCTACGGCCGATTGCCAACCGGCCTGAGAGTGCCTTCGGACTCCTCCGTTACTCTTTGGGAGGAGACCGCCCCAGCCAAACTGCCCACCTGAAACTGTCCTTGGACCGGATTCACGGTTCCAAGTTAGAACACTAATGCAACAAGGGTGGTATTTCACCAATGGCTCCACCGACACTGGCGTGCCGGGCTCAAAGCCTCCCACCTATCCTACACATGTTGCACCAGGGCCCAATACCAGGCTGCAGTAAAGGTTCACGGGGTCTTTCCGTCTTGGTGCGGCTACGAGGCATCTTCACCTCGACTACAATTTCGCCGAGCCTGCAGTTGAGACAATGGGGAGGTCGTTACGCTATTCATGCGCGTCGGAACTTACCCGACAAGGAACTTCGCTACCTTAGGACCGTCATAGTTACGGCCGCCATTCACTGGGGCTTCAATTCAATGCTTCGCCTTGCGGCTGACATCTCCTCTTGACCTTCCAGCATTGGGCAAGCGTCAGGCCCTATACGTCGCCTTTATGGCTTCGCAGAGCCTTGTGTTTGAGGTAAACAGTCGCCACCCCCGATTCACTGCGGCCCCGGTCCGATGCGAAGGCTAGCTTCATGACGGACTAGGGCATCCCTTATCGCGAACTTACGGGATGAATCTGTCGAGTTCCTTAACTGCAGTTATCTCGAGCGCCTTAGGATGCTCTCCTCACCTACCTGTGTCAGTTTTGGTACGGGTACCGTTGATCTCCCTAGATGCTTTTCCAGGGACCCTCTCCAGCTGCTTCGGCTCAAAGCCTCGGCATCACCTCAGGGGCTTGCGCTGCGGATTTTCCTACAGCACCCCTCGGGCTTGCACGCGGACGACTAACGCCGCGACATCCTTTGAGAATCCGTCACACCATCGGTCAAACGATCTTCGGTAGTACGGGAATGTTGACCCGTTGTCCATCGACTACGCCTTTCGGCCTTGCCTTAGGCCCCGACTAACCCTGGGCGGATTTCCCTGCCCCAGGAAACCTTAGGTTTACGGCGAAGAAGATTCTCACTTCTTTTATCGCTACTCATTCCGGCAGAAGCACTTGATTGCGCTGCACCGTTCGTTTCCGTACGGCTTCAACGCACAATCAACGCTCCCCTACCAATCATGGCGTTCCCCGCCATGAGTCCGCAGTTTCGGCGCATGACTTGAGTCCCGTTCATTTTCGGCCCAGGACTGCTCGACCAGTGAGCTATTACGCACTCTTTAAATGATGGCTGCTTCTAAGCCAACATCCTGGCTGTCTTCGCAATCCCAGATCCTTTACCACACTGAGTCATGCTTGGGGGCCTTAACTGGCGGTCTGGGCTGTTTCCCTCTTGACAATGAACCTTATCGCCCACTGTCTGACTGCCGAGATGAAACACACGGTATTCGGAGTTTGGCTCAGGTGGGTAGGCGGGTAGCCCCCCATTCTGAATCAGTCTCTCTACCCCCGCGTGTCACGTTGCTCGACGCTAGCCCGAAAGCTATTTCGGGGAGAACCAGCTATCTGGAAGTTCGATTAGCTTTTTACTCCTAACCACAGATCATCCAAGTGGTTTGCAACCCGCACTGGTTCGGGCCTCCACGGATTGTTACACCCGCTTCACCCTGCCCATGGTTAGATCACCTCCTTTCGGGTCCACGGCGCCCGACTTGACGCGCTATTCGCACTCGCTTTCGCTTCGGCTACGTGGCGGAGCCACTTAACCTTGCCTGACACCGTGAGTCGCCGGATCATTATGCAAAAGGCACGCCGTCAGCCATTCCACCCGAAGGTGGCATAGGCCTCCGACAGCTTGTACGTGCATGGTTTCAGGTACTTTTCACTCCCCTCACCGGGGATCTTTTCAATGTTCCCTCGCGGTACTATTCGCTATCGATCGTCCAGGAGTATGTAGCCTTACGGAGTGGTCTCCGCGGATTCGCACCCGATTTCACGTGTCGGGTACTACTCGGGATACTTCCTGAAGGCGCCTGCCTTTCGCCTACGGGCCTATCACCCTCTACGGCCGACCTTTCCAGGTCGTTCGGCTAGACAGACGCTTTGTAACTTCATCGCGGACTGGTGGGTCCGCCTGGAAGTCCCACTACCTCGGCGTTGCAACGGCCACCGCCTTGACACAACGCCGATTTAGGCTCTTCCCCTTTCGCTCGCCGCTACTAGGGGAGTCGAGGTTTCTTTCTTTTCCTGAAGGTACTAAGATGTTTCAATTCCCTTCGTTCCCTACCTCATGGCTATGTATTCACCATGGGTTGTCGGGGTACAACCCCCGACGCGTTGTCGCATCTCAGAGATCCACGGATCACAGCCTGCTTAGCGGCTCCCCGTGGCTTATCGCAGCTATGCCACGTCTTTCTTAGGCTCTGGACGCCAAATCATCCTCCATGCACGCTTCTCTGCTTGGATCTTTCTTCGCGCTCGATTCTTTCGACGAACGCTTCCTGCCTTGTTTTCAACGATCGTGGGACCAGCGTCTGATTGGTGGAGGCGACGGGGCTCGAACCCGTGACCTTCGCGTTGCAAACGCGATGCTCTTCCAACTGAGCTACACCCCCCTGCCCTGCGGCAGACTGGTGGGCCAATGTGGAATCGAACCACAGACCTCCCGCTTATCAGGCGGGTGCTCTAACCCCTGAGCTACTGGCCCGATCACCGGCTCGCGCCGGCTTAAGGAGAAGGAATGACCCTGTCGTGTGTCCGCGCAGGACTGCCCAAGAGATTCCCGCGTGACGCTCGTGCGCCGCACGGGTTTTCCCGCCGAAGCGGGTCCAGTTGTCCTCTGGAAAGGAGGTGGTCCAGCCGCAGGTTCCCCTACGGCTACCTTGTTACGACTTAGTCCCGATCACCGAGCTTGCCATGGGCGCCACACGTCCTTGCGGTTCGGTTGGCGACTTCAGGCACTCCCAGCTTTCGTGGCTTGACGGGCAGTGTGTACAAGGCTCAGGAACATATTCACCGCGGTGTAGCTGACCCGCGATTACTAGCGATTCCAGCTTCATGGAGACGAGTTGCAGCCTCCAATCTGAACTGGGAGCGGCTTTGGGGATTAGCTCCGTCTCGCGACTTGGCAACCCTCTGTACCGCCCATTGTAGCACGTGTGTGGCCCCAGGCATAAGGGCCATGATGACTTGACGTCGTCCCCACCTTGCTCCGTGTTAACCACGGCAGTCTCGTCAGAGTCCCCACCATTACGTGTTGGCAACTGACGACAGGGGTTTCGCTCGTTCAGGGACTTAACCCGACATCTCACGACACGAGCTGACGACAGCCATGCAACACCTGTGAACGTTCCGCCCCGAAGGGAGTCATTCCCGTTTCCGGGAACTAATCCGTCCATGTCAAGCCTGGGTAAGGTTTTTCGCGTAGCTTCGAATTGAACCACATGCTCCACCGCTTGTGTGAGCCCCCGTCAATTCCTTTGAGTTTTACGCTTGCGCGCATACTCCCCAGGCGGAACACTTAACGCGTTAGCTTCGCAAGGGAGGCCCGAAAGCGCCCCAAGCTAGTGTTCATCGTTTACGGCCAGGACTACCGGGGTATCTAATCCCGTTTGCTCCCCTGGCTTTCGTGCCTCAGCGTCGGGTATGGCCCAGACAGTCGCTTTCGCCACCGGCGTTCCTCCAGATCTCTACGCATTTCACCGCTCCACCTGGAGTTCCACTGTCCCCTACCAACCCCAAGCCCGCCAGTTTTGGACGCAGTTCCTCGGTTAAGCCGAGGGCTTTCACATCCAACTTAGCAGGCAGCCTACGCACCCTTTACGCCCAGTGATTCCGAGTAACGCTTGCACCCTACGTATTACCGCGGCTGCTGGCACGTAGTTAGCCGGTGCTTCTTTACCCGCCTTAGTCAACCTGTGCGCTATTAACACCCAGGCATTCGTAACGGGCGAAAGAGGTTTACAACCCGAAGGCCTTCATCCCTCACGCGGCGTCGCTCTGTCAGGCTTTCGCCCATTGCAGAAGATCCTCGACTGCAGCCTCCCGTAGGAGTCCGGGCAGTGTCTCAGTCCCGATGTGGGCGGCCATCCTCTCAGACCGCCTAGCCGTCAAAGCCTTGGTGAGCCGTTACCTCACCAACTAGCTGATAGCCCATGGTCCGCTCCCGGGCCGACAGGCCCGAAGGTCCCTACCGTTTACCCCAGAAACCATGCGATTCCTGGGGACCATCTGGCATTAGCCACCGTTTCCAGTGGTTGTTCCAGAGCCCGGGGTACGTTAACCATGTATTACTCACCCTTTTGCCGCTTTACTCATCCTTGCGGACTTTCGCGCGCGACTTGCATGCCTAATCCACGCCGCTAGCGTTCACTCTGAGCCAGGATCAAACCCTTCACTTGGATTGAAGCGGTCCTTTCGGCCCGCGGGGTTTGTCCGGCAGCGCTCTGCGCTTCTCACTCGACAGGGTCATCCTTGTTTTTACAGAACAGGGCCGCGATCGGCCCGATGGTTTGCTCCCTGCGGAGCGGGTCGGCCATGGTACTCCCGCGGAGAGCCGAGGGCAAGACCAGGCTGAAACGCACCCAGGGAACAACCGTCTGCAGCGCGGATTCCCCGTCTCCGGGGGGTTCTACGTCGCAAGCGGGCGGATATGGTAGGCCCCTGAAAAACTTCGTCAAGCCTTCCCTGAATTAAGGTGACCACCGACCTCCTGTGGACCTTGGAGGAGATCCGTGCGTTCGAGCGGCACCTGCAGGACGACCTCCGCCTTCCGGCTCTCCTCCTGATGGAGAACGCCGCTGCCGGTACTGCGAGAATGGTCACGCAACTCGCGCAAGATCAAGGCTTTACAACCATCTTGCTGATCTGCGGAGGCGGCCACAACGGGGGCGATGCCGCCACCGCTGCGCGCCATCTGGTCGGCACCGGCCTGCACCTTATCCTGGCGACGCCGTTCGGGCCGCCCAAGCCAGGATCCCTCACCGAAGCCGCGCTGCGCACCTGCGCGAGCCTCGGCCTGACCGCCGCAAGCCAGCCTGGCCTGCCCGCGCTGATCGCCTCCGCCGACCTCGTGGTGGACGGCCTCTTCGGAACCGGCCTGGACCGCCCGCTCGCCGGTCACGCGCTGCAGACCATCCGCGACCTGGATTCGGCCGGCCGCCCGATCCTCGCGCTCGACCTGCCCAGCGGCCTCGACGCCACCACCGGCGCAGTGCACGGCGCGGCCCTGCACGCGCGCTGGACCCTCACCTTCGCGGGCCGTAAGGCCGGTCTTGCGCGCGGCGCCGGCCCCGCGCACGCGGGCGAGGTCCGCGTCGCGCCGATCGGCGTCAGCGAAGGCGTCGCGCGCGCTTGGCTGACGCGCCGGCGCGCCGCTACGGGTTGATCCGCACTTTCGCGCCGGGGCCGACCAAGTCGAACAACTCGACGGCGTCGGCGTTGTGCAGGCGCACGCAGCCGCCGGTCTCGAAGGAACCGATCGTCGCTTCGCTGTTGGTGCCGTGCAGGCCGTACTGCCGGTCCTCGGCAAAGCCCAGCCAGCGTTCTCCGAGCGGATTGTCAGGATTGGCGTAGGGAATTGCCGGGGCGCCGGGCGGGTAGTACACCGGATTCTTCTCGCAGATCTTCAGCGTGAATTCCCCGAGCGGCGTCGGCGATTCCGGCCTGCCGGAACTCGCGGCGTAGATCCGGATCGGCAAGTCGCCGGCGAACACCGCGACCAGGCGCGACTGGCGCCAGGCTTCTACGCGCAGGGGTGCGCTCGGGATGCGCAACTTGTCTCCGACGTCAATGGTGTCGCCCTTGCGACGGTTGAAGAGTTTGATCCAGCCCGGCTCGACCGGCTGTCCCTGCTTCTTGAAATTGCTGCAGATTTTCCAATAAGAATCGTTCTTCGCGACCACGTGCTCCGAAGCCGGAAGGACCCCGCCGACCCCGTCCGCGCCGCGCAACGCCAGCGGCGCCAATTCGAGGATCCGCTCGCGCGGATAGCCCGCGGCGGTCATTCCGTGCAGCAGCCGCCCGAGCGCGCGCCCCCCCCTCTCGGTCTCGTTCAGTTCGAACGCGCGCACCGCGAGCACCTCGTTCCACGCCAGGAAGGCCGGGCCGTGCGCGAGCCCCGCCGCGAGCGCCGCCTCGAGCGCCGCAGTGCCGCCGGAGCCGAAGGCCTGCGCGAGCCGCTGGTGCTCGCCGCCGAGCGCGGTCGGGGCCCTCTGCGCGGCCTGCGCCTGATACGCCGCAGCCCCGCCCGCGAGCGCCTGCCCGAGCGCGGCCAGCGCGCCCGCCGCGCCCTTCGCCGCCGTGTCGCCGGCCCGCGCGCGCACCGGCGAGCGATGCCACGCGTCCAACTCCGGCGAGCCGGATTCGCGCGGCGCGCTCTTCGCGGCGGAGGCATTGACCGGCGGCGCGGTTTCCTGACGCGAGGCGGAGGCCGCCGCCGGCGTGGGCGGCGCCGCGTCCGTCTTGCCGACGTCGAGTCTCACCGCCTCGACCGTGTGATTCGTCGCAGTGGCGGCGGGCTCTTCTCCTCCGCAGGAGACGCACGCTCCGAGCAAGGCAAGGTGGAACAGGCGGCGGGGGCGCACGCGTGCATTCTGCCGCGACACCGGAGCGGATTCCAGCGCGCGTGGCCCCCGCCAAACGATCCGCCCCGCATCAGAGATGCGGGGCGGCGTGCTCGCGGCTACGGGGTTAGGACCACGAGGTCCCTCGATCAAAGTGGGACGCAGCCCGAGGCGGTTTACCCGTCCCGGAGCGATGCTCCCGTTCAGAAATCATCGGACCGGAGGCCGTATGCCCCGGCGCACCGCGAACACCTTCAAACTCTAGCGCGACCCGCCAACTTCGTCACGCCGATGTGGATAACCTGCTGGTCGGGCAGTTCGCAGGCCTTCAGATCCACCGCCGGGGCGTCCAGCAACTCCAGGCCTTGGGGGGCGAGGGTTTCCTCGGCCACCCAGGCGCCGTGTTCCTCCAGCGCCTTGCGCACTTCACCGGCGGCGTGGATGCGCACCCGGATCCGGTCGCCGATGGCAAAGCCGCTCTCCTTGCGCTGGGTCTGGAGCCGGTTGATGACCTCGCGGGCGAGACCCTCGCGGATCAGTGCGGGCGTGAGCGTCGTATCCAGCACGATGGTGATGAAGCCGTCGGACTCCGCTTCCTGGCCGGCGGCCGCCTGATAGACGATCGCCACGTCCTCCGGCGCGAGTTCGACGCCTTCGATGGTGCGTTTTTCGCCCCCGCGGATCGCCTGCGCCTCGGCGAACTGGAGTTTGCCGATCGCCGCCGCCACCGCCTTCATCTTCGCGCCCGCCTTCGGGCCCAGAGTCGGGAAGTTCGGCTTGATGAGGGTGCGCACGCCGGCCGCATCGGGATTCTCTTCCCACACGACTTCTTTGACATTCAATTCTTCCATCAGCTCGCGCTCGAAATTCATGGGCGAGGGGAGGTGCGGGAAGGTCTTGAAGTGCCCGAGGTTCGGCAGCAGGATTGTGATTCGCCGCAGCGGCTGGCGAATGCGGATGCCGACTTTCTCGCGCCGCGCACGGCCGAGTTTGGACGCGTCGAGCACCGGCTGCAACGCGTACTCCAGAGGAGTCGGTCCGGATTCCCTTCCAGCCGGCACTGGAAAGTCCCGGATGTGCACCGAGCCGCCGTCCGGAAGCAGGCGCCGCGCCAGATCTTCCGCCAGGAAGGGAGCGATGGGCGCGCAGAGGCGGCTCATCGACTCCAGAACCTCGTGCAGGGTCGCGAAGGCGTCGAACTGGTCCTGCGGGTTGGTGCCGCCCCAGAAACGCGGCCGGGAGCGCCGCACGTACCAATTCGACAAATGGTCCACGATCAGACGGTCGAGCGCACGCGCGGCCAGATGCGGCTCCAGGCCTTCCCACGCCGCGGCGCACTCGATGGCCGTGCCGTCCAGGCGGTCCAGGATCCAGCGGTCGAGGGCCGAGCGTTGCGAGCGCGGGCGCGCCTGGGCGCGCTGTTCCAGAGTCCAGCCCTCGGTACCCGCGTAGAGCGCGAAGAAGTCATAGCAGGAGGCCAGGGTGCCGAGCACCCGCCGGCGCGTATCTTCGATGGCGGCATCGTCGTAACGGCGCGACTGGTGTGCGGCGCCCGCAGCCATCAGGCTCCAGCGGATCGCGTCCACGCCGTGGCGCGCGATCGCTTCGTCCGGATTCACCAGGTTGCCCAGCCGCTTCGACATCTTCTGACCCTTGGCATCGAGCAGCAGGCCGTTGACGAGGCAGGACCGGTAGGCTGGGCCAGGATCCGGCCAAGCACCCGAAGGATGCCGGTCGTTAATGGTGTTAGTCTCCTCATGGAAAATCCGCCAGGCGCGTCGATTGCCGGCATCTGCCAGCATTTTTGCGTCGGCTTGATCCCCGTCCTCCCATAGCCACGGCTCTCGCCAGAGCGAATCGCGCACCGACATAAAGACTCCGATGGCGTGGAGGGAATAGAACCAGCCACGCGTTTGGTCTACGCCTTCAGCGATGAAGTTGGCCGGAAACTGCTCCCGCGTGTGCCTGCGGTTCTCGAAGGGCCAATGGTGCTGCGCAAAGGGCATCGCGCCGCTGTCGAACCAGCAATCAATGACCTGACTGACGCGCCGCATGCGCCCCGGGCACGGAGGATTGATGGCATCCTCGGTAGGCGGCGGGCCTCCGGGAGGGACGCCGGGGAATAGGTCCTGGTGGTGTACGCAGGCGAACCCGATCTCGTCCAAGCCGGGCCGGTGCGGGTCGAAGTCCGCAGGCAGGCCATCGGCGAGTTCAGCGAGCTCGGAAAAACTCTCGACGCAATACCAGTGTTCCGGATCGGCCGAACATTCCCACACTGGCAGCGGCGTGCCCCAATAGCGGTCGCGCGACAGCGCCCAGTCCACGTTACCGGCCAGCCACTCGCCCATGCGGCCACTGCCGATCTCCGGCGGAGACCACTGGATGCCGGGTTTCGGAGGCGACGATGTGCGGTCGGGCGGCTCATTCGCCTTGGACATCTCGGCCGAATACGCCGTTGTTTCCAGGAACCACGCCGGCGCGGGGAAATAAATCAGCGGAGTGTCGCAGCGCCAGCAGTGCGGATAGGAGTGTCGGTACTGCGCCTGCTTGAGCAACCGGCGGCGCTGCTTGAGATCGCGCACCAGTTCCTTGTTGGCGTCACGGAAGAAGGTGCCGGCCGGCACGCCGGCGATCGGCGCCAGCGTGCGCGCATCCTCGCCAACGCACAGTCGCACCGGCAGATTCTCGCGCTGGCCGATGCGGAAGTCGTCGGCACCGTAGGGCGCCATGTGCACGACCCCGGTGCCTTCCTCGGCGCTGACGAAAAGATCGGCGACGACGCAGTGCGCGGTCGCGCCGGGCAATAGCGCGCGCCCGCCCTGCCACTCAAAGAGCGGGGTGTAACGCGCATGTGCGAGTTGGGATCCCTTCACCATTCCGAGGATTTCGGCGGATTGTTCGCCGAACACCTCCGCGAGTTTCGACTCCAGCAGCACAAACTTGCGCTGGCCGATCCGCGCCACCGCGTAGTCGAAGTCCGGATGCACGCAGGCTGCGAAGTTGGACGGAAGGGTCCACGGGGTCGTGGTCCATGCCACCAGTTCGGCGTCCCGGAGCAGATCACTCCCCCCGCCCACCAGCGGGAAACTCACCCAGACGGAGGGATCGTCAATGTCCTGGTAGCCCTGGCTGACCTCGTGGCTTGACAATCCGGTGCCGCAGCGCCCGCACCAGGGCAGCACCTTGCGTCCCGGGTACATCAGGCCGTTGGCGGCGAAGCGCGACAGCAGGAACCACACGCTCTCGACGTAGTCCTTCTCGTAGGTGACGTAGGGATGCGCGTAGTCGAGCAGGAACCCGATCCGCTCGGACATCTGCTCCCAGTCCTGCTTGTAGGCCCACACCGACTCGCGGCACTTCGCGTTGAACTGCGCCACGCCGAACTTCTCGATTTCGGGCTTGCCGCTGATGCCGAGTTGCTTCTCGACCTCCAGTTCTACCGGCAGGCCGTGGGTGTCCCAGCCGGCCTTGCGCAGGACTTTTTCGCCGCGCATCGTGTGGTAGCGGCAGACCGAATCCTTCATCGTCCGCGCCAGCACGTGGTGAATCCCGGGCTTGCCGTTGGCGGTTGGCGGGCCTTCGTAGAAGACGAAGGGTTGGGCGTCCTTCCGAGCCTCGAGAATCAGCGTCAGCAGGTCCTCCCGGCGCCACAGATCGAGAATCCGCCGCTCGAAGGCGTCCGGCTGCTCCAGGAATTCGCGCCCGAGCGGTTCGAACATCGGGCGGATTCTAGCGGGCGCACGCCGCTAGAATGCGCGCAGCGAAAGCCCCATGGATCTCCTCTTCTCCGGCGAAGCGCTCTGGTTCACGGCGCCCGCGATCGCGGGCACTCTGTTCTTCCTGATCCGGCTGGTGATGCTCGCCTTCGGCGGCATCGGCGACGCCGGCGACGCGGGCATGGACACCGGCTTCGATCCGGCCGGCGACCCGCACGGCGCGATGCACCACGGCGATTCCGGAGCGGCCGCACAGTTCCTTTCGGTGCAGGGCGTGACCGTCTTCCTGATGGGCTTCGGCTGGACCGGCTACGCGGTGCTCGCGGGCCTCGGCTGGACCAAGAGCGCGGCGGCCGGCATCGGCCTGATCGGCGGCGCGCTGCTGGTGCTGCTGGTCGGATTCCTGTTCCGCGGCGTGCGCAGACTCGAGGCCAGCGGCACGCTCGACATCCGCGGCGCGGTCGGCACCGTCGGCGAGGTCTATGCGAACGTGCCGGCGCGCGGCCAGGGCTCCGGACAGGTGCGCCTGGTGATGGAACAGCGCGAGCGCATCGTCAACGCGGTCAGCGCCGGCGAGGCGCTGCCGACGCGCACGCGCGTCAAGATCGTCACCGTGAACGACGACCGCACCGTCACCGTTCAGCCGGCCTGATTTCCCCACGCCCCCGCCATGCACACCCTGCTGACCTCTTCCGCCGCGCAACTCGACGGACTCAACGGAGCCGCGTTCCTGCCGATCGTCGGCTCGATCATCCTGGTCCTGCTGTTCATGGTGATCTTCACGGTTCGCCAGTACAAGCGCTGCCCTTCGAACCGCGTGCTGGTGATCTACGGCAAGGTCGGCGGCAACCGTGCGGCCAAGTGCATGCACGGCGGCGGCGCCTTCGTGGTGCCCCTGATCCAGGACTACGAGTTCCTGAAACTCGATCCGATGGTGATCGAGATCCCGCTGACCGGAGCGCTGTCGCAGAACAACATCCGCGTCAACGTGCCGTCCACCTTCACGGTGGGCGTCAGCACCGACCCGGTGCTGATGAACAACGCGGCCGAGCGCATGCTGGGCATGGACGAGCGGGCGATTTCGGAGCAGGCGCAGGACATCATCCTGGGCCAGTTGCGTCTCGTGATCGCGACCTTGACAATCGAGGAGATCAACAAGGACCGCGAGAAGTTCATGAACCTGATCAACGAGAACGTTGGGCAGGAGATCAACAAGATCGGCCTCGACCTGATCAACGTCAACATCCGCGACATCACAGACGAGTCGGGCTACATCGAGGCGATCGGCAAGCGCGCCGCCGCGGAGGCGATCAACAAGGCCAAGGTGGACGTGGCGCAGCAGGAGCGCGACGGCGCGACCGGCCAGGCCATCGCGGTGCGCGAGCAGACGGTCAGCGTGGCGCGCGAAGCGGCCTCGGGCGTGGAGGGCGAGAAGGACGCCGAGCGCAAGCAGCGGATCGCCGTGGCCGGCTTCGAGTCGCAGGCGGTCGAGGGCGAGAACGTCGCGCAGGCGAAGATCGCGGATTTCAACGCCAAACTGCGCGAGGTGCAGGCCGAGGCCAAGCGGCGCGGCGACGTGGCGCTGGCCAAGGCACAGGAGTTAATCTTCCAGGCGGAGCGCGAGCAGGAACTCGCACGACTGGGCAAGGAGCAGATCGCGCCGCAGCAGATTGATAAGCAGCGTATCGAAATCGAGGCCGAGGCCAACGCCGAGCGCTCGCGGCGCGAGGCGCGCGGCCAGGCCGACGCGATCCTGCTGAAGTACCTCGCCGAGGCGGAGGGCATCCGCAAGGTGCTCGACGCGAAAGCCGCGGGCTATCGCGGGCTGGTCGAGGCCTGCGGCGGGCGGCCGGAGATCGCCCCCACGCTGCTGCTGGTCGAGAAGATGCCGGAGATCGTCGCCGAGCAGGTGAAGGCCATCCAGAACCTGAAGATTGACAAGATCACGGTCTGGGACGGCGCGGGCGCGGGCGGCAACCGCACCACCGCCGAGTTCCTGTCCAGCCTGATCCGCGCGCTGCCGCCGATCCACGATCTCGCCAAGCAGGCGGGCATCGAATTGCCGGGCATGCTGGGCCGCATCGCGGAGAAACCGGCGGAGGGCGGTTCCGCCGCCGCGCCGAAGGGACCGCACAAGGCCTGATCGTCAGGGAAAGGTCGTCGCGAGCAGCGCGCTGATCGAGCAGGCGCCGGGCTCGACGGCCTGCAGCAGCAGCGTGCGCCCGCTCAAGCCGGGAGGCACGAAGCCGCTGAACGCGGCGGCGCCGACTGCGTCCGCAGCGACCGGGCCGTTGACCGTCGCATTCGACATCTCGACCGAAAGTCCCGCGCAGTCCGGCACCGGAGTGATCCCCGGCTGAAGGCTCGACATCACGTACACCTCGGCGAGAGGCGCCGCTTCCGTGACGGTCGTCGCATTGATCTGTCCGGCGAGGCCCGGCGCCAGCGGACCCAGCGCGAGGCCGGCCATCGAGTAGGCGAAGGCGCGGCCGGCGTCGGGATCGGTAAAGTCGGAGCCCGCGGCGCCGACCAGCAAGTCGGTGAGCCCGTCGCCGTCCAGGTCGCCGCCGGAGGCGAGCGCGCCGCCGTAGATCGAGTTGGTCTCGGCAGAGAAGAACGCCGGCAGGAAGGCGCCGCGCGCGCTCGAATACACCAGCACGCGCCCGTCGCCGGTCGGAAGCGAGAACGGCGAACCGAGCGCGAAGTCGGGCCGGCCGTCGCCGTCGGCATCTGCGAGCGCGGCGAGGCTCGTGCCGAGTTGCTCGAGTTGATCCTCGCCGAACACGCTGCCGATCGCGGCGCCGGTCGCCCCGGAGAACATGCGGACCATGCCCGCGTCGGGACGTCCGCCGTCGTTTCCCGGCGCGCCGACCAGCAGATCCGGCACCAGGTCGCCGTCGAAATCGCCGATTTCGCCGCCGACCGCCTGGCCGAAACTCTCCTCAACGCTGGAGCCCCGAAAGGTCAGCAAGCGCCCGCCGCCGACGCCCGAATGCAGGTAAGCGCTGCCGGCGTCCGTCGCGTTCAGATCGGTGAAGGGCGCGCCGATCAGCAGATCGGCGATCCCGTCGCCGCTCACGTCGCCGGGGCTGGCGACCGACGCGCCGAAGCCGTCGAATGCCGAGTCGCCGTGAAGAGTGAGGATTTCCGTCAGCGTCGCGCCGGAGAAGATGTCCACGTACCCGCCGTTGTTCGCGCCGCCGGAGCCGCTCACGGCGAATTCGCGCAGGCCGTCGCCGTCGAGATCCGGCAGGCCGGCGATGCGGCCGCCGAACTGCTCGCTCTGTGCGGTGCCGCGCAAGAATGCGATCGGCGCGCCGGTCGCGCCGGAGTAGAGCACCACGAGGCCCGCGTCGAAGAACGGTCCGGTGTCGTCGTAGGGCGCGCCGACCAGGAAGTCGTCAAGGCCGTCGCCGTCAAGATCGCCGACGCCGTCAGCCGCGCTGCCGAAGCCGTCCACCGAGCCGGTGCCGAAGAGCAGGTGCAGCGTGCTGCCGTCCGCGCCGGAAGTGACGACTGCGTAGCCGGAAGGCGCTCCCACCGATGCAGCGCCCGCGAGCCAGTCGGCCTTCCCGTCGCCGTTCACGTCGCCGACGCCAGCGACCGAACTGGCGAAGTAATCGCCCGGGAAAAAACCATGATGCTCGTCGAGCAGGGTCTGCGCGGACGCGCGCGCCGACAGGATCAGGAGGGCGAGAAGGAGGCGCATGGATCAAGTCCCCGTGCGGGGACGCGATCCAAGTTAGCACGGAATCCGGGCCGCCGCGGGCGGCGAAGCCGCAACGGCGGCACCGCGCGCGCGCAGCGCGGCGTGAATCCTCCACAGCAGCACGACCAGGGTCGCCCAGGCGCCGGCGATCGCGACCAGCGCCGGCACCAGCCAAGCGCCAGCCCGCGCCGCGCCCTCCTCGATCCGCGGCATCGCCGCGTCGAGGATGCGCGGCGGCAGGCCGTCGAGTTGCGTGCTCATCGTCGCGAGCCCGGCACTCGTGGCATTGATCCCGTGGAGAACTGCGACCAGCAGGCGGTTGGTCTCCTCCATCGCGGCACGCATTCCGTCCATGCCTTCGCCGAGCCCTTCCATCTGTCCGACCAGAGTGCCGAGGTCGGCCTTCATTCCGTTCATTGCGCCGCGCAGACCTTGCAACTGTTCCGTCATCGCGGCCAGCCTCCCGTCCATTCCGTCGAGGCCGCTGTTCGTGTCGCCGAGACTCGCGTTGGTGGTGCCGAGGCTCGCGTTGGTGCGTCCGAGGCCCGCGGACATCACCTGGATGTCCCCCGCCATGTCCTGCATCGTGGCGCTCATCACCGAGATCTCCCCCGGAGTCTCGGCCAGCGCGCAGGCCGGTGCGAGCCCCGCGAGCGCGAGCAGCGCGACCGATGCGCGCATCACGCGGAGTTGCGAGCCGAGCGCGCGGATCTCCAGAACAGGAAGCCGAGCGCCGCGAAGCCGGCGATCACCACAGCCAGCGTGGTCCGGTACCAGCCGCGCGCTGCGGCGAGGCTGTTTTCGATCGCGGGCGAGATCGCTTGCGCGGCCGCGGGCCCGGCGTTGCGCAGGTCGTTACGCGCCTCGCGCAGGCCGTCGCGCGTTTCTTCCAGACTGCCGGCCACCGCGCTGATGCGAGTGTCAAGCCCTGCCATGGTCAGGCCGAAGGCGTCGAGCGATTCGGCGACCTCGGCGAAATTCGTCGCCGTGGCGGCCGCCGCGCCGCGCTCGGCACTCACGCCTTCGATCAGCACGCTGACCTGCTTGTGGAGCGTGCGCAAGTCGGTCGCCAGCGCGGAGGTCGTCTGCTGCAGCGAATCCAGCCGCCCGGCGATGCGCGCGAAATCCGCGGAAGGCTGCACGGCTGCCGTGTCCGGCGCGGACGCCGGAGCCGGCGTAGGCGCGGCGGCGGGCGTGGCGAACTCCTCCCCGCTCTCGGCCGCGAAATCGGCCTCGGCGGCAGCCGGCTCCGCCGCGAGTTCCGGCGCCGAAGCGTCGAAAGAGGCTTCCGACGCGGCTTCAGCCCCGCCAAGGGCTGCTTCCTCGGTGTCGGTGCCATCGAAGAACGGCAGGTGCAATTGCGAGCAGCCCGTGACGAGCAAGGCGGCCGCGGCGATCGGAACGAGGTGGAGTTTCAGCATGTCCAGCCGCTTATCGGCTGGTTGGGGCTGAATCATGAGTGTGGCTGATGGCCCCCTCCGCTGGAGGCTAGGGTGCCAACTGCTTCCAGAAGTGCCATTCCGTGCTGCGCGAGAGGTCGTGCAACTCGCGAACCGCGCCGCTCCGCAGGTAGCCGCATCCTGCATAGGCGCGGTGGCCCGCTGTGAAGCGCGTGTCCGACCACAACTCGACTTCGCAGCAGCCGATCGCGGCCGCGTAGGCCTCGACGGTCTCGCACAGCCTCCGCCCCCATCCGCGGCCGCGCAGGGGGGGCATCAGGTAGCACTTCTTCAACTCCACGCGCAGCCCAGGCACGCGCGTGGCCGCGGCCACGCAACCGGCCACCGCACCGCTGCGCTCGAGAACCCAGAATCGTTCGAAGGCGGATGCCGGCGTTAGCAGTCCGCGCTCTTCGCGCTCGACGTCCAGCACGTTGCCAGGGTATTCCGCGTAGCAGGCCGCGATCAGCGCGACGATTCCTGCGCTGTCCGCGTCGCGCACCGGCCGCAGAGTGGGCCCGATTGTCAACGCGTTCAGGCGGCCGAGGGGTGCCAGATCGTCTTCATCTCGACGAAGGGCTCGATCTGGTCCGGTCCGTCGCAGGCGCGGTCCAAGTACCAGGCGGCGCCGGCGGTCGCGCGCACGGTCACCCGCTTGAGGTTCCCGGCGGCGCCGGCCTCGAGAGTCCTGCGCTCGGCCTTCGCGCAGCCCGCGGCGTGGATCGCGTCCACGTCGCGGTGGGAGGCGAACTCGCGCAGCAAGTCGCTGCGCCGTCCGGTCAAAAGATTCACCACGCCATGCGGCACGTCGGAGGTCGCGCAAACCTCGCCCAGCAGCACCGTTGCGAGCGGGTGGTCCTCGCTGCCGAGCGCGACGATCGCGTTCCCGGCGCACAGCGGCGGCGCGAGCAGGCTGATCAGCGCAAGCAGCGGCTGCTCGCCGGGCGCGAGCACGCCGACCACGCCGACCGCCTCGGGCACCGTGAAGTTGTAGTACGGTCCGGCCACGGGATTGTGCGTGCCGAGCACCTGCGGGTACTTGTCGGCCCAGCCCGCGAAGCCGACCAGCCGGTCCACTGCCGCCGCAACCTCGCGCGCGGCGCGCTTCGGCCCGCCCACGGAGGTTGCGCCGATCAGCGTGGCAAACTCCGCCGTGCGCCCTTCGAGGATCTCCGCCATGCGGTAGAGCACCTGGCCGCGGTTGTACGCGGTGCGCCGGCTCCACGAGCCCTGCGCGCGCCGCGCCGCGGCCACCGCGTCGCGCAGATCCTTGCGCGAGGCGCGCGCGACGTGAGCGAGCGGCCGGCCGCGCGCGTCGGCGATCGCCGCGGTGCGCCCGGATTCCGAGCGCGGGAACTGGCCTCCGATGAAGAGTTTCCAGGTCTTCGTGACCTCGAGGCGGGCGGATTCCATCCCTATTGCAACTCCACGTACTGACGCAAGCCGTGCAGCCCGCCTTCGCGGCCGAAGCCGCTCTCCTTGAAGCCGCCGAAGGGCGAGGCCGGATCGAATTGGTTGTAGGTGTTGCACCATACGACCCCGGCCTTGAGCCGCGCGGCGACCTCGAACACCTTCGAGCCCTTGTCGCTCCACACTCCGGCCGCGAGCCCGTATGGCGTGTTGTTGGCGCGCGCGATCGCCTCCTCCGGCGTGCGGAAGGACATCACCGCGAGCACCGGGCCGAAGATCTCCTCGCGCGCGACCGCGTGCGCCGGCTGCACGCCGGTGAACAGCGCCGGCGCGTGCCAGAACCCGCGCTGCGGCAGTTCGCACTGCATCGGTCGCAACTCCGCGCCCTCCGCGCGGCCGATCTCGAGGTAGCGTTGGATCTTTTCCCACTGCGCGCGCGAGTGGATCGCACCGACGTCGGTGTTCTTGTCGAGCGGGTCGCCGACGCGCAGCGACTTCATGCGCCACTCCAGGCGCGCGATCACGTCGTCGAGCACAACCTCCTCGACGAACAGCCGCGAGCCGGCGCAGCACACGTGGCCCTGATTGAAGAAGATCCCCTGCACGACGCCCTCGACCGCCTGATCGAGCGCCGCGTCGGCGAACACGATGTGCGGCGACTTGCCGCCGAGTTCGAGCGTCAGCCGCTTGCCGGTGCCCGCCGCGCCCGCCGCCAGTTTCTTCCCGACTTCCGTGCTGCCGGTGAATGCGATCTTGTGGACGCCCGGGTGCGCCGCCAGCGCCGCGCCGGTCTCGCCGTCGCCGGTCAGGATGTTGACCACTCCCTCCGGCAACTCGATCTCCTGCAGGATCTCGGCCAGCCGCAGCGCGGTGAGCGGGCTGGTCTCGGCCGGCTTCAGCACCACGGTGTTGCCCGCGGCCAGCGCCGGCGCGATCTTCCATGCGGCCATCAGCAGCGGAAAGTTCCACGGGATGATCTGCGCGCACACCCCCACCGGGCGGACGGCGCGGCCCGGAAACGCGTAGTCGAGTTTGTCGGCCCACCCCGCGTAGTAGAAGAAGTGCTGCGCCGCTGCCGGAATGTCCACGTCGCGGCTCTCGCGGATCGGCTTGCCGCCGTCCAGCGTCTCCAGCACGGCGAGTTCGCGCGCGCGATCCTGGATGCGGCGCGCGATCCGGAACAGGAACTTCGCGCGCTCGCGCGGCGCGAGTTTGCGCCACCGGGGCAGCGCGGCGCGCGCGGCGCGCACCGCCGCGTCCACGTCGGCCTTCCCGGCACAGGCGACCTGCGCGAGTTCCGCCTCGGTGGCCGGGTTGACGGTCGCGAGGTGGCGCCGCGACCTCGGCGCGACGAACTTGCCGCCGATGAAGAGCCCGTAGCGCTCGGCGATCGCCACTTCCATCCGCTCCGGCGCGGGCGCGTAATCCCACAGCAGGGCCGGCGGCGCTGCGGGAGCGGCGAGCGTGGCGGATTCGCTCGGGTTCATGCTTCGGTGACGTCGTAGGCGGCGGAGTAGGCGCCGGTGGCCTGGCGGCGGACCTGCATCAGCAGGTCGTTGAGCAGCGTAGAAGCGCCGAAGCGGAACAGTTCCGGGCACAGCCAGGCGTCGCCGACGGTTTCCTTCACCATCACCAGATAGTGCAGCGCCTGCTTCGCGGTGCGGATGCCGCCCGCGGCCTTGACGCCGACCCGCCTGCCGGTCGCGCGCGCATGCTCGCGCGCGGCTTCGAGCAGGATCAGCGTGGCGCCGAGCGTCGCGGCCGGCTCGATCTTACCGGTGCTGGTCTTCAGGAAATCGGCGCCGCTCTGCAGGGCGATCTCCGCCGCCGCGCGCACGTTGTCGTAGGTCTCGAGTTCGCCGGTCTCGAGGATCACCTTGAGGTGCGCGCGCCCGCAAGCGGCCTTGACTTCCCGGATCTCCTCGGCGACGAGGTCGCGCCGGCCGGCGAGGAAGGCGCCGCGCGAGATCACCATGTCCACCTCGTCGGCGCCGGCAGCGACGGCTTCCTCGGTGTCGGCGAGGCGCGTCTCGAGCGAGGCCTGCCCGCTCGGGAAGGCGGTCGCCACGCTGGCCACGCGCACCGTCGAACCGGCCAGAACCTCCTTCGCGACGGCGACGAGGCGCGGGTAAACGCACACCGCCGCGACCGCGGGTACGTCGGCCAGATCCGGATCCGGACGCAGGGCCTTGCGGCACAACGCGCGCACTTTCTCGGGCGAATCCTTGCCCTCGAGGGTCGTCAGATCCATCAGCGCAATGGCAAGCCGGAGCCCGCGGCTCTTCGCGACGCCCTTGAGCGAGCGGCGCGCGAAAGCGGCGGCGCGGGAATCGGCCGCAACGCGATCCACGGTGCGCAGCGCCATGCGGCCATCTTACGCCGCCGCGGGGGCGAGGTCGCGCACGCTGCACCACACCAGCGTGCCGTCGGCTGTGAAGAGGAGCCCGGCCGCGGCCGGCGTCAGCCAGACCAGCGCGCGCTGCTCCCAGCGCAACCCCCAATCCCGCGCCTCCGCCTGCGTGAGACCGTGCAGTGCGAAGCCGTCCTCCTGCCATGCCGGCTCCGCGCCGGGCAAGGATGCGCCGCGGGCGGCTGTGCGCGGCACGCCGGCCCGATCGAGCGCGCGCGCGAGCCGCAGGTTCGCAGCCTCGTTCCGCACGCGCGACATCTCGCGCGACAGCGGGTTCCACGCAGTGATCAGCGTGACGGTCTCCGCGAGGCCGGCGAGCCGCGGGTCCGGACCGTCGAGCGTGAAGCAGCGTTCCAGCGTGCCGTCGCGCGGCGCGAATGCGTAGCGCGATGCGCGGTACGCCGCGACCCAGTCCGGCTCGCCGGCGCTCAATTCCCGCCGACGACCTCGTCCACGTAGCCGAGGGCCGCAAGATCCGCGTCGCTCGGGCCGCCGAGGATCAACACCGCGTCCTCGCTCGAACGGATCGGCGAGTTCGCAACGAAGGCGCGCACCCACTCCGGCGCCGCTTCACCGAGAAGGTTGCGCTCCTCGAGCGGATCCGCGTCGAGATCGAAGGCGTGCGTCCACTCCAGTCGCGAGCCGTAGTCGAGCGCGATCATCTTGCGCGCACCCTGCGCGAATCCGCGCAACTTACCCGCCTCGAAGCGCACGATGCGGTGCATTTCCGCCGGGGTCTGCAGCGGCTTGCCGACCAGCGCTGCCGGCCAGACTGACGGGTCCACTGCCATCGCCGCGAGCACGGTCGGATAGAAGTCGGTCCCGCTCGTAGGCTGCGGGTCCTCGCCCGGAGAGAAGCCCGCTCCAAGGACAAGCAGCGGCACGCGCACGCAGCCCTCGAAGAGCGAGCTGCCGTGGGTGAACTCGGCGTGCTCGCCCAGTTGCTCTCCGTGGTCCGAAGTGATCACGATCAGATCCTCGGGATCCGTCAGACCGTGCTGGTCCAGGTCGCGAAAGAGCGCCTCCAAACCCTCGTCCAACTGGCGGCACTGCTCCCAGTAGGCCTCGTTCAGCCACAGCAGACGCCGGTCCATCTCCTCGCGCCGCAGTGGCGGCACGCCGGCCTCGAGTTGAAATTGCATCTCGCGGATGAGCGCGAGCATCGCGGGCATGAAGCGCCGCGCGCGTTCGAGGACCGGCTCGTCCACGTTGGGAAGGAAGGCTGCCGCGAGTTCGGCGCGGGTTTCGTACGGCAGGTGGGGATCAATGAAGTTGACGAAGCAGAACACCGGCTCGTCGGGCCGGCGCGCCATCCGCTGCAGCGCACGCGCGGCCGTCGCCGCGGTGTCCTGCGCCGTGACCTCCAGTTGGTTCGCCGGCGAGTAGCGGTCGGCGACCGCCTTGAGACGAATCGTCCCCGCTTTGCCTCCGATGGCGCGCACCAGCGAACACAGGGAGAGCCTGCGCATCACGGCGTACCGGCCTGAAGCGTCCACCACCAGCGAGTCATCCCAGATCTCGAAACCCTGCGCGAAGCCGGTGCTCGAACCGAGGCGGCGGTTGCTGGTGACACCCACGGTGCGGTAGCCGAACTCGCGCAAGAACTCTGCGATGGTCAGGTGCTGTTGCGCCAGTTCCACGAAGCCTTTCGCGAGGGTGCCGGTCTCCGCCGGATAGGCCCCGACGAAGAGCGTGGCATGTCCGGGAGGAGTGCTGTTCGCTCCGGCATAGGAGAGGGGGAAATGGCAGGCCGCAGCCAGGCGAGACTGCAGCAATGGCATCAGTTGCTGCCCCTGCCATGCGCCGGTGACTCCGTCGGCGCGCAGCGTATCCAGAACGATCAGCGTGACGTCAGGCTCGCGCGGCGCCTGGGCGCGTCCGCGTGGATTCGCCCGGGATGCGCTCGCGGAATGGGCTTGACGATCGTCCAGCCAGCCGAATCCGGCCGCCATCGCCAGCCAGACGCCGACGGCCAGCGTGTAGACCGCACGCTGCGGAAGGTGCACGCGCGTCAGCAGGACGCCGAAGAGCGGGATCGCGCCGAGCAGGCCCAGCACGCTGGTCACGGGAGCCCAGACCGGATGGTAGGCGATGCGTCCGCCGACGCTCTCTCCCGGAACGATCAGTGCGATCTGCGGAACCATGGCCAGCGCCAAGCCCAGCGCTACCGGCAGCGCTTCGGAGGCGCGTGCAGCGCGCGGCAGCAGTCGTGCCAGAAGCGACCGCATTAGGAAGGCCAGCGTGCCGAGGATCAGCGCCGTCAGGCCGAGCAAGAGCGTGGCGAGGGCGCGGCCGCCGGTCAGTTCCGGCAGCACCCAGAAGCCGTCGCATACGGCCAGCGGTGCGAATCCAAGCGCGAAGAGGGCGAGAAAGCGGAGCATGATCAGAAATCAGCGGTCCAGCGGTTGCGCCTCCTCCACATAGCCGAGGGCCGCGAGGTCGAGCGTGCCCGTGCCTGCCACTCGCGTGCCGGCGTCGGCCGAGACCGTGAACGGCGGTCGCTGAATGAACTCCATGACCCAAGCCGGAGCGGCGGCACCGATCAGATTGTTCCGTTCCTCGGGATCGTTGGCAAGATCGAAGGCGTGGGTCCAGTCGAGACGGTCGCCGTAGTCGCGCGCGATCATCTTGCGATAGCGGGCGGTGAATCCGCGCAGCGGGCCGGACTCGAAGCGGATCAGCCGGTCCTCTGGCACCCCCCCCTGAAGGGGCGAGCCGGCGAGGCCGGACGGCCACTCGGCTTCCGCGACGCCGAGGGCCGTGAGGACGGTCGGGAAGAAATCCACGCCGCTGACGAGGGAGTCCGCATCGCGGCCCGGCGCGATCCCGGGGCCGGACAGCCAGAATGGCGCGCGCACGCTCGGCTCGTACAGGGTGTTGCCGTGCAGGAAATGGCCGTGTTCGCCCAGGTGCTCGCCGTGGTCGGAGGTGACGAGAATCAGAGTCTCTGAGTTGAGGATTCCGCGCCGCTCCAAGCCTGCGAAGAGTTCGCGCAGGCCGAGATCGAGTTCGCGGCACTGCTCCCAGTAGGCCTCCTCGACCCAGCGCAACCGCTCGAGCGTGCGCGCGGCGGGCTCCCCGCTTCGCAGATCCGCTCCCAGTTCTGACAACTTGCCGTGGAAGGTCAGCGAGTCGGTGCGGCAGGAGTTGAGATCGGACTCCGATAAATTGGGAAAGAAGTCGCGCGCGAGGTCTTCGCGGGTCCGGTAAGGGAGGTGCGGGTCGTAGTAGTTGACGAAGAAGAACACCGGCTCGCCCGGCGCCGGTTCCAGCGCGTCCAGGGTCTGCAGCGCGACTGCGGTGGTCTGCGCGGCGTGGATCGAAGCCCAGCCGTCGTTCGTGAGACCTTTGACCGCTCCCTGCAGGCCGCGGCGCGCGAAGCGTCCGCCCAGGCCGCGCACCAGCGAGGATTGCGCAATGCGCGTTCCCGCCAGGAACACCGTGCTCTCGGCGACCAGGCTCTGGTCATAGACCTCGAAGCCCTGATGAAAGCCGTACATCCTGCCGATGCGGATGTTGCTGGTGACGCCGGCCGTGCGATAGCCGGCGGCCAGCAGGTGCTCGGCGAGAGTGCGCTGCTCCTCGGGCAGGCTGACCTCGCCGATGCCGAGCGTGCCGCACTCTGCCGGATAGCGGCCGGTGAAGAGCGCGGCATGGCCCGGCGGCGTGAAATTCGCAGCCGCATAGCCGCGGGCGTAGGTGCGGCCGCGCGCCGCGAACTCCTCGAACCAGGGCATCAGCGTCTGCCCCTCCCACGCGCCGCCGACGCCTTCCGACCGCAGCGTGTCGAGCACCACGAGCACCACGTGCGGACGCTGCGCCGCGGCGACCTCGGCCCGGTCCGGTCGCTCCGCGGCCCGATGCGCGCGCGCCGAGACGGCGTCGCGCCAGCCGAAGCCGGCGGATGTCAGGAGGTAGGCGGCGAGCGTGAGTCCAAGCAGCGCGCGCGTGCCCGGCAGGCGGATTCCGCGCAGGCCGCGCACCAGCAGGCAGAAGAGCACCGCCGCGACGGCGAGCGTCGTGCCCGGCGCCCACAGCACGTGAAAGGAGAGGCGCGTGCGCAACGGCTCGTCCGCGAGCAGCGCTGCCTGCGGAGCGAGCGCCCATGCGAGGCCGAGCGCGAGCGGCGCAAGGTCCGGGCGCGCGCCGGTGCGCAGCCGTGCCTCGGCCGGCGCCAGCAGGCGCCATAACGGCTCGACCGCGCGGCAGAGCAGGGCGAGCAGCGCGCCGGCCACCGCAAGGCCCAGCACGGCCAGCCAGGTCGCTTCGTTCCGGTCTCCCATCACCCGAAATCCGTCGAACAGGGTGAGCGGCAGAAACCCGAGCAGAAATGCAGCGGCGAAGCGCAGGGTCATGAGCGGGGAAGACTCGCGGTGAAAAGATAGCACGAACATCGCTCGGAGGTTGCCGTTCCTTCGCGGTGCGCCTTAGACTTCGCGTGGAGATTGCCATGAGCGCGCCAGCGCTGCGCTTTACGCCCCACAGCCCCTTTCCGGAGGAAGAACGGCTCACCCTGCTGCGCGTGCGCGACACGCTGGCTGCGGGAGGTCATGCGGCGGCCGGCGAGATGCTCGAGGCGCTGGTGCGGCACGTCGAGCGCGTGGACGGCGTGGCGCAGGCGCTGCTGCCCTTCCCGCCGGTCTTCCGCGAGAGTTCACTCGGCTCGCGGCGCCGGGATCTTGACACTCTGGTCGAACTCTACGCGCAGGCGAGCGATGCCGACGTGGACGTGTACCTGCCGACGCGGGCGCTGCTGGGCCGCGCACTGCTGATGGCGCGCATGAACACTTGGCGCCTGCTCGACTACGCGACCGAGGAAGCCGTGCCGCCCGAGCATCCGTCGCGGCCGCTGGTGCGGCGCGAGGTGGACCGCGCTCTGCACCGCTGCGTCTATGCCAAACTCACGGAAGAGGTGCTGTCGGCGATTTCGCTCGATGCGGCCCTCGCGCGGCCGGTGCGGCGGGAGGCGGTCCGGCATCTGGTGTCCATCTGGGACGGCCAGCCATCGCCCGAAGTCAGGGCGTTCTTCCCGCTCCTGGAGGCGGTCTGGAACGCCCGCAGGCAGTTGCGCGTGAACCTGGGAACGCTGCTCGGGTTCTCGGAAATGATGATGTTGCTGCAGGCCGGCTGCGATCCGCAGTTCGTGCAGTACTTCGCGCAGGCGCGGCGCACCACCGACGAACACCAAGCCTTCCAGGAATTCCTGGTCGGGGTCACGTCCGAACAGATCCTGTCGCTCGAACAACTGATGCAACGCACGGGGCGCACCTCGATCACGCGCGAGGAGGCCGAGCAGGCGCTGGGCCGCGGCGCGCGCACCGGACCCGCGCGCGCTCACTCGGGAGTGCGCGCCTATCACTTCTATCGCGAGCGCTATCTGCAGGCTGCGGCGCGCCGGCTGCGCGCGCTTCCCGGTCCGAAGCACACCGCCGAGGAGTACCTGATGATCTATTTCGTGGAGCGCGAGGCGCGCCGCGCCGCGCCCGGCGGCGCGTCGTGAGGCAGAAGAATGCCGGAACTGCCTGAGGTCGAGACGACGAGACGCGCGTTGGTGCCGCTCGTGGAAGGGCGCGCGTTCACGAGCCTGGAGGTGCGCGAGCCGCGCCTGCGCCAGCCGGTGCCGGCGGATCTCGCGGACCGGCTGGTCGGGCGCAGGATTCAGCGCATCGAGCGCCGCGGCAAGTACCTGCTGTTTCGTACCGCGCGGGGCTCGCTGCTGGTGCATCTGGGAATGTCAGGCAGCCTGGTCGTCGCGGCGTGCAACGCGCCGCTGCGCAAGCACGACCACCTGCGTTTCGGGCTCGCGGCGCGGCGTGAGTTGCGCTTTCACGATCCGCGGCGCTTCGGGCTGTGCCTGTGGCTCGCAGGGGAGCCGTCGCTGCACCCGTTGTTGCGGGATCTGGGACCGGAGCCGCTCGGCGCGGAGTTCCACGCGGCCGCGCTGCACGCGCGGCTACGGAACAGGAAGGCCGCGGTGAAGGCGCTGCTGATGGACAGCAGAGTGGTGGTCGGGCTCGGCAACATTTACGCGGCGGAGGCGCTCTTCCTGGCGGGGGTGCGGCCGGCACGAAGAGCGGGGCGCGTCAGCCTGGAGGAGGCTGGCCGGATCGTGGCCGGAGCGCGCCAGGTCCTGTCCGAGGCGCTGGAGGCGGGCGGGACCACCTTGCGCGATTACCGCAGCGGCAGCGGCGATCCAGGGCGCTTCGCCACGCGCTTGAGGGTCTATGGAAGGGTGGGACAGCCGTGTGTCCGGTGCGGGCTGCCGATCCGGGCGCGCGTGGTCGGGCAGAGGATGAGTTACTGGTGTTCAGAGTGCCAGACCTAGCGGATGCTGGCCCCTCCAACCGGAGGTGGGATGGCATAAGTGCATGATGGAAGGCAAATAGGATCAGAAACAGCGACGAGGCCGGCCCTGTGCCGCACGGCCGACGCAAGTCCTTGCGGGCCAACGGGTTCCACTCTCCGCTCCACCACTCGGTGGGGCCAGTATCCGTTCGAGTAGTTTTCGAACAAGCGTTTAGAATGCCGCGATGGTCAAGCCGGACAGCCGGTCGCCGCTCTCCCCGAGTACGCGGGCACGAATCGTCGCCGCCGCCGAGCGGCTGTTTGCGGAACGGGGCTTCGCGGGCACCACCATGCGCGACCTGACGCGCGCGGCCGGCACGAACCTCGCCGCGGTGAACTACCACTTCGGCTCGAAGGAGGGCCTGCTCGAGGCAGTCTTCAGCACCTATCTGGTCCCGATCAGCCAGGAGCGCCTGCGCCTCCTCGACGAGGCCGAGCGCGCCGCCGGCGGCCGCCCACTGCCGCTGCGCACGCTGCTCGAACTCTACCTCTCGCCCGCAATCCGCAGGCTCGCGGTCAACCACGCTGGCATCCCGAGCATTCTCTCGCGCCTGCACCACGAGCCGCACCCGGCGGTCGAAGAATTGATCCTGAAGGTCATGCAACCGGTCACGGCCCGCTACGGCGCCGCGGTGCAGCGCGCCATGCCCGGCCTCGACCCGCAACTGATCCTGTTGCGCGGCCACCTGATGACCGGGGCCATGCTCTACATCCTCGGCCACGGCCGCGTGTTCCTGGAGCGCATGGCGGGCGGATCCTCCGCGCTCAACGATCCCGAAGTCCTACTGCGGCACCTCGTGGACTTCTGCGAAGCCGGTTTCAGCCGGAATGCCTGATTCCCCCCCCCGCAGGAGCGCGAGGGCCCATCTCGAGGCGCTGCTGTCGGCGCAGGCCGACCTGATCCGAATCAGCCGGAGTGCGGTGAGAGGCCGGGCATGAGCGGCGCGCTGACCCCGCAGCAACTCGCCGAATGGCTGGCGGATGGGCGGCCGCTGACCCTCCTCGACGTCCGCGAGGAGCCGGAGTGGAATCTCGTGCGGCTGCCGGGTGCCGCTTGGCGGCCGCTGTCGCTGCTGCCTGCCTGGATCGAGGAGTTCCCGCCGCTCCCGGAGGACGGGCCGGTGGTCGTCTACTGCCATCACGGGATCCGCAGCGCGCAGGTCTGCGGCCTGCTGCGCAACCGGGGATTCACCGCGGTCTGGAACCTCGCGGGCGGGATTGACCGCTGGTCGCGCGAAGTGGATCCAGGGACAATTCGCTATTAACAACCTTATTATATTGTATCAATGCCGATTTCGCCGCAACACCAACTTCCTATGAAAGACCGATTTCCTCAAAAATTCGGGCACCATCATGGATATGACCGCATCCATCAGGTAGGATTAGAGACGACCCAAGCGTTAAGAAATCCCCTGGGACGCTTGAGCCACATCCCCACAATCGTGGGGCATCAATTCCCCCTAGAACCCTAGGCTTCAAGGAGAGACGAATGTTCCGTAGCATCATCACCATCGCGGCTGTCGCCGGCCTCGTCGCCGGCGCGTCCGCGCAACAGCAGATGCCCGCTGGCAGCCTGCAGAAAGTCACTAACCTCTCGTACGGCTCGTACGACTTCAACAATGGCTTCTCGGTCAACGGCGGCGCCAACCGCGCGTCCGGCCCTGACGTCCTCTTCTCCAACCTGGCGTGCCCGGCTTACTACTACGGCATCGCGGGTATCCCCTTCTTCAAGCAAGAGTGGGTGGATGAAGGCGGCTTGGTCATCCGCGGCAACAGCGGAGAAGAAGAAGTCAATGGCATGTACTGGGAGTACTGCAACGGCGAGTCGCTGGGCTACTTCGATGCCATCGTCAGCATCTACTCCGACACCGCTCCGTTCGTAGGTCCGTCCGTGTGGGTCCCGATGGTCCCCTCGTTCGCGTCCTGCCTCTACGGTGTGCTCGGCCTGCCGGACACCGGCTGCTGGGGCATCACGCTTGACCTGTCCCTCGGCGCAGAGTGCGTCATCCCGCAAAATGCAGCGGGCACGTACTTCGGCTGGTCGGTCACCCCGTACACGGGCGCCGTGTTCCACGGCCCGATTCTGGGTGTCCAGTCCTGCACCGGTAACGGCACCGAAGACCTCTTCGAGATGCGCGACTGGAACGGCGCCTTCGTGGGCACCATCTACACCTACGTCGGCACCTTCTGGTTCGGCGGTCCGCCGAAGGCTCGCGCGGACTTCCGCTCCGAGTTCATGGGCTCGCCGGAAGACGTCGAAGGGAAGTACGGCAGCGGCACGCTTGACACCCTGGGACTGCAGGCGTTGAACAACGCCGAGCCGGCCTCGGTGTGGAGCCTGACTGTTTCTGGTGCTGACCTCTCGCTCAACTCCTACATGCTGCTGATCTCGACCGGCGCCGCAACGGGCGTCCCGATGGCCAACGGCTTTGGCACCTGGACCCGCCAGATCACTCTGACCCCGGTCGTCGCCTCGCCGTTCTCGGCAGCCGGCCCGACCATCGGTCTCGGTCTGTCCATCCCCGCCGGCGCTCCGGCCAACGCTCTCGCCACCGCCCAGGTGGTCGAGTTGACCGGTCCGGCTGGCCCGGCAAGCGTGTCCCAGGCCGCGAACGGCCTCGAGTTCTACCTCTAGTCGAGGCCTGAATTCCGGACGCAAGTCCGACCTGCACCCCGCTGCGCAAGCAGCGGGGTGTTGTGTTTTCAGGTGGGCTAGAATTGCATCGTGAGTGGCGAAGGCGATTCCATCGTCGAGAAGCGGCTGCGCTACCTGGAGCGCCACCGCGCGCGCCTGCGGGCCGAAGGCGGCTTTCCGGGCGGACCCGCGCAGGGCACCGGATCCGCCAACCGCCACGGCCTGCCTCAGGTGCCGGTCGGCCAGCGCGCGGTCGAGAACTGGCCGGTGCTGGATCTGGGCGTGCAGCCGGAGATCGCGACCTCCGCGTGGCGGCTGGAGATCGGTGGGTTGTGCGAGAATCCCTTCGCCTTGGACTGGAAAGGACTTCAGGCGCTGCCGCAGGTCGAGGACGTCAGCGATTTCCACTGCGTGACCGCCTGGAGCCGTCTCGAAAATCGGTGGCGCGGCGTCCGTTTCCGCGATCTCGCCGAGCGCGCGCGCCCGCTGCCGGAAGCGCAGTACCTGCTCTGCACCGGCGCCGACCGCGACCCCAAGAGCGGCGAGCCCTACACCACGAACCTGCCGCTGCTCGACGCGCTGCAGCCCGACGTGATGATCGTCCACGCGTGGAACGGCCGGCCGCTGCCGCGCGAGCACGGCGGCCCGGTGCGCATGATCACGCCGCGCCTCTATGCATGGAAAGGAGCGAAATGGCTGACGCGCATCGAGTTCCTCGCGGAAGACGCACCCGGCTTCTGGGAGCGCCGCGGCTACTCCAACTCCGCGGATCCCTGGCGCGATGACCGCTACGGAGTGAAGGGCGGCCACGGCGGCGCGAGACTGGCGTGAGCATGCTCCGTCCGCGCCGCCTGTTGTCGCAGATGCTCGCCGTCGCCGTGGCGGCGTTCGGCGCGGCGCTACTCGTCAACGCGCTGCACCCGCAGGGGATCGAACTCGGCCGCGATTACTTCGCGAAGCCGCAACACGAGTTCCAGGTATCCTCCGCCGAGGAGTTCCGTAGTTGGTCGGATTATCTGTACGCGCCCGAGGGCGACATCGTTTTTCTCGACGCGCGGCGGCGCTCGCAGTACGAGCGCGGCCATGTGCCCGGAGCCTACTGCGTGCCGCGCAACGACGAGGAGGCGCTGCAAGTTGCGAGCGCCGCGGCGGGCAAGGCCATGGCGGTCGTGATCTATTGTCAGGGCGGCAACTGCGAGGACGCGATCTTCCTCGCCGAGGACCTGGTGTATCGCAATGGGCTGGAGTCCGGCGTGGTGTTCATCTATGAAGGCGGCTGGGAAGAGTGGCAGAAGTCGCACGGGCCCGCGAAGCAGGGGCCGGAGCGATGAGCGCGCGTCCGACCTCCTGGCGGCCGCCCCGCCCTCTGCTGCGCGTCGCGCTGGGCGCCGTGTTCGTGGGCTACGGCTGGCTCAAGATCGCGGATCCATACTCCTTCCTCAAGGCGATCCACGAATACGGCGTCCTGGATGGCGCCGCCCTCTTCGGTCTGCGCCTGGAGAACCTCGCGGCGGCGGGGCTGCCGGTACTGGAGATCCTCGGCGGCCTGCTGCTCGCCGCCGGCATCTGGCGGCGCGGCGCAGCGGCCTGGCTCGCGCTGTTCCTGGCTCTCTTCACCGTCGCGATCGCCTGGAAGGTCACCGATCCGGAGATCGCCGCGGCGCAGGCGAACTACTTCCTGCGCGAGTTCGACTGCGGCTGCGGCACCGGCGTCGTGGTGGTCTGGGAGAAGTTGACGATGAACCTGGTGCTGCTGGTGGCGCTGATCCTGCTGGGCCTGCGGAACCATCCTCCGCCGCGCGCCGACGCGGTGTAGATGGACTCCGCCGCCCAGGATCGCGTCCGAACGGCCGACGGCGCGCTGCTGCTGCGGCGGCTCTGGGCGACGCCGGCGGGCGCTGCGCCGCGCGCGCGTGCGCTGCTGGTACACGGGCTCGGCGAACATCTCGGCCGCTACGAGGAACTCGGCGTCGCGCTCGCCGGACGCGGCATCGAAACGCGCGGCGTGGACCTGCGCGGTCACGGCCTCTCGAGCGGCCGGCGCGGCCACGTGCGCCGCTGGCAGGACTACCACTTCGACCTCGACGCCGCCGCGCCTCCCCCCCCCTTCGCGGTGCTCGCGCACTCGATGGGCGGCTTGGTGGCCCTCGACTGGACCCGCACGCGGGCCGCCGGCGCGGGCGCCGGTCCCCCTCCCGCCGCGCTGGTCCTCTCGGGCCCGCTGCTCGACGTCGCCGTGCGCGTCGCGCCGTGGAAAGTCGCTTTGTCCGGGATCCTGTCGCGCCTCGCGCCGGGCTTGCGCATCCCCACCGGGATCCCGCTCGGCGACCTGTGCACCGATCCCGCCGCGGTGGCGCGCTTCGCGCGGGATCCGCTGCGCGGGGCCTCCAGCACGCCCCGCTGGTACACCGAGATGCAGGCGGCGCGCCGGCGCGTCCTCCCCGCCCTGCCCAGGCTTGGAATGCCCGCGCAGTTCCACCTTGCGGGCGACGAGCGCATCGTCAGCGGCCCGGCCGTCGCGACCGGGCACGCATCCTGGGGCGGGCCCAAGGAATTGCGCCGCTGGCCGGGCGCCCGCCACGAAATTCTGCAAGAATCCTGCCGGGGGGACGTCATTCGACACATGGCGGCCTTCCTGCTGGAGAATGCCCATGCGACCTGACACCTCCCGGATCGGGCTCCGGACGCTGCTGCTGCTGGCGCCGCTGCTGCTCGCGGGCGAGAAGGTGCGCGAGTACTACCCGGACGGCGCGCTGAAGGCGGAGTACACGGTGGACTTGCAAGGCCGCAAGGTCGGGTTCTACAAGGAGTTCCATCCTGCGGGGGCGCTGAAGGTCAAGGTCCTCTACAAGCAGGACGCGATGGACGGCGTCTACGAGTCCTGGCACGCGAACGGCATACCGCACGTCACCTGCCGCTACAAGGGGGGGGCACTGACCGGCTTGTACAAGGAGCAACGCGCCGACGCGACGCCGACGCTGACCTGCAACTACAAGGCTGGCCTGCTCGAGGGCGAGTGGCAGGCTTGCGACGAGGAGGGCCGGCTGCAGGAGAGCGCGATTTTCCGCGCCGGACGGCGGCACGGGACGCGGCGCCTGCTCCAGGCGGGAGAATTGTTGAGCGAGCAGGAATGGCACGACGGGCTGCTGATCGGCCTGTTCGGCTCGCGTCTGCTCTACACCGCGCCGCTGGAAGATGTGCGCGCTACGCTTGCCGGGCTGATGCAGGATCCGGAACTCGCGCGGCTCGCGCGCGAGGCCCAGGAATCCGGCGATCCGGGGCGCGTCCTCGCCGCGGAACGCGCGGCCTCGCTGGCGCGGCTGCGCGGCTACCGCTATCTCGCCGGCGTTCCCTGGCGCGAGGTCGCGCTCGACGAAGAGGCAGGCAAGCGCGCCGCGGAAGCCGCGGAACTCGCCGCGGCCAACCAGGCCATCACCTACGAGCCGTCCAACCCGGGCTGGGACGAGGCCCGCTTCACGCGCGCGCGCGACGCGCTGCAGCGCTGCAATCTGTCGCAGGGCTGGACGCTGCCCGAGGCGCTCGACGCATGGATCAATCCCGTGGACGAGCCATCCTTCCCGCAGATGATCGCGCGTCGCCTGTGCCTGGAGCCGCGGCTGGCGAAGATCGGTTTCGGGCGGCGCGACGCCTTCGGCGCGATGTGGACCGGCGACTCCAGCGGCCCGGTGTGGCGCGACACCGCCTCGTTCTTCCCGGCGCGCGGCTGGATGCCGGTGGAGTGGTTCACCGCGGACACCCCATGGACAGTGCGGCTCAATCCTTCCGACTGGCGGTTTCCCGATGCGCGCGCGCTGAAGATCCGCGTGGTCGCGCTCGACGAGAACTACGTCGCGCACGGCGAGCCCTTCGTGATCGAGCACCTGCACAGCGACCGCGAAGTGCTGATTTTCCGGCCGCGCGTCGGTGTGCTTGCGGATTTCCTCTACTGGGCGGAAGTGAGCGGCCTGGAGCGCGCGGATGGCGCCCCGGCCACGATCTCCTGGCTCGTCCACTTCGTCAGCGCGACGGCGGATTAGTTCTCGGCGCGCTCGAGTTCCAGTTCGAGGATCGCCCACCCGTCGAGTTCGAAGTGCTCGACGAAGATCTCGATCCCGGAGGGATCCGCGGCGGCGGCGGCATCCACGGTGAACTCGCCTGCATCCCGGGTCGGGCCGTGCCAAGTCCAGTTCTCGATCACCGGCCGGTCCTGCGTGCTGACGCGCACCCGCACACCGTCGTCGCTGGTGGTGAGAACGCGCCAGCGGCCCTGCGGAAGGCGGACGCGCGTGCGCGCGACCGTGCCGAAGTGATCCGCACCGGGCAGTTCGGCTGCGGCCGGCGGGTCGGGCTTCAGCGCGTCGAGATCGCGCGGCCCGCCGCCGCCGAAGGGAAGACGCAGCGAAGGCAGGCGGCGCACGGAACCAGCCAGCGCGGCGGAGACCACCTGGGCCCAAGCCTCCGCGTCCTCGCGCGGATCGAAGGGCGTGGCGAAGAACGCGGTCTCCCAATCCGCCGCGAGCAGCGCGCCCGTCACCTCCGCGTCGAGTCCGGGCCCGCGCACCACGACGCGATAGTCCGTCCAGTCCGCGGACTGCGCAGCGACACGCAGACGCCGGCCGCCGGGCGTGCGCACGATCGTCGCGCTGACCGCGCCCTCCTTCACCTCGACCTCGGCCTCGAGGTCGGGCGGCAGCACGAGGTACTCCGCCGTCGCGCCCCCGCTCCCCCCCCCCGGTAGACGGTGCACCAGCGGCGCCGAGTGATCCCACGGCCCCCATTCGGTCATCAGGATGTTCTCGCGTCCGGCCAGCGCGCGCCGCGCGCCGACGGGACGCGTTGCCCCCGCCGGTTGGCGCCGCGAAGCGGGCAGAATCGGCAGCGAGCCGATGCCCTGCGCAACGCGCGCGCGCTCCTCGATGTTGCGCTCCGTGACGACGCTCGCGAATTCGTTGAGGAATTCCGCCGCCTCGATCTCGCCGCGCAGGTGCAGGCCGGTCCGGTCGGCGGTGAAGCGATTGCTCGCGATCAGGTTGCCGGCGCCGTCGAGCCGGTTCGCGCGGCCCCAGGGCCGCTCCGAGATCCCGCTCGGGAAGCGCCACAGATGCACGCCGCAGGCGTTGCGCGCGAATTGGTTCAGCAGGATCGAGTTCGCGCGGCTGTGGTCAATGTTGATGCCGCCCCGCTCCAGCCCGTAGCCGGCGTCGCCGTTGCCCTCGAGCACGTTGCGCGCGATCAGCGTCTCCTGGCAAAAGCCCAGCCACAGCCCACAGATCGCGTTGCCGTTCAGGCGGTTGTCCAGGATCCGGTTGTGAAACGAAAATGTCAACTCCAACCCGTGCGCCGCGGCATAGGAGAAATCGTTGCCGACGAACCAGTTCGCGTTGCAGCCCTTCCCCTGATAGTCGAAGTCCGGTCGCGGCGCAGGCGACTCGCCGAGCGCCTCGCGGCCCGCGAAGCCGAAGAATCCGTCCCCGCCGTGGGTCGCCGAATTCTCCAGCAGGAAATTGCGCGAACACTGCTCGAACATCAGGATCCCTGCCGAATCCTGCCCGCGGTTATAGACGCCGTGGCTGTAGCCGCGGATGCAGAAGTCGAAGGCGTTGCGGCTGATCAGGTTGCCGCTGGAGCGCCACAGCGCGAGCCCCCATCCGGACAGGAAGGAGCAGTCGTTGTCGTAGACCTGCGCGTCCACCACGCGGTCGAGCAGAATCCCGTTCTGTTGCCCGCGCACCGAGTTGCGGCGCAGCACGACTCCGCTGCTGCGTTCGACCGCCACCGCCGCTCCGTAGTTGCTGCGCCACTCCTGCGCGTCGTTGTGGTGCGGCCAGAGCCAGTCGGCGCCGTCCTCGGCTTCGGGGCGCGAGCGCAGGCGCTGGGCGAAATTGCGCGCGAAGCGGCCGTCCTCCACGGTCAGCCCGGCGGCGTCGCGCGCCAGCACCGCGCAGCGGAAGCCTTCGGCCCGCACGCCGCGCAGCGTGACGCCGCGCGCGCCCTCGACCCGGATTCCGATCCCCTGCAACCCGTCGCGCGGGGCGTCGGAGGCCGCGCCGCGCAGCACCGACCCCTCCTCGAAGACCACCTCGACCTCGTCCACGAGTACGTGCAGCACTCCATCGCCGTCGCGATCCTCGATCGTCGTTCCCGCGGGCACGCGCACGGTGCAGGACGCCCGCACCTCGGTGTTGTCCCGCTCCAGCACAAGGACCGGGCCATCTTGAGCGAGCAGCAGGAAGCACCCCAGCATGGCTCGCCAGAATATCGCCGGCCTTCACCGCCGTTTCCGCGCTCCGCGACTTGAACTCCGCAGGCGCGAGATCCGACGATACGCAGCGTGCCGACGCTTCCCCACGGCGCAGAAGCGGTCGGGCCGGCCGTCTCCGCGGGTGCTGCACATCCGGAAGGGATGCGGCTGGAGGATCTGACCGCGCGCGAGTGGCTGCTGGCTGACGGCGCCGGCGGCTATGCGGCCTCCACGCCGCTGCTGTGCCCGACGCGGCGCCAGCACGGCCTGCTGGTGGCTCCGATCGCCGATCCGTCGCGCCGCCTCGTGTTCCTCGCGCGCTTCGAAGAGTCGGTGCATGGCCTCGACCTCGGCTTTCCGCTGTCCATCGCGCGCTACCCCGGCACCTGGGCGCCGCTCGGCCACCGCGGCTTCACCGGCTTCCGGCGCTGGCCGCATCCGACGCTGACGCACAAGATCGGCCGCGCGGAGATCGTGCGCGAAATCCTCGTGCCGCGCGGCCGCCACGCGGTGCTGGTCCGCTGGAGCGTCCAAAGCAAGGTGTGGCCGCTCGAACTGCGCCTGCGGCCGTTGACGCCCTTCCGCGAGGCGGACGCGCTGACCTTCGAGAATCCGCACCTCGACCCGCGGATGCACCGCATCGCCGGCGGCGTGCGGCTGCAACTCTACGCAGATCTGCCGGCGCTGTTTCTGACGGGGTCGGGCCCCGGCTTCGCGGTGCACCCTGATCCTCTGTGGTACCGCAAGATCCAGTACCTGCGCGACCTGGAGCGCGGCTATCCCGGCGAGGAGGATCAGTTCAGCGCGGGCCTGCTGAAGTTTCGCCTGGAGGGTCCGGGCAGCGCGATTCTCGCCGCGTCGCTCGATGCGCCGATTGCCGATCCTGCGGCGCTGTGGGCGGAGGAGTGCGCGCGCGAGAGCAAGGCCGCGCCGCCGCATGGTTTACGCGCGCTCATCGAAGCGACCGCCGACGATTTCTTGTACCGCACTCCACGCGGCCGCACCGGCGTGATCGCTGGCTACCCCTGGTTCGGCGAATGGGGCCGCGACACGCTGATCGCGCTGCCCGGCCTGACGCTCGCGCGCGGCCGCGTCGCCGAGTGCGGCGCGGTGCTCGCCGGGCTGGTGCCATTCCTGCGCGACGGCCTGCTGCCGAACGTGATCGGCGACACGCCGGGGGCCAGCGCGTGGAACTCCGCCGATGCGGCGCTGTGGTTCGCGCGTGCGGTGCGCCTGTGGGAGATCGCGGCGGGACCCTCCAGCCGGGAATTGCTGCACGACGTCTTCGAGCCCGCGCTGCGGAGCATCGCCGAAGGCTACCCGACTTGCGGCCGCCTCGGCCTGCGCGTGGACGAAGAAGGCCTGCTGCACGCCGGCGATCCCGGCCTGAACGCCACGTGGATGGACGCGCAGGTGGACGGCGTCCCGGTCACGCCGCGGCACGGCGCCGCGGTCGAACTCAACGCGCTGTGGTTCTTCCTGCTCACCTACCTGGAGCGGCTGGCGCTTGGACGCGGCGATCGCGCCGCGGCCCGGCGCTGGATGGCGCCGCGACGCGCGTCGCGGCGCGGAATTCTGCGGCGGCTCTGGCTGCCGGAGGAACGCCGCCTCGCCGACCTGTGGCGCGACGGCGCGGCGGATCCCACGCTGCGCCCGAACATGGTGATCGCCGCGGCGCTGGAGTTCAGCCCGCTGTCGCGCGGCAAACGCACCGACGTCGTCCGGCACGCCGGCAAGTTCCTGCTGACGCCGTGCGGACTGCGCACGCTCGCGCCGGACGATCCCTCCTTCGAGCCGCGCTACCACGGCGGCCCGCGCGAACGCGATCTGGCCTACCACCAGGGAACCGTCTGGCCGTGGCTGCTTGGCTTCTACGTGGAGGCGCATCTGCGCGCCTTCGGCGCCCGCCCGGCCGACCTCGAGCGACTGCGCGCGCTGCTCGAGGGCTTCGCCCCGCACTTCGACGAGTGCGGCATCGGTCACGTCTCCGAGGTTTTCGACGGCGATCCGCCGCATCGTCCGGGAGGCGCCTTCGCCCAGGCCTGGAACTCGGGTGAACTGCTGCGCGCGCTGAAGATGGTGGAGGCGGGCCGGCCGTGAGGGTTTTGATGCTGGGATGGGAGTTTCCGCCGCACATCTCGGGCGGGCTGGGCACCGCCTGCGAGGGTCTGACCCGCGGGCTGGCCGCGCACGCGGTCGAGGTGCTCTTCGTGGTGCCCAAGCGCTGGGGCGACGAGCCGGCGGAGCACTTGCGGCTGGTCGGCTGCGAGGAGGTGCCGGTGGCGCAGAGCACGCCGGCCGCGTTGCAGCCGGCGGAGGCCGCGACGGCCACCACCACCGCAGCGCCTCCCGTGTCCGCGCTGGCCGTGGCTGCGGAAGCCGATCCCCCCCCCTCTTTCGCACCGTCCGAGGTGCTCACCAGCGTGCTGGCGGTCGAGAGTCCGCTGACGCCCTACCTGTCCGAGGAGGAGTACGAGCGCGTGCTGCTCGCGACGGGCGGACCGGGTGCGCGACGGCTCGCGCCGGCCTCGGCGGCAGTGCTGTCGGCGGCGCACGCGCTCGCGGGCGATTTCCCGGCGCTGCCGGAACTCGCCGCGGAGGCCGCCCGCGTGGCGCAGGGCGCGCGGCTGCGCTTCAGCGGGCGCTACGGCGCGGATCTGTTCGCCGAGGTCGCGCGCTACGCGCTCGCGGTCGGCGAGATCGCGCGCCGCGAGCGCTTCGACCTGGTCCACGCGCACGACTGGATGACCTACCCGGCCGGGCTGCTCGCCGCGCGCATGAGCGGGAAGCCGCTGGTCGTTCACATGCACGCCACCGAGTACGACCGCAGCGGTGAGCATCCGAACCCGCGCGTCGCCGCGATCGAACGCGAAGGAATGCACGCGGCGCGCTTGGTGGTGCCGGTGAGCCATTACACCGCCGGCGTGTTGCGCCGCCGCTACGGCGTGGATCCTGCGAAGATCCGCGTGGTCCATAACGCGGTCACGCATCGCGAGCAGATCCAGGACTGGCACGTCGAACGCGCCATGCCGGAGCCGGTGGTCCTGTTCCTCGGCCGCGTCACCTTCCAGAAGGGTCCGGATTACTTCCTGGAGGCCGCGGCGCGCGTCGTCGCCGCGGACCCGTACGTCAAATTCGTGGTGGCCGGCAGCGGCGACATGCTGCCCGCGATGATCGAGCGCACCGCCGAACTCGGTCTCGCGCGGCACGTCCACTTCACCGGCTTCCTGCGCGGCAAGGACGTGGAGCGCATCTTCGCTTACGCCGATCTCTACGTGATGCCGTCCGTCTCGGAGCCCTTCGGCATCACGCCGCTCGAGGCGATGGCGCTTGACACGCCGGCGATCGTCTCGCGCCAGAGCGGCGTGTCGGAAGTTCTCGCCCACGCGCTGAAAGTGGACTTCTGGAACGTCGAAGAACTGGCGGACAGGATCCTGGCGGTGCTGCATCATCCCGCGCTGCGCCGCGCGCTGACCGAGAACGGCCGGGCGGAGGTCGCGCGCATGCACTGGAACGTCAGCGGCGGGCGGCTGCTCGAGGTGTACCGGGAGGCAGCAGCGTGAAAGACGTCGTCTTCTACTTCCAGGTGCATCAGCCGTGGCGGCTGCGGCGCTACACCTTCTTCGACATCGGGCGCTCCTCCCACTATTTCGACGACGCGGAGAACGCGCGCATCCTCGCGCGCGTCGCGGAGAAGTGCTACCTGCCGATGAACCGCCTGATCCTGCGGCTGGTCGAGCGGCACAGCGGCGCGTTCCGCTGCGCCTATTCGGTGAGCGGAACCGCGTTGAGCCAGATGGAGACCTGGGCCCCGGAAGCGCTCGCCTCCTTCCGCCGGCTCGCCGCCACCGGCTGCGTCGAGTTCCTGTGCGAGACCTCGCACCACTCGCTGTCCTTCCTGGGCGACGAGGAAGAGTTCCGCGCGCAGGTGCGCGCGCAGGCCGCGCAGGTCGAGCGCCTGTTCGGCCGCAGGCCCACCGCCTTCCGCAACACCGAACTCGTGGTCTCGAACCGCGTCGCCCGGCTCGCGGAGGAGGAAGGATTCGCCGTGATTCTCGGCGAGGGCGCCGACCACCTGATGGGCTGGCGCAGCCCGCACCACGCCTACCGGCCGGAGACCTGCGAGCGCATCAAGATCCTGCTGCGCTCATACCGGCTCTCGGACGACATCGCGTTCCGTTTCTCGAACCGTTCCTGGGAGTCGTGGCCGCTCACCGCCGACAAGTTCGCCGACTGGGTGAGCGCGCTGCCGGCGCGCGACGAGGCGATCGGCCTGTTCATGGACTACGAAACCTTCGGCGAGCACCAGTGGGCGGACACCGGCGTGTTCTCCTTCATGGAGCACCTGCCGGGCGCCCTGCTCGCGCGCGGCGAGGTGCGCTTCGCGACGCCCAGCGAGTCCGCGGAGCGGCACGACCCGCTCGCGCGCCTCGACATCCCGTGGCCGGTCTCCTGGGCCGACGCCGAGCGCGACCTCACCGCTTGGCTGGGCAACGGCATGCAGCGCGCGGCCCACGATGCGCTTTACGCTCTGGCGCCGTCGGCCCGCGCCGCGGGCGCCGCCGGGCACCCGGACCTGCTCGAAGCCTGGCGCCGACTCTCCACTTCGGACCATCTTTACTACATCTGCACCAAGTGGTTTTCCGATGGAGACGTTCACAAGTACTTCAGCCCGTACGCGACTCCCTACGACGCGTTCATCACCTTCATGAACGTGCTCGATGACCTCGCGCGCCGGCTGCGCGCCGCCGTCCCGGCATGAGCCTCCCCCGAACCCTGTTCGAAGTTTCCTGGGAAGTCTGCAACAAGGTCGGCGGCATCCACACCGTCGTGACCACCAAGGCGCGGCAGTTGGCCGAGCGCCTGGGCGACGGCCACGTGATGGTCGGCCCCTGGCTGCTGGGCCAGGACGGCGGCCCGCCCGAGTTCGAGCAGGAGGCGGGTCATGATGAATTCGTCGGTGCCTGCCGCAATGCCGGCATCCCCGTGCGCGTGGGCCGCTGGGCCATTCCTGGCCGCCCGCGCGTCATCCTGGTGCAATTCTCCGGCCTCTTTGCGCGCAAGGACGAGATCCTGGCGGCTCTGTGGGAGCACCACCGGGTGGACTCTCTCACCGGAGGCTGGGACTACCACGAGCCTCTGCTCTTCGGACATGCCGCCGGCGAAGCGATCCGCCTGTGGCACGACCGCCTGCCGGCCGCCGAAGCCAGCGGCGCCGTGGCCCAGTTCCACGAGTGGATGACGGCGGCAGGCCTCCTCTACCTCAAGCAAACGGCGCCGGGAATCGGCACGGTGTTCACGACCCACGCGACAGTGCTGGGCCGCGCCATCGCCAGCAGCGGCGTTCCTCCGCTCGAAGGGCTGAACGGCAGCCCGCCGGAGCAGGTGGCCGAGAATTTCGGCGTGCGGGCCAAGCATTCGCTCGAGTCCGCCGCCGCCCGCGCAGCCGACGTCTTCACCACTGTGAGCGCGCTGACGGCCGACGAGGCCGAGCGCCTGCTGGGACGCCGGGCCGACCCCATCACCCCCAACGGCATTGACCTGGCGGTCCTCGACGCCCTGGCGCGTGGCACCGATGCCAAGACCGCCCGGGCGAAGATTGTCCGAGTCGCCGAGAAGTTCCTGGGCGCACCCGTAGGCGATGCGGCGCTGGCAGCAATCTCCGGCCGCTACGAGTTTCACAACAAGGGCATTGACCTGCTCCTGGACGCGGCCAACGCCCTGCGCGCGCAGCCGGGCCGGCCGCTGGTGCTCTTCGTGCTGGTGCCGGCGGGCGCCACCGGGCTGCGACGCTTGGTGCGCGACCGGCTGCACCACGGAGCGCCCGCCGAGGGTCCGGACGGCCACTGCACGCACCGCCTCAACGATCCTGACGGGGATCCCGTCCTCCACCGCCTGCGCGACCTGAACATTCACAACGCGCCGGCCGACCGCCTCCGCGTCATCCAGGTGCCCATCTACCTGAGCGAGAACGACGAAGTGTTCGGGCTGCCCTACGAGGCGGCGTTGAGCGGCTTCGACTTCACCTGCTTCCCTTCCTTCTACGAGCCCTGGGGCTACACCCCGATGGAGAGTCTCGCGCGCGGCGTGCCGACGATCACCTCGGACTGGGCCGGTTTCGGCCGCTGGCTCGCGGATCACGGCCAGACGGAGAATGGCATCGCTGAGGTGCTGCCGCGCGCCGGCCGCGACGACGCGGCTGCCTGCGCGGACCTGACGCACATGCTGGAGCGCATGATCGCGCAGCCCGCGTCGGAGGCGCGCCGCGAGAAATGCCGCGCGGTCGCCGACCAGGTTTCGTGGACTCGCTTGCTCGAGCATCAGGAGCAGGCGCTGCACGCTGCTGCCTCCGCCGCCTCCGCGCGCGCCGGAGCAGCCGGCGCGACGGCGCGCCTCAAGCCGCTGCCGCTCGCCAAGGCCGCGCATGCCCGCGGCGGCCCGCGCCTCGAGCGGCTCGAGGTCGTCGCGCGCCTCGCGGACGAAGCGGAAGGCCTGCGCGAACTCGCGCGCGATTTCTGGTGGACCTGGCACCCCGAGGCGGAACGCCTCTTCTCCGCCCTCGATGCCGATCTGTGGGAGGCGGTGGGCCACCATCCGCTGCGCCTGCTGGCCCGGCTCGACCCGCAGCGCATGCGCGAGTGCATCGCGCGCGAGCCGGACTTCGCCGCGCGGGTCGCGGCGCTGCTGCAGAAGCGCGCCGCCGACCTCGCGGACCCCCCCCCTACCGCCACCGCCGCAGCCTTCGACGCGCGCCGGCCGGTCGCCTACTTCAGCGCGGAATTCGCGCTGCACGAATCGCTGCCGATCTACAGCGGCGGACTCGGCGTCCTCGCCGGCGATCACCTGAAATCGGCCAGCGACCTGCGCCTGCCGCTGGTCGGCATCGGCCTGATGTACGGGCGCGGCTACCTGCGCCAGCGGCTCTCCCCTGCCGGCGAGCAGATCGCGCAGGAGGTGGAGCACGACCCGGCCACGCTGGCGCTCGAGCCGGTGCTCGACGCCTTCGGCAAGCCGCTGGAGTTTGCGCTGCCGCTGCCCGGCAACGAGGTGGTGGTGCGCGCCTGGCGCGCTCGCGTCGGCCGCACCGATCTCTACCTGCTCGACACCGACCACCCGGCCAACGATCCGGACGAGCGCGCGATCACGCGCCACTTGTACGGCGGCGATCACGAGACGCGCATCCGTCAAGAGATCGTGCTGGGCCGCGGCGGGGTGCGCCTGTTGCGCGCGCTCGGGCTCGATCCTTCCGTGTATCACCTCAACGAGGGTCACGCCGCATTCGTCGGATTGGAGCGCCTGCGCTTCCTGCTGCCGGAGCACGGCTTGAGTTTCGCGGAGGGCCGGCTGGTGGTGGCCTCCAACACGGTCTTCACGACGCACACGCCGGTGCCCGCGGGCCACGACGCCTTCGGCGAGGATCTGATGAGGAAGTATTTCGGAGACGCGCCGTCGTGGCTCGGCGCCGGCTGGGAGGAGTTCCTCGCGCTCGCACGCGCGCCGGGCGGCGACGGGCCGTTCAACATGACCTTCCTCGCCTGCCGGCTCTCGGGTTGGCGCAACGGCGTCAGCGCGCTGCACGGCGAGGTGTCGCGCGACCTGCTGCATCCGCTGTGGCCCGGACGGCTGCGCGGCGAGGTGCCGGTGCATCACGTGACGAACGGCGTGCACCTCGCCACCTGGGCCGCCGATCCGGTGGCGCGGCTGATGCGCCCGGCGGCGCGCGCGCGGATCTCCCCTGCCGACTACTCGGAGTCGGCCACCCGGCTCGACCTGCCCGAACTCTGGCGCGCGCGGCAGGAGTGCCGCCGCAGCCTGCTCGCGCTCGCGCGGCGCAATCTGGAGCGCGCCTTCGTCGAGCGCTCCGACAGCCCGCGCCTGCTCGACCGCATCGTGCGCGGACTTGACGAAGAGGCGCTGCTGATCGGCTTTGCGCGCCGTTTCGCGCCGTACAAGCGCGCGCATCTGCTGTTCCACGATCTCGAGCGGCTGGTCGCGATCGCCGATCATCCGGCGCGGCCGGTGCGCTTCCTCTTCGCCGGCAAGGCGCACCCGCGCGACGCGCAGGGCCAGGAATACCTGAAGCGCGTGTTCGAGGTCAGCCGCGACCCGCGCCTCGCGGGGCGAGTGATCCTGCTCGAGAATTACGAGATGGACCTGGGCCGCGCGCTGACCGCCGGAGTGGACGTGTGGCTCAACACGCCGATCCGCAAACTCGAGGCGAGCGGAACTTCGGGCATGAAGGCCGCCGCGAGCGGCGCGCTCAACCTCTCGATCCTGGACGGCTGGTGGAAGGAAGGCTGCGACGGCACGCACGGCTGGGCGCTGGGCGCGACGCGCATCTACCGCGAGCAGGGCCTGCAGGACGAACTCGACGCGACCGCGCTCTACCGGCTGATCGAGGAGGAGGTCGGCCCGCTGTTCTTCCAGCGCGACGCGCAAGGCCTGCCGCGCGGGTGGCTCGAGCGCGTGCGCCGCGGTCTCGCCGCGCTGCCGCCGGTCTTCTCGACCGACCGGATGGTGGGCGAGTACCGCGACCGCGCGTATCTGAACGGCGCCGCCGCCGCGCGCGAGTTGACACGCGACGGCTTCGCGCTGGCGCGCGGGCAGGCCGCGAAGATCGCGGAGTTCCGCCGCGCGCTGCCCGGCGTGCGCGTGCTGGCGGTCCGTTCCGGCGACCTGCGCGCGGTCAAGATCGGCGATGAGATTCCGGTCGAGGCGGAAGTGGATCTGGACGGGCTCGCAGCCGAGCAGGTCGCGGTCGAACTGGTGCTCGGCCTCTCGACCCAGAACCGGCCGGTGCCGCCGCCGCCGGTGGTGGTGAGACTCGAGCCCGCCGGACGCGCGCCGGGCGGCGCGCTGCTGTTCCGCGCCGCGTGGAAGCCGGCGCAGTCCGGCTCATGGGGCTACGGGATTCGCGTGCGCGCCGAGGACGGCGTGCCGGCGGACGTCGCCAGCGCCGAACTCACGGTCTGGGCCTGACAGCCTCCAAGGCGGTCATCAGGCTGGGCACTTCTTCCGCTGCCCCTTCCGCGGGCGGGCCGCCGTAGCGCGCGGCGGTGAGATTCTCCATCGTGCGCGCGGCGCGGTCCGCGAGGTCCGGAGTCAGGCCGGCACGTAGCAGGCGCGCTTCGAGGTCGGTATCAATGACCGCCGCCGGAGTGCAGCCGAGGCGCGCGGCGAGGACCGCTGCGAGCGCCGCGGCCGGGTCGGCGAGTGCTGATGCGCGCGCCGGAGCCGCGACGGCGACTCGTGGCTTGACAGACCTTCGAATCCATGCGCGCATCATCCATCCGAGCACGATGGCCGACAGGCCGAGGACCGTCCACGCTCTCCCGCGGAATCCCCGGCGCTCGCGTTCGCCGAGGCCGGCGCCCCGGTTCGGATCTGCCGCGGTCGCGCCGCGCACGCGCAACTGGATCGGCGCGCTCGCCGCAGTGCGATAGCGCGCCGGCGGGCCGGGATCGAGGAAGGAAACGGCGATCGCCGGCACCTCGTGTACCGCGGCGTCGAGCGGCTGAAGTTCCGCCAGCAGGCGCAGTTCGTCGTCGTCGCGTTCCTCCAGCAGACCCGCCAGATGGAAACCCGGAAGCGCGTGCAGATCCGGCGCCGGAAAATCGCTCCCCATTCCCGCGCGCGCGACGCGCACGACCAGCCGCAGCGTGCCGCCGACCTCGAGTTCGAGCGGCGCGGCGCTCGCCGACACCGTGAAAACCCCCACCGCGCCCCCGAAGTCGGCCGGACGACCCTCATCCGGCCAGGGAAGGATGCGTAGCGCAACCGCCTCGCCTGCCGCCTCGACTTCCTGCCGATCTGCCGGTATGCGCGAGCCCAGGAAGTCCACGTCGAATCGAGAAGTCGAGGCATAGCGCACCAGCGGCGCCGGTAGGAGCATCTCGCCCGGCCGCGGTGCGAGGAAGGCGCGCTCGACTTCGACCAGAAGGTAGATCCGCTCGCCGACTTGCCGCTCGCCGCAGGCGCGCGCCGGGGCCTCGTCGGCGTTCACCGCGAGGCGCAAGGTCGTGACGCCGGCGGGCAGCGGCGTCGGTTCGTCGAGCGCGACCAGCGCCTCCATCCCCTCCCACCACGGCACCGCGATTTGCACGGGCAGGTCCAACTCGCGGCGGAAGGGCTGCAGCAGTCTTTCCCGCAGGAAGTCGCGGTCCACGCCAACGAGCAGTCGCAGCACGAAGGCCTCGCCGGCAAGAACGGTCTCGCGCTCGCGCAGGACCTCGACGAAGACCGGCTCTTGCGGCGCGGGCGCGCACGCGAGGACAAGCGCAAGGGTGATCACCAGTCCTGCACCGCTCCGCCGGATCCCGTTCCCGTGCCGCGCGCGCCGCGCAACCGCGCGCGCTGCGCGTCCATGCGCTCGAGCATCTGTGCGATCTGCTCCGGCGTCAGTTCGGGCAGCGATTGTGAAACCTCGGATCGCACCTCATCCTTCTTGGAGGGCTCTGCACGCGTCGTGGCCACGCGGGCACGGGCGATGCGCGCCTCGGCGAGGAGCGCGCGCTCCAGGTTGCGTCGCGCCTGCGGCCAGTCCTCCTCCGCGGCGAACAGCGCGGCCGCGAAGTCGCGCCGCGCGGAGTGTGCAAGCGAGAGGGCTTCGTCCCAGGCGGCCGGATCGGCCTCCGGTTCCCGTGCGCGCGCCTCCGCCACGGCGCAGCGCTCCAGCGCTGCGCATCCGGCGAGAAAGGCGCAGGGCGCCGCGAAGGCCGCGCCGCCGCGTCCGGCCGCCCGGCGCGCCGCGGATTCGGCGTCGCGAGCGTCGCCCGCATGCAGAGCCGCGAGCCCGCGGTCGTAGATCAAGGCCGCCGGAGCCGCAGCGCCCGCGCTCTCCTCCGCCCCGGCGAAGGCCGAATGCGCGTCGGCGAAGCGACCCGCCTGCCACGCGCGCACGCCAGCCGCGACGCTCGCGCCGCCGGCGATCACCAGACATGCCAGGGGGAATTTCATCGGCGCTTGCGTACGCTCGTGCCGAGTTCGAGTATCCCGAGCGCGAAGGCAACGAGCAAGAAGAGCGGGAAGCGATGCGCGGGAGGGAGCGACGCGCCGGGCCCAGGCGCGCGACCGGACAGCGGGCCAAGACGCTCCGCGTGCAGGCCTGCCATCACGCTCGCCTCGGCACCGGCCTCGAGGTACATCCCGCCCGTGGTCTCCGCGATGGCCTGCAAGCCCGCGGCGTCGAGCGCGCTGACGACTTCGGCGCCAGAGCCGTCGCGCAAGAAGGTCTCGCCGCGCTCGCCGGCCACGGCGATCTTGCTGCCGCGCGTCGAGCCGAAGCCCACGCAGTGGATCGCGATGCCGCGTGCCTGCGCACGCCGCGCGGCCGCGAGCCCACCGCCGGCAAGATCCTCGCCATCGGTGAGCAGCACGATCGCCTCGTGCTCTCCGCGCGCCTCACCCAGTGCGCGGAGGGCCGCGTCCACCGCGGCGCCGAGGTCGCTGCCGCCGCGCGGCAGCCCGCCGGGCTCCGCAAGTTCGAGCAACTGGATGAAACTCGCGGCGTCCTGGGTCAGCGGCACGAGCAGCCGCGCCTCGCCCGCGAAAATCACGAGGCCGAGGCGGTCGCCGCGAGCCCGATCTGCCAGCGCTCGGATCTCCGCGAGCGCGCGACGCAGGCGGTCCGGCGCGACGTCGCGCGCCAGCATGGAGCGCGATACGTCCAGGCAAACGAGAATGTCGGCCTCTCCTGGATCCGCGCCTGGATCGCCCTCGCCCCACGCCGGCTGCATGGACGCCAGCCCTCCGGCCAGCAGCGCGACCGCGGCGCAGAAGGTGCAGAGGCGCAGCCGCGAAGTATCCACCTCGGCAGCGAGTTCCGGCGCACGCGGGCCGAGCGCCTCCATCCAACGGAGCGCGCGGCGGCGCTCGAGCCGCAGGATCCCGTATGCCGCGGCCGCGGCGGCGAGCAGCATCGGCCAGGCCTCCGGCGCCCTGAAAACGAAGCCCGCGCTCACGGCAACGGCCCCCCGCGCGCGGTTTCAAGCAGCCGGCCACCACAGAGCAGCGCGAGCGCCGCCAGCAGGAAAGGCCAGTACCACTCGCGCAGGGTATAGCGCGTGGCGGCCAGTTCGGATCGTTCGAGCGCGCCGATCTGCGCATAGGCTCCGGCCAGCGCGTCGGCGTTGCGCGCCGCGAAGAAACCGCCGCCGGTCGCTTCCGCGACCCCCCGCATGACTACCGCTTCGGCCGCCGAGCCCGCCGCAATCGCATAGACGCGCACGCCCCAGGAGCGACAGAGTTGCGCGGCCTGCAGCGGGGTGATTTCATGCGGCGCCTCCGCGGTCGCGACGTTCTCCTCGCCGTCGGTGAGCAGGATCAGCACCCGCGATTTCGCCGCGCTGCCGCGCAGCACGCGCGCGCCGCGCGCCAGCGCGCCGCCGATGCCGGTGCGATCCTCCGCAGCGTCCGGCTCCACCGTGCGCGTCTTCTGCAGAATCGCCGCGAGCGCCGCGTGATCGAGGGTCGGCGGCGCCAGCAGGTCCGCGTAGGCCGCAAAAACGATCAGGCCGAAGCGGTCCTCCGGCCGCCCGGCGACGAAGGCGGCTGCCGCGTCCTTCGCCACCTCCAGGCGGGTGCGCGCGGCAGCGAGATCCCTGGCCGCCATGGACGAGGACACGTCCAGGCAGAGCAGTGCATCGAGGCCGACCACCGTGCGCGGCTGCGGCACGCGCTCGACCGGGCGCGCGAGCGCGAAGACCAGCAGCAGCAGCGCGGCGGCGCGGAACGCCACCGGCGCATGGCGCAGGCGGGTCCGCGCCGAGGCGGGCAGGCCGCGTGCGAGGCTCGCCGCGGCGAAAGGTACGGCCGGCGGGCCGCGGCGCGCGCGCAGGAGCAGGGCGAGCGGCACCAGCGCGGCCAGCGCGAGCAGGCCGGGTTCGAGCAGATCGAATCGTCCCCCCCCCTCGATGGCAAGGCTCACGCGCCCTCCGCGAGCACGGCGTCCAGCGCCGCGAGCAGGCGCGCACGTTCCTCGGCGGAGGAGCGGCGGCGCGCAAACTTCGAGAGGTCGCAGAGGCCGAGGGCTTCGGCGACGCCGACCCGCGCCGACTCGCCGTAGGCCGCACGGAAGCAGGCGTCGGCCAGCGTCTCCTCGGTGGTGCGGCGAAGCGCGGGCAGCGTGCCAGCGGCCTCGAGAAAATCGCGCAGGATTGCAGCGGACCTTTCGTGAAAGCGCGCGATCTCCGCATCGCTCGCCGGCGCGCGAGGATCCAGTTCCGCCAGCCGCTCCCGCGCGAGCGCGCGCGGGCTGGGACGGGCGGGCAGCGGAATCTCCGCGACCGCGGCCGGAACGCGCCGGCGCAGCAGCAGGAAGGCGAGAACCAGAGCGGCGGCGACGAGCGCGGCGAACAGCAGCCGCTGGGCGGCTGACTGCGGCAGATCGAGGAGTTCATCCGGCCACTCGGCGGCGCCGGCTGCGAGCGGATCGAGTTCGGGGCGCACCCGCAGGGACAAGGCGGGCCCGCGCGCCGCATGCTCCGTTCCGGTGCGCGGGTCGCGCGCGCGGATCGCGGGCGCAAGCGACACGTCAGCCAATGCGGAAATCAGGGCGCGGAAGTCGCGCGTTTCGGTGACGCGCCCGCCGGCGACGCGGCGTAGTACCTTCGCCGAACTCACCTCCAACGGCGCAAGCACGGCATCGTTCCAAGGATCGGGCTCGAGGCCCTCCGTCCACGCGCGAACCACCCGCAACTCGAACACTTCGCCCGGCCGAACCTCGGCCGCGGCGGCTTCGAGACGAATCTCCAACTCCGGGCCGAAGCCGGGCGCGCCTGCGCCGCAGCCGGCCAACACGGCGACGAGCGCGGCCGGAAGGGCGAGTTTCATCGCTTCGCTCCGCGCAACTCGCGCATGCGGAAGAACTTCAGGATCGGGCGCGCGATGGCCCGCGTATCGCGCGCGCGCGGCACCGGCAGTTCGATCAAGTCCGCGCCAGCCCGCCGCAGATCGGCCGCCGTGCGCACGCGCCAGGCGGTCGCCCGCGCCGCCAGTTCTGCCCGCGTGCGCGGGGCGGAGCCGTCCAGCCACAGCGGCGCTCCGCCCTCGGGGTCGCGGGCGCACAGCAGCGCGAAGGGCGGATCGTCCAGTTCAGGCGGCTCAAGCCGCAGCGCCACGAGATCGTGCCGCCGCGCGCAGCGCGCCGCGGCCCCCTGCCAACCTTCCCCGAGCAGGTCGGAGAGCAGGAAGACGACCGCGCCGTGGCGCAACGCGCGCGCGGCGAACTCGAGCGGCGCGGCGAGATCGGTCGCGCCGCCGCCGGCGGGCAGAGCCAGCGCGTCGCGCACGATGCTCAAGGCGTGCGCCGCGCCGCGCCGCGGCGGCACGAATTTCTCGATCCCCCTCCCGCAGGCGACCAGGCCGACCTTGTCGTTATTGCCGACGGCCGCGAGGGCCAGGCAGGCGATCGCGCGCGCGGCGGCCCCGCGCGCGGACCACGCGCCGAATCCGGCATCCATCGAGGCTGACAGGTCGAGCAGGAACACCACGGTCAGTTGCCGCTCTTCGCCGTACTTGCGCACGAAGGGCCGCCCCATGCGCGCCGTGACGTTCCAGTCCACCGCGCGCGGATCGTCGCCGTCGGCCCACTCGCGCAACTCGTCGAACTCGAGGCCCGCGCCGCGGAAGACCGAGCGCCATCCGCCCGCCATCGCGCCGGCCACGAGACGCCGGCTCTGCACCTCGATGCGCCGCACCTCGCGGAGCAATTCGGCCAGCCCGTCGTCGCGGACCCGCGCCATCGGTCCGGGTCAGGGCACAGGGACTGTGTCGAACACTTTGCGGATCACCGTCTCCGAGCCGACGCCCTCCGCTTCGGCCTCGTAGGTGGTGATGACCCGGTGGCGCAGTACGTCGAGGCCGACCGACTTGACGTCCTGCGGCGTCACGAACCCCCGTCCGCGCAGGAACGCGCGCGCGCGCGCGGCGGCGAGCAGCGCCAGCGAGGCGCGCGGCGACGCGCCGTAGAGAATCAGCGGCTTCAGTTCGGCCAGCCCGGCCGTTTCGGGCTCGCGCGTCGCGAACACGAGGTCCACGACGTAGCGGCGCAATTTATCGTCCACGTAGACCTCGTCGAGCACGGCGCGCGCGGCGAGCAGTTGGCGCGGCTCGGCCGCCTGCCGCGCGACGGGCCGCGTGCGCGGCGAGGCCATGCGCTCGAGGATCAGCGCCTCCTCCGCGCGGCTCGGATAGCCGACCACGATCTTCAGCAGAAAGCGGTCCACCTGCGCCTCGGGCAGCGGATAGGTACCCTCGTGTTCGACCGGATTCTGGGTGGCGAGTACGAGGAAGGGATCCGGCAGCGGGCGGGTTTCTCCGGCCAGCGTGACCTGCCGCTCCTGCATCGCCTCGAGCAGCGCCGACTGCACCTTGGCAGGCGCACGATTGATCTCGTCGGCGAGCACGAAGTTGCCGAAGATCGGGCCCTCGCGCACGCTCCAGGCGCCGGTGCGCGGGTCATAGACGTGCGTGCCGGTCAGATCGGAAGGCAGCAGATCCGGCGTGAACTGGATGCGCCGGAAGGTGCCGCCCAGCGCAGCCGCCAGCGACTGCACCGCCAGCGACTTGGCCAGCCCCGGCAGTCCCTCGAGCAGCACGTGGCCGTCGGCGAGAAGGCCGATCAGCATGCCCTCCACCAGCGCGGGTTGGCCCACGATCACGCGCTCGACCTCGCCACGCACCTCGCGCAGGAAGGCGCCCTCGCGCTCGATGCGGACGGCGACGGTGGCGACATCGGTCATGGCGCGGACCTCCGTTATCATGGCCCGGCCATGCGTCCCACGCGAGGGCTCGTCTACTTTTTCTGCGCCGCGCCGTTGGCCGCGCAGCAGGGTGTCCCGGACCCGGGTGTCAACCGCGAGCGGATGTGGTATGCGCCCGCCGCCGCAGACTGGGTCAAGCCCTGCCTCGTCCCGTGGCAGCGCACCTGGGAAGACGCGGTGGCGGTGGCGCGCGAGACCGGCAGGCCGATCCTGATCTGCGTCAACATGGACGGCGAGATCGCCAGCGAGCACTATGCCGGGGTGCGCTACCGGCAGCCGGAGATCGCCGCACTGTACGAGCCCTACGTGTGCGTGGTCGCCTCGGTGTACCGGCACACGCCGCGCGACTACGACGACCAAGGCCGACGCATCGCTTGCCCGCGCTTCGGCACGGTGACCTGCTCGGAGCACGTCTGGATCGAGCCCTTCCTGTACGAGCGCTACTTCGAGGGGCAGCGCGTGGCGCCGCGCCACATCATGATCGAACTGGAGGGCGGCGAGCAGTACGACGTGTTCTACGCCTGGGACACCGATTCGGTGTTCGGCGCGATCCGCGAGGGCATCGCGCAGCGCCCCCCCCCGCCGCCGAGGCCCGAGCGCGGCGACCGCTCGCTGGCCGAGCGCGTGGCCAGCCGCGACGCGCGCGACCGCGAGGTCGTCGAGCGGGCCTACGCGGCCGGCGATCGCGAACTGCAGAGCGCCCTGCTCGACGCGGCCGCGGCGCAGGGCGCCGCAGCGCCGGTAGATCTGCTGCGGCAGGCAGTGTTCGGGCTCGATCTGGAATTGGGAAAGAAAGCCCTGCAGGCGCTGGCGCAGGCGGAGGCGCCTGCGGCGGTGGACCTGATCGCCGAGGCGCTGCGCGCGCCGCTGCAGGATTCCGAGCAGGATGCGCTGATCCGGGCCCTGGAGCGGCACGGCGCGGCCTCTCCGCGCGCGCGCACGCTCGCGGTGGTGCACCGCGGGCTCGCCGGCCGCGCCAGCGAGGTGGACGTGGAAGCCTGGAGGGGCGCGCTGGGCGACGCTCCGTCCGAAGGTGCCGGCGGTTCCGGCGGCGACTATTCCGCCGCGGCCGCGGAACTGGAGCGCAGTACGGCCGCAGCGGCCACGCGTCCCGCCGATCCGGCCGCCGCGTTGACAATGGCCGAGTCGGCCCTCGCCTTCGCGATCGCGCCGGAGGGTCCGCCGCGCGGTCTGACCGGACGGGCGGCGGCCAGCCGACTTGAGCGATTGCGTTTTGCGGACGCGCTGGCCGCGATCCGAGAGGCCGAGTCGCTCGGTGCGAGCGGTTGGCGGGTGGATGCGGCCGCGGCCCTTGCCTCGTGGTACCTCGGTGATCTTGCCTTTGCCTATGCGCGGGCCGAGATGGCCGTGCGCGCACTGCCGCCTGGCGAGTCGGGCTGGAACGCGATGGCCGTGCTCGGTCTCTTTGCCGAGGCAAGGCGCGCGGCCATCGCGCAGGCCCTGCGTGAGAAGAGCGACTGGCCGCCGCAGTGGCTGACCGACGTACACGCGGCCTACGCGGTGCTGGCGCGGCATCCTCTCGGCGAGGCAGGCCACGCGGTCGCGCACCACGACTTTCTGATCTCGCTGAATGCGCACGGACCGGCCGAGCGGGTTCTGAAGGACGCGTTGCGCCGTTTTCCCGAGTCCTGGGATCTGCACGACCGCTGGCGCAACCGCCTGCTGGCTGATCGCGGCGTCGCGGCGCTCGAGCCGGCTTACGCGGCCTGGCTGGGAGAGCCGGACGCGCCGGCCTGCCTGCGCTGGTACGCGGGCGTCGCTTCCTTCGTGACGGCCGAGGTCCAGCGCCGCGCGCGCGAGCCGCAGTCCGCGGTCGGCGCCTACGAGCGCGCGGCGATCCACTTCGAGCGGGCGATCGCCGCCGACGCGCGCAACCGCGACTCGGCCGACCACTACGCGGCTCTGTCGCTGGCCGGGCGCGCGCGCGTCGCGCTGGAGGGCGGCGACCTTGACCTCGCGACCGCGCAACTGCTCGCGGCCTTCGCGCGGCGGCCGGCATCGGCGGCGAGCCTCGACGGGCTGAACCTCTCCCCCGCCGACACCGCGCGCGCGCTGCGGGCGCGGCTGCTCCGGGATGAGCGCGCGGATCTGCTCGCCATGCTCGACGCGGCGCTGGAGCAGGTGGATCCCGCGCTGCTCGGCCTGCCGGCCTACGAGCGGCCGGTGCCGGAGCGGTAGGCGCATGCACGGCAAGCCCCCCCCCGAATCCGCGCCCGCGACGCGCAGCGAGACCGACTCGATGGGCGCGGTGCCGGTGCCCGCCGAGCGCTACTGGGGCGCGCAGACGCAGCGCTCGCTCGAGCATTTCCCGATCGGCGTGGAGCGCTTCCGCTGGCCGCGGTCCGTGATCCGCGCGCTCGGCATCCTGAAGCAGGCCGCGGCACAGGCCAACGCGGAACTGGGGGAAGTGCCGCCCGCGATCGCCGATCTGATCGTGCGCGCGGCCGAGGAGGTGATCGCAGGCCGGCTGGACGCGGAGTTCCCGCTCGTGGTGTTCCAGACCGGCTCGGGCACGCAATCGAACATGAACGCCAACGAGGTGATCGCGAATCGCGCGATCGAGTTGGCTGGGGGGCGGCGGGGCGCGAAGGCGCCCGTGCACCCGAACGATCACGTCAACTGCGGCCAGTCGTCCAACGACGCCTTCCCCACCGCGATGCATGTCGCCGTGGTCGAGCAGTTGCACGCGCGGCTGTTCCCGGCGCTGGCGCGGTTGCGCGGAACGCTCGCGGCGAAGGCCGAGGCGGGGCGCGCGATCGTCAAGACCGGGCGCACGCACCTGCAGGACGCGACGCCGATCACTCTCGGTCAGGAGATCGGCGCCTGGGTCGCGCAGATGGACTTCGGCGCGGCCGGGGTGCGCGCGGCGCTGCCGGGGCTGCACGACCTGGCGATCGGCGGCACGGCCGTCGGCACCGGACTGAACGCGCATCCGGAATTCGGCGCCCGCGCGGCGCGCCGCATCGCGGAGATCACCGGCCATCCCTTCCGCTCCGCACCCGACAAGTTCTTCGCGCTGGCCGCGCACGACGCGCTGGTGCAGACCTCGGCGGCGCTGCGCACGCTGGCCGGCGGGCTGATGAAGATGGCCAACGACGTGCGCTGGCTGGCCAGCGGGCCGCGCTGCGGCATCGGCGAGATCGCGATCCCGGAGAACGAGCCGGGCTCCTCGATCATGCCGGGCAAGGTCAACCCGACGCAGTGCGAGGCGCTGACGATGGTGTGCGTGCAGGTGTTCGGCAACGACGCCGCGGTGGCTTTCGCCGGCAGCCAGGGCAACTTCCAGTTGAACGTGTTCAAGCCGGTGATGCTGCACAACGTGCTGGAGAGCGTCGGGCTGCTGGCCGACGCCTGCCTCGCCTTCGAGGAGCACTGCGCGCGGGGCATCGAGCCGGACCTGCCGCGGATCCGCGCGAACCTGGAGCGTAACCTGATGCTGGTGACCGCGCTCAACCGGCACATCGGCTACGACAAGGCCGCGCAGATCGCGAAGCAAGCGCACGCGCACGGCCTCACGCTGCGCGCGGCCGCGCTGGCCTCCGGCTGCGTGACGGCCGAGCAATTCGACGCGTGGGTGAAGCCGCTGGAGATGACCCGGCCGAGCGCGGACTGACGGCGCGGCGGGGAATTCCGCGTCAGCGCTTCACCCCCAGCAGCCGCGCAAGTTCCCGCGAGGCCAGCAGTCCCGCCGCCGACTTCTCTTTCGCGTCCACGAAAATTCCGTGCCAGTCGGCGGTCTGCACGCTCCCGTCACTGCGACCGGCGCGCGTGTACGTGTCCTTGCCGCCGCCGAAGTCGAGCAGCGCGCCGATCGCCTGCTTCTGGTGGTAGGTGGAGTCGCCGCTGCCGCCCTGCGAATCGCTGCCGCCGCCGCCGCCGTAGCGGTCGTCGCCGCCGCCGTCCACCAGGATCGCGACGGCCGTGTTCGCGGTGCCTCCCAGCGCGAGGCCGCCAACCTCGTAGCGGTCGTCGCCCGACTCGTCCACCAGCCAACCGACGCCCTCGTCCCAGGCCGCGCCGCAATTTGCCGCGCAAAGAGTGGTGTACACGTCGTTGCCGCCCGCGTCCCAGCGCATGCCGACCGCCTGATGCACGCCGAAGCCCTGCGAGTAGCGGTAGCCGCGGTTCTCGTCGTCGCCGCCGCCGTCGAACATCAGGCCGAAGCCGAAGAAGTAGGCGCCACCCTGGCTGAAGTTGCCGGATTCATAGTAATCCTTCCCATCTCCGAGGTCGGCGAGCACCGCGATGCCGCCGGGCAACAGCACCTCGCCGTCGCGGAAGCCGTACGAGTAGCCCTGCGATGCGCCGTGATGACTGTCAGGTCCGGAATCGCCGTAAACGTCGGGCCAGTGGCCGTTGGCGACGTAGCGATCGTCGCCGCCGCCGTCCGCGAGCGCGGAGAAACCATTCCCATTTCCCGCACCCTGCGCGAAGGCCCAGGCCTCGTAGACGTCGTCGCCGGCGCGATCGAGCAGCAAACCAAGCCCCGCGAAGGCGTAGCCCTGCGCGTAGTCCTGCGCCGTGTAGCGGTCGTCACCCTCAAGATCCAGCAGCGCCGCGCAGCCCAGCGCCGCCGCGCCCTGGCCCAGCCGCCCGCTCGCGTACCGGTCCTTGCCATGCGCATCCACCAGCAGAGCGATGCCGCCCGCGGCGTAGGCCGGACCCGGGGCGGTGGTCGAGTACTGATCGTTGCCGTGGAGTTCAAGTACGACGCTCACCAGCACGCTCGCGTCGTCCGCCACGGCGGCGCGTTCCCAATGGTCGTCGCCGCCGAGGTCAATCACCAAAGCCGCGCGACCGCTGATCTTCGACTTGCCGCGTCCGAGCAGCACGACGCGCGACTCCGCGCGGTCACCGGCGGTCGCGATCACGTCGCCCGAGAATCCTTCCACCTTTGCGACGGTGCGCGGGCACTTGGCGAGGCGCTTGCCGAGGCTCGCGAGGAAGGCCGGATCGGCGAGTCGGGCGATCCTTGCCGCGACGGCAAGCAACCGCGCGCGATCCATCTTGCCCGCGAGGGACTTGTACTGCTCGATCAGCCGCGCCTGCGCCTCGGCGATCTCGCCCTCCGGGAAATGCTCGCGGAAGAAGGCCTCGCACCAGTCGGGGAAAGCGCCGCGCAGGAGCCGGAGTTCCTCCTCGCTCATCCCCAGGGTCGCCTGCGCGGTTTCAGCGTGCGCGAGCCCGACGTAGGCGGAGAGGCGCGCAAGCAGATCCTCGTTGACGGGCTGCGCCGCCGGATCGGCCGCGGCGATCCGCGCCCACAGCGCGTCCATCTCGGCGAGACGCCCCTCGGCCGGCGCGAGCGGGTTGCCCGCGAGGTCGAGCCATGCGGCGGTGCGCACAAGCAGCGGTGCGAGTTCGACGCCGGAGGGCGTGCTGACCGCCTGCGCAAGCCCGTCGCGCAACTCACGAGCCGTGCCGGGCACGCTCCAAGGCTCCGCCAGGCCGCGCACGACGCGTGACAGTCGCGCCTTGCCGAGCGCCTCGTCGTATTCCTTCACCATTTGCGCGAGGTGCGCGGGCACCGCGTCGAACTCGGCGCGGAATCCGCGCGCGTCGGCGATCTGCTCGAGCAGTTCCCACTCCGCAGACTTCGGCTCGCCGCGTGCGAGCGCTCCCGCTGCTGCAGCGGCCAGGAGGGCGCAGCAGCACGCCGCAGCCGGCACACGTTTCATCTGCTGCATTCTAGATTCGTCGGTGGATCCGGTACGCATCCTCTGCGCGCTCGGCGCCCCTCCTCGTCACGGGCGGCGGTTCTGTAGCGAATGGCGGACCAACCCCGTCTTCGTCAACTCCGAGACTTCACGCGGCGGCAGGAAGCGAGCCATCCTGACCGAGCAGGCTGCTGAAAAAGTGCTTTCGTCCAGGCGCGAGCGATCGCGGCCGGGATCAAGGAGCCGGGTTCTGCGCCTATTGGTAAATAGGCGCGGGTTCCGGCGACGCCGAACTCGGCCGTGAGGGCCGCGGCCGGGGCGGAATGAGTTTTTCAGCATCCTGCTAGGCTGCGGAATCCGTCGTCCTCACCAGATTCGCGGGGAGCGGTCTGCAGCAACGAGGCGGAGCCATGCAGCCACGCGCCTCGGCAGTGAAGGCTCTGACCGCTGGAGGTGCGTGAGCAGACCGCTTCTGCCCGGATCAGGTTATCGGGAGGGACAGTCTCGGCTTTTCGGCGACGCGCCGGGCGCGATCAGTAGCCCAGGGCTTCCAACAGACTCTCGTCCATGTTCTCCGCGATGCTCGCCGGGAGGCGCTCGTCCACCGTTTCGCGCCTTTCCTCGATCGCGCGCTTCAGACGCTGGACGACCTCGGGGTGCTCCGCCGAGAGATCCTGACGTTCCAGAGGATCCCGGGCGAGGTCGAAGAGCAGCGCCTGGTTCGCCAGCCCTTCGTAGTTGCCCTCGACCCAAATCATCTTCCAGGGGTAGGAGACAATGGACGAGCCGACGAAGCGGCCCGGCCAGCGCGTTTCGAACAGGGGGAATCCGCCGGCGAGAGGAGATTGCTCCGCGCCCGACAACTGGGAGAGGAGCGAACGCCCGTCCCCTTCGCTCTGCGGTTGCAGGCCAGCGACGTCCAGGATGGTCGGGAACAGGTCCACGAGCGAGATCCAATCCTCGACGACTCGTGCCGTTCGCTGGTGCGGCATCTTCACCAGCAGAGGAACGTGAAGGACTTCCCGGTGGAGAGTGAAGCCGTGACCGAAGCCGAGGTGGTCGTACAGTTCCTCACCGTGGTCGGAGGTGAGAACGATCAAGGCCTTGTCGTAGAGGCCCCTCTGCTCGAGAAGGTCCAGGAGCATCCCGAGTTCGTCCATCGTGTACCGGACGGCGACGTCGTACTGATCCCGATGGCTCCGCAAATAGGTCTCGTCCACCTCCGCGCGATGATCCAACTGGTGATCCTTCATGATCCGGTCCATCAGGCCCTTGCTGTACCGGAACGTTCTGTCGGGCGGCTTCCCCAGCAGATCGGATGCCCGGGACTCCGGAACCCGATAAGGGCCATGAGTGTTCATGGGTTGCAGATAGAGGAAGACGCCTTGATCCGGCTCGAAAGGCAACCAATCCGCGGCCGTCTCGAGCATTTCTGCGATGTCCGGATACTCCCCGGATTTCCCCGGGTAGTCGCGGAAGCGCCGAAAGCCCTGGTCGAACTGCGTGACCCTGGTGACGCAGTGGTTGAAGGAGATGCCGGCCGTGTCCCAACCCTCCGCGCGCAGAACCTCCGCGATGGTGAGCGCCTCCAGGTTCAGAGCGGCCCCGCGGAAGTCAGCCCCGTGCCGCATCGGGAGGACGCCCGTGAGGATGCTGGCCGTGCTCGGCGTCGTCCATGATGCCGGCGCGTAGCAGTTCGTGAACAGCGTCGCCTGCGACGTGAACTCGTCCAGGGCCCGACTGGTGTCGCGTTCGTAACCGTATTGAGAGAGATGGTCCGCGCGCAGCGTATCCACCACGATCAGGATGACGTGGGGCCGGGCCTCGGTCCCTCCACAAGCGGAGCCGAGACCGAGGACCAGACAATAGATCAGTGGCAGTGACGGTGCGCGGATCCTCAGCCAATGCGAGCGAGAGGATCGCGGAGACTTCCATCTGGTGCCTCTTAAAAACCTCATCCGGTCAGTCTAGCGCGGCTTGAACGCCCTTGACGACACGAAGGAGACAGTCGAGGCTCCTGTTGCATCCCCTCGACCCGGCACCCGTCGGCTAGCATTCCTGCACCACTTCGACTGAAAGAGATCGGGGGACACAACACTGGACATCACCTTCGCCTATCACGAGCGCACGAAGCATCACCCGTTGCGGTTCGCGCCGTCTCTCGGATACCTGGATTGGGCCACACAACCTGATCCGTTCCGCCGATTCGAGGGTGCGCCGGTCTTGCCTCTGGATCTCGCGCCCGAAGACTCCGAGCCTCGCTATGAGCCCGCCTTCTTGCCCGGTCATGTCGCCTCGGCCCCTCTGGACCGCAGGTCCATTTCGCGGCTCTTCCAGGATGCTCTCGCCCTCTCCGCCTGGAAGCAAGCCGGGAGCGCCCGTTGGTCCCTCCGAGTCAATCCATCGAGCGGGAATCTTCACCCGACGGAGGCGTACCTCATCGCGGGTCCCGTTGCGGGCATTCATCCGAAACCTGCGGTGTACCACTATGCGCCGCTCGTTCACGCGCTCGAGTTCCGCGCGGAGATGTCGGAGGATTCGTGGCGAAGACTTTCGGCGCTGCTCCCTGAAGGCGCGATCCTCGTGGGCCTTACGTCAATCCATTGGCGCGAGTCGTGGAAATACGGCGAACGGGCATTCCGCTATTGCCACCACGACGCCGGTCACGCGATCGGCTGCGTCGCGGTGGCTGCTGCCGGGCTAGGATGGGAAGTGCGGTTGCTTGAGGGTGTCGTTGACGCCGAACTCGCGGTGCTTCTCGGTGCGCACGCCCAGACGGGGGTCGAGGCCGAGCACGCCGACTGCCTCATGGCTGTTTTTCCGGGGCGGACCAAGTTCACCGTTGAGCAGCAGCGAGCATTCGCCATCCCCCAGGCAGTGCATGAGGAACTTCGCGCCGCGAATTGGTTCGGGGTACCGAATCGCTTGAGCGGCGATCATCACCCCTGGCCCGTCATTGACGAGGTGGCCGCCGCAACCGAAAAGATCTCTCCACCAAGCAATGCGTACTGGTCCCCGTCATCCCTCGCGACCTCCTTCGAGATCGGCGACTCGCCGCTCGCGCTTCGCCGCATCATCCACCAACGGCGCAGCGCAGTGGCGCTCGACGGCCACACGGGGATCACGCGCGCTGCCTTCTACCAGATCCTGCTGAAGGCCTTGCCGGGGTCGCAGCAGGTTCCCTTCTCCACCTTGCCGTGGCGTCCATGCATTGATCTATTGCTGTTCATCCACCGCGTGGCGGATCTGACTCCCGGCTTGTATGCCCTCGTGCGAGAACCTTCACGCCGGGAGGCGCTCGGAGGGGCGATGGATCCCTCGTTCGCGTGGACGCGAGCAGAGGGATGCCCGGCATCGTTGCCGCTGTTCTTTCTGGAAGCGGGCGATGCGCGAGGCGACGCCCAGCGGACCAGTTGCGACCAGAAGATCGCCGCCGATGGCGTTTTTGCGGCGGCGATGCTTGCCGAATATCGCGCGCCTCTGGAGGCGTTCGGAGCGTGGTTCTACCGACGCCTGTACTGGGAGACGGGCGTCATCGGGCAACTTCTCTACCTCGAAGCGGAAGCGACCGGCATTCGCGCGACGGGGATCGGCTGCTTCTTCGACGATCTCACACATCAAGTCTTCGGGCTCACTGGCGATCGGTTCCAGGTGCTCTATCATTTCACCATGGGCGGGCCAGTTGACGATCCGCGCTTGCAAACCCATCCCCCGTATCAGCATCTTTCGCGCGCCGAGCGCCCTGGCCCGCGCGATCAGACCGAACAACCCTCTCGGTGGTAATGCCCCGTCTCTCCGCCCTCCAGCGCGCCCGCCGCTGGGGCAGCGCCGAACCTTCATTCCGTCCCGGACACGGTCCTCGCGCCCGGGCTCGGCGTCGCCAGAACCCGCGCCTATCGGCCAATAGGCGCGGAACCTGGCTTCTTGATCCCGGACGCGATGCCGCGTGCCGGAACGAAAGCACTGGCTCGGCGATGCCCTAGGCTCAAGGAGGATGCAGGAGCCTGCCCCGATCTGCCCGGACGCACCGCGCTACCTGCCGGAGGCGCCGCTGCCGCGGTACCGCTTCGTGCCCGGGCTGCATCCGCACCCGCGGCGCGACGCGGACGGCAGCCTGCACGGCGCGCCGCTGCACTTGCCGGGGCTGCCGGCGGCGCGGTGGCGGGAGGATCACTCCTATCTCCTCGGCGTGGATCTCTACCACGCAGGTTATCTGTGGGAAAGTCACGAGGCTTGGGAGGCCTGCCTCGCTGCTGCGCGCGAGCCCGCGCACCGCGACTTGCTGCAGGCGCTGATCCAACTTGCCGCTGCGCTGCTGCAGCAGCATCGGGGCCGCATGAATGGCGCGGCGCGTCTCGCGCGCTCCGCGGCGCGGCGGCTGGAGGGTGCAATCGCTGTGCTGCCGGAAGGGCGGAAACTGGCCGGTGCGGATCCGCACAGTCTGTTGACTCAACTGCGCGATCATTTCGATGCCGGCGGTCCGGCCCCGCGGATCGTCCTCGCCTGACCGGTCGCGCGCGCGACCGAGGGCCTGCCGCCGAGTTTCCCGGAAGAACCGTGCCCTGAATTTCATCTCAATTTGACGTAACGGACTCCCGTTCACCCGTAGATCCGGAGCGGAGCATCCGCTCCCCGCTTCCTGCAGTCAACACGACCATGAACCGCCGCATTCGATATTTCATTTTTGCCGCCTTGCAGATCGGCCTGGTCTCCGCAGCCGCCACCGCCGCCCCGCTTCAGGGTGAACTGGAGGTGCAGGTTGGCGACCAGAAGTACCTGCTGCCTGCGGTCGGTGAGTCGGCGGACCTGAAGGAGCCGGCGCCGCCGCTGGATCCGGCCACGCTCGCCACGCTCGAAACCTGGCGCCGCTTTGCCTGGGACGCCGACAAGAAGAAGTACCTCTATCACTTCGCCGCCACCGGCGAGACTTTCGCGGTCACCGTGCTCGCTCCCGATTCCGCGGCAGGGGAGTACGCGAAGGCGCTGGACGCCACCGCCCGGCGAGCCGCCGATTACGTGGGGTCCGATTCGCTGCGCAAGACCTATGTCGCAATCGTCTGCGCCACGCAGGCCGAGTACGAGCGGGCGGCGGACTTTGCCGCCGAGCGCGCGCTGGAACTCACGCAGGACGCGAGGATGACCGCTTTCCTGCACGACTCCTGGACGCCCACCGCGAAGCAAAGTCCGACCTTCTACCAGGACTTGGCCGGCGTGGTCGGCTGCGTCGAGGGCAACAGCGAGAAATGGTCGCCGGCGCACGAGATCGTGCGCGGCTTTGCGGTCGTGGTGATGCTCGGACACTCGTCGCAACTCTGGCACGTGCTGCCGTTTCTGATCGGTCTGTCCTGGAACGCCGAGTACGACGTCACCGGCGACATCCTCTCGATGCCCTACGGCGACGAGTTCCAGTTCGACATCGGCCGCGGCACCTGGAGCGCCAGCAAGATCGCCGCGCTCCTGAAGGAGGTCGGCAAGGACGTGAAGAAGGAGCAGCAGCGCGATCTGGCGCTGCGCGACCTTCCGTACTTGAGCCGCAGGGAAGGCTCCACCGCCGACGCTGCGGCGATCGCATGGTCTGCGTCGCGCCACCTGATTCGCCACCACCGGGAGCGGCTTCCCGCGTTCCTCGCTGCCCTCTCGGCCGAAGTGCTCGCGCTCAACACCGTGATCCAGTCCGACGGCTCCACGATTTACAACCTCGCGCCGAGTTACCAACTCGATTGGGAGCAGGTCGAGAAGGTGCTCGCCTCCACGATCGAGGAATATCGCTTCGGGGACCTTGCCGCTTGCATCTCCGCGACCTGCCCGACCTGCAAGGCCTGGGCCAAGGAGCGCGGAATTCGCTGAGCACCCGCTCCCCGGTCCAGAACGGCTGAAGACCCGTTTAAGGGTGCCGCGGCTGTCCGAATGGGGTTTTTAGGCGGGACAGGCTTTCATCACTTCTTGTCTGCTGCCTCTATCTTCACGATCATCGCGGGCTCCTTCGCGAGTGAACTGTGCCAGTGGAACAGATGCCACTTGGTCTTCTCGTCATAACTGACGAGCGCCGTCGCGCGATACTCGCTGGTCTCGCTCTTTCCATTGACTGTAAACGTTTGTGTGAACTCGAGCGTCGCATAGCCGAGTTCGGGAGAATGGCAGTCGGCGTGGATCTTCGTGATCTTGCTCTCGACCTTGACACCGTCGCGCTTGATTCCGGCGAACAGCGCATCGAGATAGGCGCGCGCGGGTTCGAGCCCTTCGATCGTCTCCGGCTTGTGCTGCAGATCGAGGTCGTAGATTTGGACCGGGAACCGGCTGTCCGTGCCGACGAGGCATGCGCGCGCCGCAGCGCGATCGCCCGCGTCAATGGCCTTGAACAGGTTCTCCAACATTTCCACGATCGCGCCCGGTCCGGCGGCGGGCCGCGGCGGTGCAAACGAGAGCGCGACGAGAGCGGCGACGATGCCGACGGAAGTGATGGTGAGTTTGCGCATGAGGATCTCCAGGTCGAGGACTGAAAGGATCTGGCGTGAGACGACGCGGGGTGCGGCACCCTGCTGGCACGCTCGATTGATCGAGAATATCACGCGCCATCGCCCCTCCGCCGTCGTCGGCTGGCACCACCAGGGCTGGCGCCTGTTCTGGCGGCTGAAGTCCGGGAAGCCCGGTCGGCCTTCAATTATTGGGCAGCACAGGGATTGACTGCTACACTCGATTCGAGCCCCAACCCCCGGGTCTCGTTCCATCCCTCGAACTCCCCGATCATGCGCATGCTCCTTCCTCTCGTGCTCGCCCTCGCGGCGACTTCGTCCCTGCCGGCGACCGGCCTGTCGTGGAGCGGCGGCAACGCCCCCGTTCCCTTCATCACCATTACCGGGACCTGCCCGGGGCCGATGACCCTGACGGTGAGCGGCGCCACGCCGGGCGGCCTTGTGGCCATGCTCTACGGCGTACCGGGCAGTTACACCTATCCGGGGACGCCGTGTACCGGAATCGTGCTCGGCATCATCAACCCCAACGGCACGGCGCCGACCCTGGCCACCACGCAAACGGCAAACTCCGCGGGGGTGCTCGTGATCAACTTCAACGCCCCGGCCAGCGTGTGCGGCCTGTCGGTGCAGGCCGTGGACGTCGCGAGTTGCACGACGTCGAACATCGTGACGCTCTGACCGAGGGCGCCGCTACTTCTTCTTCAGCGACGCGAACACCGCGCGCTCGAGGTCGGCGGGCGTGAGGCCGGCTTCCTTGCGCAGCAGGTCCTCGAAGGGCTCGCTCCAGGCGGGCAGCGCCGCGAGCACGCGGCCGAGCGGGCCGCCCTTGTCAAGCGCGACGAGTTCGCCCGCGACCAGCGCGAAGATCGCCCGCTGCGCCAGCGCCAGGTCGAAACTGACGTCCTGCTCGAGCAGATGGCTGACGTCCTGCCCGACGTAGGGCCCGTAATGCAGCGTGCCGTCCACCTCGGAGCCTTGCGGATTGCGGAAGTTCAGGTAGACCACCTCGTCCCCGTCCTTCGCCGCCTTGCGCTGCGGATCCTTCACATCGCGGTCCTCCAGGCGCGCGTACGCGGCCCGCTTGCGTTCCTCCAGCAGGTTGCGCAGGTCCTTGGTACTCAAGGTCGCGCGCAGGGCCGAGTAGTTGGGCGGGAAAGTGCCGCCGCTGGCTTGGCCGCCCGGCACGAAGGCCATCCGCGGCGGCGTGACGTCCCCCACCGAGTCCGCGCCCAGGCGGCCCGCCATCACGCCGTACTGCGCGAGCACACCCTCGAAGCCCAGCCCGAGCGCGAGCCAGTTCGGCACGCTCGCGCCACGCGCGCCGACCCACGCGACGATGACGTCGTAGGTGAGGGTGTGGCGCGCGAGTTCGGCATCCAGGCCCCCCGAGCCCTCGGCCCAATGCTCCAGGGTGCCCTCGCCGGTGGAGCCCTCCGCAAGGCAGAGCAGGTGCACGCGGCCAAGTGGGTTGAGGGCGCCGTAATAGGAATGAATCCAGCCGGTGATTCCCGGCTGATGAAAGACGACTGCCACCGCCGGATCCACCACGCCAGCCAGGCAGAGGTACTCGACCATCTCCTTGCGCGTCGGCAGCACCAAGATAGGAATCTTGGGAGCCCCGGCACCCTCCGTTTGCGGCGCCAGGATTTCGCTGGAGAAGAGGGCGGCGACTTTGTCGAGGAGTGCCTGCTCGCGCTTGTCCACGTCCTTGCCGAGCAGCGGTGCAAGGCTCCCAGGATCACTCGCGGCATCAGGGTCGAAGCCCTTGGCGACTTCGATCATTCCTACCAGGTCGCGGAGGTCCTTCTCGGACAGCGCCAAGCCCTCCGCGCTTCCGGACCACCGCCCTATCTGCACGATTGCGCGCAGGACGGCCGGGATCGCCAGCCGGAGCGTTTCGGTCGCGGCCGGGTAGTTCTTGCCGCGCTCACCCTCGGCCCGAAACCCATCCTTGGGCACGTAGAGCGCGACCGGCCCCAGCGGCACATTCACGCAGGCCAGCGAAAGCACTTGCTGGTAGGCGTCCGGCGCGATCGTGTCGGCGTTCAAGCCATGGCGGGTGAGCAAGTCCTTGCCGGCCTGGACGTAGTCCAGAGGCTCCCCCAACGTGGGCAGGTCCCGCGAGGCCCCGAGCAGGGCGACCAAGGCCAGGGCGCCGGTGATGCCGCGCCAGGAATCGCGCCGCGAGAGAGAGATTGGGTGGAAATTTTTCAGCATCGCCTCTCCCTACGCGCCATTCCAGCACTCTATAGGCAGTCCCGAGCGCGGTTGCGCCCCGACCGGCGAGCAAGGAGACGCCGCGCTTTCTCGGCAGCAGCATCCGTAGGGTGTAAATATACGGCCGACCTCCCAGAGGCCCGGGGCGCCGCTATTTCAGACGGCTCCCCCACCTGCGGATCGACGACTGGGCGCACAGGCCGCCTCACTTTGGAAATCACCGGACCAACCGCGTAGCGGTTGGATCCGAGTGCATTGACGGGTTAGGCCGATTGTGCGGGCTGATTGCGTTTGGGCAATAGGGAAAGAACCAATCCAACGATTGTCAAAACCATGAGAACAAAATTGGCGGTGGGGCCTGGTGGTGTCCCAACTCTTACGATGGGTAAGAAACGAAAAACGAGATGCCTGCCTATGTCTTGCAACAAAAGCAGCCCAAACATGAAGGGCATCATTGAGCGATATCGGACCAAAACGAGGAGGCAGAGCAAACAAATCAAGAGCCGTGTGAGCCCCAAGAGCGCCCACAAGGAAACTATCGTTTGCGCTGCCGGCGGTGTGTATGTGTCGAGGGGGATCCCATCGGCCGAACTCACCAAAGATGCTCCGCCGAAAAGAACGGACATACCTTGGGCGGTCTTAAAAACCAGGATCAACACAAAGAGCCACACCGCTAGTTTTTGCCCTCGGAATGTATTGTCAATGTGCCGCGGAAGAACACTCTCAAACATGGGACCGCCATGCTGTTGTGAAGCCATTTCCAAATCGGCCTGACGATAGAGTGGACGGCGAGGTCTGCCGAATGATGCGGCGTGGATGCATCTGTAAACGACCCTGGGGTCGGCTTAGGCTGCAAGGGACTCCGGATACAACAATATGAACGCGGCTGCGAAGCGTCAGCGCGTCAGGGGAGTGAACCGGACAGGATGGGAGAAACGGCATGGGTCAGACTCTACCCCAGGGGGAGCCCACTGTGTCAACGTAGTTGAGACATTCCTCGACTGACCTTCCCTTGACCTTCCCCCAGTAATCTGATCCACAGCAATAGTGACCCTCGACGAAATAATCGGGCCGACGGTCACCCTAGGATCCGGCCGGTTTTCGGGGGTCAGGTCACTGTGACTTGATCCCTCATTGCGAATGTACCGCGAGCGGAGGCCGCACCAACCCCCCTACCCAGTCCATCTCACGCCGATGAGGATTTTAAGTGGGACAGCCTAAGTATTTTGAGATAAAGGACTTACATCCGGCTGAATATTTACACCCCTCGCCCTCCATCGCATGGCTAACACTCTGTACTAGAACTCTTGGTACAGTAGGTACAGCCATGTCCCGAACCATTCCCCTCATGCTGCACGTGAGCCCGGGCGATCCGCGCCCGCTCACGAAGCAGATCACCGATGGCATCCGCCGCCTGATCGCGAGTGGCGAGTTGCCGCTTGGCGCGCAGTTGCCGAGTGTGCGCGGCCTCGCGCAGCAACTGACAATCAACCCGAACACGGTGGCGAAGGCGTATGGCGAATTGGCCAGCGAAGGCTGGCTCGACGCGCGCCAGGGACTCGGCCTCTTCGTCGCCGCACAGCGTCAGCGCCTGTCGGACGCGGAGCGCGAACGACGTCTCGCGCTCGCGGTGGACGCGTTCGCAGCCGACGTCATCGGCCTCGACTTTCCGCTGAAGGTCATCCTCCAGCGGGTCAGCACGTCGTTGGGCCCGTGTCTCAAGAAACGCTCCGCCTGAACCGTCCGCCGTGCCTGCATCCGACCTGCAACTCGTCCCGCGCCCGGCGCCCTCCGCGACGCCCGTCGCGTCGGACTACGTGATCGAAACCGAGCGGCTCGACCTCTGGTACGGCCGCAAGAAGGCCCTCGACCAACTGACGCTGCGCATTCCGCGCGGCCGCATCCACGCCGTCATCGGCGCGAACGGTGCCGGCAAGTCGTCACTGTTTCGCGTGCTTCTCGGCGTACAGTCGCCGCACGGCGGTCGCGCGACGATCCTCGGCCATGACTGCACCGCGCTCACCGAAAGGGAGCGGGCGCGCATCGGCTTCGTCAACGAGGAGCACAGCCTGCCCGCGTGGCTGCGTGTTGAAGAAGTGGTCGCGATGCAGCGGCGCCTCTATCCGCAATGGGACGAAGCGAGCTACCAGAACATCATCGGCCATTTCCGCGTACTGCCGCGGCAGCGCGTCGCGGAGCTCTCGCGCGGCGAACGCGCCGGCGTGAACCTCGCGATGGCGCTCGCGCAGCGCCCGGAATTGCTTATCCTCGACGAGCCGACGCTCGGCCTCGACGTCGTCGCCAAGCGAGCGTTTCTGGAAGCGGTGCTGTCCGCCGTCGGCGACGCCGATTGCACCTTCATCTACTGCTCGCATCAGATGGAGGAGATCGAGCGGCTCGCCGACAACCTGATCATCATGGGGCACGGCGAGCTCGAAGACATGTCTCCGCCTGACGAATTCTGCGCGCGCGTGCAACTGTGGGTCGCCGAGTTTCCCTTCGTCGCGCCCGCGCGCGACGCGTTGCCCGGCGTGCTGCAGGTCCAGCGCATAGACGGGTTGTTCCACTTTCTGGTGATCGATCAGGACGCGGGCTTCGGTGCCTTGCTCGAGGCCCGCGGCGCGCTGCGCCACTATCGCGGCACGGTGGGCCTCGATCGCGCAGTCAACGCATTTCTCGCGCGCGGGCACGCGGCGCCGGCAGCGGCGGGGAGCGCGTGACATGAAGGATCTCCTGCTCTCGGAATGGCGCCGTTTTCGCCGGCTCACGCTCGTCGTCGCTACGTGCCATACGCTGGCGCTGCTGTTCCTTTCCCGCATCACGCATCTGCTGCAGCGCGGCTATGAGGACCACGGCATGATGCTCGGGATCTACATGCTGCTCGGCATCGCACTCGCACTGCTGCAGGTTGGCGGCTACCGCAAGCCGAGCCGATGGCTGTGGCTCATTCATCGGCCGCTGCCGCCAGCGCGGATCTTCGCGGCGCTGGCCCTGTCCGCGCTCGCGATGCTGGTGCTGGCGATCTTCGTTCCGCTCGTTGTGTTCGTGTTTGCTACCGACGTGTTCACCACACAGGTGGTAGATAGCCGCCACTACGTGGCGCTCATCCATGTGCTCGCTTTCACGATGATGGCGTGGCTTGCCGGTACTCATGCGTGCGTCAGCCGGAGTAAGGCCACAGTCGCGGTTCTCGTGGCGCCGTTATTGCTGGCGCTCCATCTCGCTTCGGTGTGGTGGCTGCTGATACCGGTACTCCTGTTTCTCGCCTGGTTGACATGGATAGCGATGCACGGCTTTCGCGCCGATCGCGCGGCGCCGATCGCGCACCCTGGCGTGATGCTGCTTACCGCGCTGCCGTTGCAGCTCGGTCTTTTCATTCTCCTGTTCCAGTTGAGCAAGGTGACTGTCGACGTCGTCAAGATCATGAACCAGAAGGCGCCTGCGCGAACGGTTCTGGAGTCGGATCCCGGCGTGGACGTGAGCCAGCTCATACGGACGATGGTCCAGGGCTTCCTGGTCAAGGGACTCGAGGACAGCCACGATCCACGCGCCGCGTCGTGGCGCGAACAGCTTCCTTTTTTGGACGTCGTGGATCTCATGCCCGACCTCGAGAGGTTCCCGGTTCGGCACCAGATCAGTAACGTCGGATCGGCGCGGTGGGACGAGACGCGCGGGATCGAATGGACGTTCAGCCACGATCGCATGATGTTCCATGGCCGCGATCCCAAGACTGGTGCCGACCATGGTTGGTGGGGCACGACCGGCGTCGTCGCGCCGCAATCGTTTGACGAGATTCCGCTGTCCGACATGACGCCCACCTCGATGTTCGCGATCGACGACGAGACGCAGCGCCAGCACGAGCTCGTACGCCTTGCTGAGGGCGAATGGTTCGTCGGCATGCCGGTGCGTGCGCTCGACCGCCTGCTCGTCCAGACAAACAAGCGCGTGCTCGCCTACGAGCCTGACCGACAGGCTGCTTCGCCGTTCGCCCCGCCTCTTCTCGACTGGCAGCTCGCGTTGCCAGTGGGTGAAACCAGGTCGGTCCAGGTCACTGTCGCCGAGTTGCTCGACGGCTGGCTGGTCTCGCTCTTCTACTTCGCGGGCCCCGAGTTCGACGGATTCAAAGGCTTGGTCCCGCATTGGCAGCAGGTCGTGTACGTGGACGACAACGGTGCGACGGTCGTCGGCGAGCGCCGCGACATTCGCGGTCACACGATCACGCTCGGCGGGTCGCCTGCGATTCCGCAGGCTTCATGGTGGGTTTCCCCGGTCCTGTACACGCTGGGCCGGTGGCCGAACAGCGTGCTCGACCAGGGGCTCACGCAACCGACGCGCCTCGCAGCGGTTCCCGACGTGCCGATGTTCTATCCGCTGGCCGGAGCCCTGATGCTGATCTCACTGGCGCTCGGCGCCTGGTGGCTGCGCGGTGCGCACGTCGGCGCTGGGCGGCGACGCATCTGGCTTGCGACCTGTGCCTTGATCGGCCTGCCGGCCTTCTTCTCCCTCGTCTGTCTGGAGCCGCGCGCACCGCGGCATTGACCTCATCGGTCGAAGTACCAACATGCTGTCACAACGAGCGCTCGGCGTACTGGTGGCCGTGATGTCCGCGTTCCCGTGTGGCGACCAGGATCCGGTCGTTGCCTCGAACACGGCGCTGCGCCACGCGATCAAGCAGAGCGCGGCCCGGACGAAGCCGCCGCCCCTCGCACGCGAGGTGTTTTTGCGCCAACCCGCGATCAGTGGCGTGCGCCTCTCGCCGGACGGCCGCCTGCTGGCGTTTCTGAAACACGATGGGCAACACGCCGAGGTGCTGCTGCAAGACGTGGCAAGCGGCACGCGCACACGCGTGATCGGCGAGGCGCACGGCGTCGAAACCGCCTGGTCCGGCGATGGTCGTCGCTTGTGGATCGCCGATGACGACGGCCTCTCCGTCGTTGACAGCACGACCCTGACGCCGAAACGCATCCTCGAGTGGAACAAACGCCTCGCCCAGCGATTCTGGCGCGTGGACGCACGCGCAGCGGACTACGCGATCATCCAGGAGGGAACGATGGAGGGTGCTGACGCGCGGTACCGCTATCTGTTGGTGGACGCCGCCGGAAAAACCCGGCTGCTGCATGAAGCCGCGTGGCCGCTGCTCGACGTACTGCTGACGGCCGACGGGCAACTCGCTTTCGCCGCCGCCTTCGACGGCCCGGCATACGACAAGGTGATCCGGCAATTCACCCCCGCGGGTGCGCGCGAATTGTTGCGTTGCACCGGCGTCGAGGCATGTCGTCTCGCCGGCTACAACAATGCGCAGCAGACGCTGTGGATCCTGTCCCAGCACGGCGAGGACACATTCGCGCTGCAACGCTGGCAGGAAGGCACGGGTCTCTGGGAAACGGTGCATGTCGATCCGGCCGGCATCGCCGACGCCGACAGACTGCTCTGGAGCACCGCGCGTGAGGACTGGCTGGCGATCGCCTACCATCGCGACCGGCGCCACTGGTACGGCAACACCGACCGCGACGCGACGCTGCTCACCGCACTTGAGCGACACATCCCCGAAGCGAACCTGCTGCATTCGTCATCCGCCGGCGGCCGGCAGTGGCTGGTGCGCGCGCAGCAGGCGAACTGGCCGGTGGTTCGCCATTTCCTGTACGAGCCGGACGGTGATCGTCTGCAGCCGCTCTTCGAACGCGACGACGCCGAGGTCCAGGCTGTGCCGCCGGAGCACCTGGCGGCCGCGCAACCGGTAAGTTGGCGCGCCCGCGACGGAATGTTGTTGCACGGCTACGTCTATCTCCCATGCGGCGTCGCGCTTACGGAGGTCCCGCTGATCGCGTGGCTACACGGCGGACCGATCGCTCGCAACTACGACGAATACGATCCGGTCTTGCAACTGCTCGTCAATCGTGGGAACGCGGTATTCCTGCCGAATTTTCGCGCTTCGAGCGGCTACGGCTTGCGCTACATGCGCGCTGCGCAAGGTGACGTCGGCAACGGTCGCGTGCTCACCGATATCCTCGACGGCCTCGATGTCCTGCTCGCACAGGGAATTGGCGCTCGCGACCGGCAAGCAGTGATGGGCCACTCCTTCGGTGGTTATGCGAGTCTGCTGGCCGTGAGTCACTTTCCGGAGCGCTTCCGCTTCGCGTTTGCCGCCGCGGCGCCTACCGATTACGGTTGGATGAAGCAGTGGCAAGCCGAGCACGACAGCGAGTCGCTGCGCGGCGAAGGCCCGCCGATTGCGCTCAGCCTTCGACAGCATGGCTTTGACTTCGAAGACGCCGCGTGGCGAGAGAAAATGCAGCGCGAATCGCCGCTGGCAGCGGTGCCCAGCCTGCGCGCGCCAATCTATCTGTGGGCCGGCGCGAAGGACCATCGCGTGCCGATCAAGAGCATCGTTCATTATGCGGGCGAAGTGAGGCGCCAGGACAAATCGCTCAGCCTGTTGATTGATCCGGATGCCGGCCACACTCCGGCGCAGCCGGTGAGTAACGACGCCTACCTGTTCCTGATCGAGAGCGCCACAGATCGGAGTTTCGGCGGTGGTGTGACGCCACCATCGCCCGACCTCGAAGCGTTTCTACGCACGCATTGGCGCATTGACGATCAGCCCCCGTAAACTGGCGCGAAGGAATGCCCGGCCGTCATACAGAGTAGGCGTTGCGCTGGGTGACCTTCCCCCAAGAAACTGGTTTACTGCGAGAGTGACACTCGGTGGTCACTTGACCTGATCCCCAACAACGAAACAAGGAGACAAAGCGATGCATCAACTCAGGAAGACTGCACGAGTCGCAGGATTGCTATACCTGCTTGTCGTGCTTACCGGTCCGTTCGTCCTCATCTACGTTCCCGGCAAGCTGTTCGCGCCCGGGGACGCAGCGGCGACGGCCAGTAACATCTTGGCCCATGAGTCGTTGTTCCGAGCCTACATCGTGGTGGAGATCGTCTCCGAACTGCTCTTCGTCTCGGTCGTGCTGGCGCTCTACCGCTTGCTCAAGGGGGTAGGCCAGCAGCTTGCCACCGTCATGGCGTTACTGATTCTGATCGAGGTCCCGCTGGCATTCTTGAGCGTGGTGACCCACGTGGCCACCCTCACGTTCGTGCGCGGTGCTGATTTTCTGGCTGTTTTCGACGAGCCTCAACGAAACGCCCTGGCGATGCTATTCCTCAACTGGGACCAGCAGGGAGTTCTCATCTCTGAGATTTTTTGGGGGCTGTGGCTCCTTCCTCTCGGGCTGCTTGTATATCGGTCAGGTTTTATTCCTCGTTTCCTGGGCGTCTGGCTGATCTTCAACGGCTTGGCCTATGTAACGATGAGCTTTACGGGCCTGCTGTTGCCGCAACACCAGAAAACAGTCTTCACGATCGCCACACCCGTTCTTTTCGGAGAGGTTGCGTTCATGCTGTGGCTGCTCATCGTGGGTGCACGGGTGCGACCCTCGGCTGTCGCCGCGCCGTGATTGCGCTGAGCCTCTAGGGTGTTAATATTCAGCCGGCCCTCGAGATGCCCAGGGCGTCGTCGTTCCAGGCAGATTTGCCACCTGCCAGGACTCGGCTTGGAGCACCCCCCCCGTCCTTTATCGCGATTTCAAGCATTGACGTGGCTGGGCTGAAACCGCCAGCAGGAGCACCCGGAAGGGAAGGGAATCAACTCTCATGGCTGATTTTGGCAGGGCCTAAGTCTCTTGGGATGAAGGGCTTACTTCCGGCTGAATATTTACACCCTACGGGTCGCTTCGGTGCGCAATGATTGACAATTGCTGCCCGTTCGTGTACACTATTCTGTACACCCAGCCGAGAAGGAGCCATGGCCCGCGCCACCGACATCACGAACTTCACCGAGCACCGCCAGCATCTCCGCGAGCACCTGAGCCAAGTGCGGGAGACCGGACGCCCGCTCTTCATCACCACCAACGGGCAGACCGACGCCGTCGTACTGAGCCCGGAGACGTACGACGCACTGGCCGACAAGGCCGAACTCGCCGAAAGTCTGGCACTGCTTGACCGGAGTGCGGACGACATCCAAGCAGGCCGCACTCATCCGGCGAAGGCTTCCCTGCGCGCCGTCGCGAAGAAGCTCGGCCTCAAGTTGGATCGATGAATGCCTATGCGGTCGAACTGACCGCTACCTCCCGGTCCGCGATCGCCGATCAAGCACGTTACATCGCCGTCGAGGAGCACGCCCCGCTGGAGGCTCAGCGCTGGCTCGAACGGATCTGGGACGCGCTGGATTCCCTCGAGCGTTGGCCGTTCCGGGCGGCACACGCGGAAGAGGACGCCTTTGTCAGTTACGAGGTTCGCCAGTTGGTGATAGACAGCCACTTGCTGTTGTTCACGGTAAGCGACGAGCAGCGGAAGGTCTGGATCATCGGCCTTCGGCACGGCCACCGGCTCCCCCGCCCGCAGGATCTTCCCGAAGATCCGCCCGGATCGGACCCCAAGACAGAATCGGATTGAGCCTCAGGCTGAATGTGGAGCAAATGTGCGGCCGACATGCAATGTGCTCACCGCCGCTTCAGACGAGGTCACCCGCCTGTGGATCTACGTCTGGGCAGGTCCCCCGCCCGAGACCTCGTTTCGGTGCTCTCACGCAGCCGCCCTTTCATAGTGCCGGAGCAGGCCACCCAGGCGCTCACGGCAGACGACTCGCGCGCCGGACTGCCCGGCGGGCTGCGCCACGATCAGTTCATTCCCAATCCCCTGGTGATTCCGCTCCGTGTGGTAGTGCTCCAGGAACTCGAACAGAGCGCGCCGGACTTGAGGCTCTCCAAACCAGATCATCCGGTTCAAACACTCCTCCTTGATCGAACGGACGAAGCGCTCGGCGTAGGCGTTGGCGTTCGGAGCCTGGAAGGGAGTCTGCACAATCTGCAGGCCCTCCGGCAGCGCCTCCTTGAAGCACCGGCTGAACTTGGTGTCGCGATCACAGATGAGGAAGCGTTTCCCTTGCAGAAAGCTGCGTGCCCCCTGCACCGCCTCGACCATGAAGCGGTCGTCAGGATTGCGGGTCATTCCGGCGATGTTGATCCTCCGCGTCTTGAGATCGATGAAGAACAACACGTACAGCGTGCTGAGGCTGCGGCCGGTCCATGCCTCCACGGTAAAGAAGTCCGTGGCCACCACTTGGCCCAAATGCGCCTTCAAGAAGCCACGCCAGGAAGTCGGTCGCTGAGGCGCGGGGAGGATTCCATGCTCCTTGATGACGTTGCGAACCGTCGACTCCGCCACTCTGTGCTCGAGGTTCTTGAGCGCACCTTGGATCCGGCAGTATCCCCAGCCAGGATTCTCCCTCGCCATGCGAAGAATGAGCGCTCGAATTCTTTTCATGAGGCCGGGGCGCCCTGCAGGCTTCTGGGGTAGGTCCACTTGGCAGCGATCAGGGTACGGTGCCAGCGGAGAATCGTCTCTGGGGTCACGATTGAGGCGATGCGCTCCAGGACCTGGCGCCCAAGCCGAATGCCCTTGGCTGCCAGTCGCCGGCGCTGATTATCGGTCAGGCGGAGGCGGCGATTCCCAATCTGCTCCCGCAGGACCCGGTTCTCCTCGACCAGGCACTCGATCACCCCCTGCTGCTCGCGGTGCACCCAGCCCGAAACCGCAAGCAGGAGCACCCGAAAAGGCAGGAAGTCCGCCGTCATACGCTGATTATCGCAGTGCCTAAGTCTTTTAGGATGAAGGACTTACATCCGGATGAATTTTTACACCCTACGGCCGGAAGGTCCGGTCCATCAGCCAATCTGCTGCCTCCACGGAGCAGGGCTCCGCCCAGGAAACTCTCGTAATATCCACCGAGCCGTGGAGTCTCTTTCCAGAATCATGCAAGGCGCACCCCATCCTGCTGAGGAGGAGATCCTCCGCCAAGTGCATTGGATCCGGGGGCTTGCCTACGCGATCCTGCGCGACTTCGACCTGGCGCAGGACGTCAGCCAGGAGGTACTTCTTCGGGCGCTGACGGGCGAGCCGCGGCACGGACGGGTGCTGCGCGCCTGGCTCACCGCGGTCACGCGCAACCACTCCCGTAGCGTCTTGCGCGAACGTAGGCGGCGCACCGCTCGCGAGCAGCGCGCGGCCCGGCCCGAGGAGGCTCCTGCAACGCGCGATCCGGCAGGAGCGCTGGAAGCTCACCATGCGCTGACACGCGCGATCCAGGATCTGCCGGCCGAGGCGAAGGAGATCGTGCTGTTGCGCTACTTCGAGGACCTCGACTTCACGGCCATCTCGCTCCGTCTCGGCGTCAACGAAAACGCGGCCCGTGTGCGGCTCCACCGAGCACTGGGCCTGTTGCGCGCCGCGCTCGAACGCCAAGGCGGCGATTGGCGGACCTGGTGCCTGCAAGCCCTTCCGGCCGGCGCCTTCGCCCTGCCATCCGCAACCGCAAGCCTCAAGGGGGTGCTGCTGATGAAAACGTTCAAGACCGTTGGCTTCGCACTGATCGCGCTCCTGCTGATGTTGACCGTCGCGTATTTCTGGAACGACGCGCAAGCGCCAGCCGCTCCCATGGCGACTGGAACCGTTGCCGCCGCTCCCACCGAACTTCCCAAGGAAGCAGGCGACTCGGATGCCGCGCCGCCAGCCTTCAAGCGGCAGGAAATCCTGCCGGAGGATCCCGCCACTCATTGGGTCTTGCGCGGCGTAGCCCAGGACTCCGGCGCCGTGCCCGTTCCTCACGCGCAAGTGCGCGCGGTTCTCCACGACGGCTATGACGCCGAATGCCCCGTCCTGACCGAGGCCGCGCTCACCACCGGCGCCGACGGCCGTTTCGCATGGAGCCTGCCACCGCCCGGACGCGCGGTCTTCGTCACACTGGTTCCAGACAGTTCCCGCGGATTCAATGGCGATGAGCGCCTGATTCTTGCAAACGCGGAGCCCCCGCAGGACCTCGTGGTCACCGTTCGTCGCTACGGCACACCCGTGCGCGGCACAGTGCGCAACGAATCCCTCGAGCCCATCCTCGGCGCCCAGGTTTTCGGCGGTCGCGAGCCCGTCACCACCGACAAGGACGGCGCCTTTGAGCTGCTGGGAGTCCAGGGCTGGACGCAGATCGCGGTGCATGCGCAGGCCGTGGGCTACGCCCAGGCGACACTCGAGCTGCACCCCGAACCGGATCATGTGGCGCAAGCGGATTTCGTTCTGACTCACGAGTTCGCCCTGCGGGGCCGAGTGCTGGACGAGCAGGGTGCGCCCTTGGAGGGCGCAAGCATCAGCGCGGACCGCATCTATCGGACTCCTGTCGTAACCGGAGCAGACGGAACCTACTTTCTGGGACATCTCTCGCCGCGCGAGACGGACCATTTTGTCGTGGCGCGAATGAAGGGTTATTGTGAGGCATCGGAGAGGGTCGCCGTGGAGAACCGAGCCGTGGGCGACCTGGATTTCGTGCTGAAGCGCGGCGCACGGGTCGAGGGCCGCGTCACGGGCCCTGACGGGTCGCCTCTAGATGGCGCCCTGCTCTACATCGGATTCTCGCCGATCGCCTACAACCGGCTGGACTCGGTTGCGCATGCCGACGGCGTCTTCGTGTTTCCGAACGTGGCGGCCGGCATACAGATCCTGAGCGTGCAGTATGGCGGCATGTCTCCCGCGCGGCGGGTTCTAGAAATTCCCGAAGGCACAGAGGCCATGTCCGGTGTGGATTTTCAGCTCGAGCGCGGGCACTTCGCGGCCGGTCGGGTGGTGGACGAATCGGGAAGTCCTCTCGCTGAAGCCGTGGTCAGCCTGCTCCTCAATGGAGAGGACGTCCGCCAGCGGGTGTGGACCGGCCTGGACGGGTATTTTCGGCTGGAGGGTCTTCCTGCAACGGAGGTGGGCCTTCTGTGCCAGTGCGATGGGTACGTGCGGCTGGAGGTGCCGATCGCATTCGTGGATCGGGATGACCTGTCGCTTCAAATGCAACCTTGCTGCCGAGTCGCCGGCCGCGTGCTGGACGGATTGACCGGGCAGCCCTTGAATTCCTTCACGATTCGCTTCGGCTACTCCGCCGACCTGCAGCCCGGAGATAAACCCGCGGACGGATACAGCGGCGCTTGGGTCGATTACGGAAAGCATTACGACGACACCGGCGGTGAGTGGGCATCGGAAAATGAACTCGAGGTGGGCACCATCCTGGCGATTGAGGCGAGCGCACCCGGATACGGTTCTGTGCGATCAGAACGCGTCGTGGTTTCGCGAGATCCAGATCCCGCTGCACTCACCCTGCGCTTGATGCCGAGTGCGGTGCTGCGCGGCCGGGTGCTGACGGCCGGCGGGGCACAGGTTGACCAGGCCGCCATCACCATCCTGCGGCCGGAGGATCTGTCGGTGGATCGCATGCTTGAATTGCGCGGCCGGATGATGACGTTCACGGGTGCGGACGGCGCCTTCCTGCTGACCGACATTCCTGCCGGTCTGGTGCACCTTCACGTCGCACACGCCGACTGCGTGACAACCATCGAGGGTCCGCTGGAACTCGCGCCGGGCGACACGAATGCGGCTCTCACGATCGTGCTGGAAGCGGGGAGCGCGCTGCGCGGCTCCGTGCTGGAGCCCGACGGCACCGGGCTGGCGGGCGCGGTCGTGGAAGCGTACGCCCAGAGCGGAAGCGCCCCGCGCAACCGCGCGATGGATGCCAGGGCGGACGCTTCGGGCCGCTTCGAGTTCTCCCATCTCCCCCCGGGACGTTATCAGCTGATCGCGAGCCGCGTGGAGGGATCAGGACGCCAAGGCTACCTCGCCCTGTCCTGCACGGTGATCGCCGGGCAGGACCGTGAGGTCGTGCTCCAGACCAGCGGATCCGCGAGTATCAAGGGCCGCGTCACCGCCAACGAGGCCCTGCCACCCGGACTCACTGTCTCACTCAATTGGCCTGAGGACCCAGAGAAGGCGATCACGGAGGCCACGCGAATGCTGTGGCAGGTGGCGGTGGTGCGCAACGGCGCATTTGAATTCCCGGCCGTTGCGCCTGGCAGGTATGGCCTCTCAATCTTTGAGTACGGTCAGGGTGGCAAATTCTACTACTCGGCAGGCGAGCTGGTGAACTTGGTTGACGGCGAATCCATCGAGGTGACGCTTCGGCTGAAGCGGTCGGCTGACTGACGCACGCTGCCCCTTGACGATTTGAAAGCGTCAGCCGAGGCTGCGGTTCCGATGCCCAAGGGCCCACGCACCGGTATCCCAAACGGCCTCCTCACCTGCCGATCGATGGCTGGACGCCCCTTCCCCATCACTTGCCACGATGTGGCGTGTTCACGCAGCCGCTCTTTCATAGCGCCGGAGCATGGCACCCCAGCCTGAAACCGCCAACAGAAGTATTCGGAGAGGCAGAAAGTCGGCTCACAGGTACCAATTAGCGCAATGCCTAAGTCTCTGTGGATACAGGACTTACAGTCCGGCTGAAGATTTACACTCTACGGAGACAGCCGCCGCGGAGGTCCTTGCTGTCAATGCTCCGAGTTTCTCGCTAGCGAGAGAGCTCGACCGTGACGGTCTCCTTGCCAAGCGTGAGGGAGCGCTCCGAGAGCACCAGCCCTGCTGAGTCGAGGAGCAGCACGCGGTATTTTCCCTCAGGCAGGTTGAGGGGCCGGGCGCCCGGACCGTAGAAGCGGCTCGCCACCAACTCGAGCCCGCGCTCGTCCAGGACGCGGAATCTCATCCCGTCGCCGAGGTCTTCCGCCACCCGGAGCACGAGCCTTGCTGCCGGACTCAAGCGCACAACGAGGCCGGAGACCGCGGAGGCGCGTGCGTCGAAGCAGACGATGCCCGAAACCCAGGTCGTGCCATCCTGACCGCTGTTGTTCACGGCGTCGTGATTGCTGGTCCGGATCACGTACTCCCGCCGGCCCAGTCCGCGCAGCTTGAAGATGCCATCGCTGCCGCTCTGGAAGCCCTCCTGTCGGAACCAGCGGATCGCTCCCTCCTTCGCATCCAGCAATCCCAAAGAGAAGGACTCTGCCCGCGGCTGGTCATCGAGATCGAGAACCCGTCCCTCGACGGTGACCTCCCTCTCCAGCGCGACCGTTCCAAGATCGGTGACCGCGCCCGGCAGCGCGTCAACGGAGCGGCGAAACCACTCGTAACCATCGGCCCGGACGTGCAGTTCGAACAGACCCGGCTCGCGATGCTCGATCAGCGCCACTCCCTGCAGATCTGTCGCCACGCTCCGATCTTCGCCGGTGCCGCCCAGGAGCATCGCCTTGGCCTGGGGAATGGGAAGTCCGCTCCCCGCAGCGGTGACCTGCACGCGAATGGCGGCCAGGCCGGCCAGCAGATCGTCCGGTGAGAGGACGAAGGTCACCTCCTCCTGCCATGGCAGAACGGGCTGCGATTGGAGGACCACCTGGTTGTGCACGAGGCTCACCCACGCGGGCAGATCGCCGTCTAGAACCAGGACGCCCATGTAGCCCGGCGGAAGCTGATCCACCCGCGGACCGTAGTTCCAGAAATTTCCCGCGCCGAAGTGGTTGTTCAGGCTTCCGATCACTTCAGGGAATCGCCCCTCCGGAGGCTCACGGGTGGCGATCGGGATCAGCAGGAAAGCACTGCTGGGCGCTTTCATTTCCCTCAGAGCCTCGAACAGATTTCCCCCTTCCGGCGTGACGACCTTGATCCGCAGCGCCACGGCTTTCTGCAGAATGAAATCCTTGCGCATCACGGGCGCATCAGGACGCAGTTCGACGGTCTCCGCGAGGCTGCGATATCCCTCCGCGTCCGCAGTCGCCCAATACGTGCCGTATTCCAGGGCCGGGAAGGCATAGGCGCCGTCCTGAACGGCTTCGGAGTAGCGCCGAACGCCAGCCTTGTCGGTGAGGCTGACGCCGGCGTACCAGCCGCCGCGAATGGGCTCGAGCGTGGGATCGAGCAGCGCACCGAAGACGAGCGTTTCAGGCAGAAGAACCGCTTCAGCGGCGGGAGCTGGAGGTTCCGGGGATGCGGGATCGGCGACGGAAGCGCGTTTGGGAGCTGCCGTTGCGCCGAGGCTTGCCGGGTCCGGAAGCGCCTCCGGCAAGGGGAGAGAAGGAGATTCCATCCCCGCGCCAGCCGCTCCCGGTCGAGTCAGGCTGTCGGAATGCAGAAGGAGCCAGGCGAGAAGCACGAGCAGGAGTGCGACCAGGAGCGCGAGCGCGAGCTTGGTCCAGAATCGAGATCCAGAGCCTCCGGTTGTCCCTCCTGAGGACCTCATGCGCGCAGTCTAGCACCGTTTTATCCGACTTGACGATTTCGGCAGGCAGATCGAGCCTGGATCCAGGATGCACCTTCTCCTCCTCATCCTGAAGTATGCCCTCGCCCCGAGAGCAACCCTGGTCGCCGAGAACATCGCCTTAATGCAGCAGGTCGAGGTGCTGAGGCGCCACGCTCCTCGACTCAAGCTCCGATGCCGGGACCGCATCTTCTGGGTCCACCTGCAGCGCCTGTGGAGCGGCTGGCGCTCAAGCCTGGTCATCGTGAAGCCCACGACCGTTCTCGAGTGGCACCGGCAAGGATGGCGCCTCTTCTGGAGGCTGAAGTCCGGAAAGCCAGGCCGCCCTCCGATTTCTCGGAGTTTGATCCTGCTCATCCGCCGATTGTCCGAGCACAATTCCCTCTGGGGAGCCCCGCGGATTCAGCTGGAGTTGCGCCTCCTCGGCCACGAGGTTTCCGAGGCCTCGGTCGCCAAGTACATGGTGCAGCGGCCGAGGCCGGGCGGCGGGCAACGGTGGACCACTTTTCTAAGGAATCACGCTCAACAGATCGCCGCCTGCGACCTGCTCGTCGTCCAGACCCTCACGTTGCGGATTCTGTACTTCTTCGTGGTCCTTTCCCACGATCGCCGCGAGATCCTGCACTTCGGGATCACAGCAAATCCAACGGACAACTGGCTGTCTCGGCAAATCAGGATCGCATTCACTGGTGGAGCGCGAGTGCCACGATTCCTTCTCCGAGACCGGGACTCTTCCTACGGTAACGACTTCAACGACGTGCTAACCGAGTTGGGGATTCGCACTCTTCGCTCCTCGCCTCAATCCCCTTGGCGGAACGCGCACGTCGAGCGAGTGATTGGAACGATTCGGAGAGAATGCCTGGATCACGTGATCGTGCTTTCAGCCTCAGGCCTGCGCGCCATCCTGACCGAGTACGTCGAGTACTACAACTCGGGCCGTGCGCATCAGAGTTTGGCCGGGATGCAGCCCCAGCCGCGTCCGCGCAGCACAGGCCCGCAGGTGATCCAGCGTCGCGTGCTCGGCGGTCTGCATCACGTCTACTCCCGGGCGGCCTAGCCGTCCGCGACAATCAGGTCGCGCTCAGAAGCCGGAGAGGATGCGCCCGTTCGGAAAATTCGGCGCCGACGCGTCTCTTGGGAGCGCCTTACGCCAGGCCGCGGCTTCTCCCAGTCGTGCATTTGAATCCCCTTTGGGATTATTGGGAGGCACAGCCGCCAGAACCGGCCCGTATTGACCAATACGCGCCGGATTCCGGCTCCTGGATCCGGACCGCGATCACTCGCGCCGGACGAAAGCCATTTTTCAGCAGCCTGCTAGAAAATTCTCTTAGTAATCGCGATCACAGGGAATTCCCCCCTTTCAGCCAATGCTGTTGATCCTGCCCACTAACTGTTTTCTCCCTCACTAAGAAGTTCTAACGTGTGCTGAGTAGCACGATTATTGAGAAACTCAAGGGAACAACTGAGATCGGCCTTATGCTGGGCGAAGACAGCAACACGAGCAGCGTTCTTTAGGCAACTATTCATTGCCATAAACTGAGCCGTCCCTTCTTTAAGGAAATAAGGATCATACCGACGGCGTTTCAACATGTGTGGAGCCAAGCGACAACAAAAACCAAACACCTTACCTTGGGGTTCCATTATGACGTCGTTAAACAATGTTAAGTACCAGTCGAGAACGGACTCTTGGTCCTTGTCTGCGAGAGCAACCATACTCAAAGCGTCGAATCTGAACCGCGCCAAATTTCTATAAGCGCGCAGCCAGTATTGGTCCACCTCGCCGAGACCGTGGCCAATCGCTCGGACAAAACTCGTAAAAAAGATGGAGTAGTCACACAATGAGTTAAAACAGTTCCCCGCACAAGCTAAAATTTCCCCCGGAACAGCTTTGTTGCCCGATAGATGGGATCGAGCTTTATCCAGAATCAATTCTGGACACCGGGTGTAGAGCCAGCTGGCGGACCAGTAGACAGCCGATCGGGAGAATTCATCCTTAGCCCCTCTAAAGGTAGAGACGAGAAAGTCTCCATACTGCTTCGCCCGGTCCTCTACTTCGCGCGACATAGGCGCAGGGTCACTGGGAAATACACCCAAATACACGAACAAAGGGTGAATTTCCTTGGGAAAGGTGAGCTCAGTAACCTGAACATTCATTCTATTCGGCTTGAGCCACTTGTTGGTGGTATCCCGAATTGACTTAAGAATTTGGCGGCTTGCGACCCCGCCTCGTGCACGCTGGATTGCAGACTCTATGAGTTGCCACGATTCGCCAGTCATCGTGGGGTGACTCACCACGTAAGCTGACCCTGGTGGCCAGGCGTACTTCATTTGGGGCAGTTCTTCCAGCGCGAGCTCCTTCATCTGCCCCTCGTTCGCTGAGAAGGCAAATCCGCCTTTGCGTACTGAACGGATCTCGAGACTTGCCAACCCCTGTCCAGGGCGGAGATGCGCCACCACTTCAATAGGCTCCCTGGCCTCTTGAGGCTCATCCTGAAACGCTATCCCATGACGCAGCGAGACCTTTCCACGTCGATTGCTCTGGGCGTACAAGCCGATGCTCCTGATTCGACCAGGGGGAAGCGCGAGGTCTGTGATCGGCTCGGGAGACCGATAATGACTCCCGAAGGCCACTTCAGTCGCCTCGATGAGCGGTCTCCACTTGGGGACCGGATCCTGATATGCATTCTTGGCGATGACGCAGAGATCCACACTGGCCAGTGCTTCAAAAAACGGGACAAGTCCGGCTTCGAGTTGTGTGACGAGACCATGGCCTGCTATCAGCAGCGAATTGGAATCGAGTTCAGTCCGCTGTACCCCAATCAGCATTGCCAAGTCATTGAACGGCTCGTAGCCCGACAGTTCGATGGATTCCCCATCGTGCACCCACGCAAGCACATGACTCTCTTTCGTCGCCGTGGAGACCTGGTCAAGTACTTCAGCCCAGGATCCCTCAGGAGTCCAAGTGCTGGAAGATCGTTTGGGGAAACTCCAGGTGCCGAACGCCTCTTGCGCCATCCTCCGAAGAGCCTCTGGCGCTACGCGATCAATGCGCTTGGGACAATTCACCAGCCAACTTTCCCATGCCTGCCGCGCGTCCACTGGTCCAGGTCGCGCAGCATCAGGCTGGCCCCAGAAAAGTCCGACTTCTCCGGTCTCGGAACTGAAGCGCGACCTCTCGTGGACAGGGCAGAGCACGGGCGTCTCTTCCTGCAGTTCAAGCCGCAGCGGAACCACCGCGGCTTCCCATGTGTCCGCAGCCGACGTCGTGACAATGAGGCTTCCTACGCGCTTCCCTGGCTCTCCCGTAGAGTCAAGTGCTACGTCTCGACCTTCCTGGCCATGACACCAGGCTAAGGCGGCCGCGATAGAACGCGGGACGCAATACACCGCCTGAAACTTGGCGCCGACAGCATCCAGAATCTCCTGGCGTGGGCCTGGACCGAGTGAGTCAGGCACGATCAGCGCCAGTGTGCAGCCCTGATTCCACCAGGGCTCCAAGTAGGCGGCGACGATAGACGGAAAATCTACGGTGACGAGTTGATCTTCGCCGGGAGGTTTCCACGAGAACAAGACGTTTGCCGGTTGCAGACTGTCTGGCACTCGCGTCATCTCGAGCCAACCCTCTGCAAGGTGGTACCTGGCACGATTCCTCAGATCGAGATGGGATTCACCTGGGGCGCTGCCTGGATCGGTTGCTCGACGATGAACTCGTGCCGCCTCCCCAACGATCGGCGGCTCTCCCGGGTACCACGGAAGGCAAAAGCTCGGCCAGATGGAGGTGGTATTTCCACGAGAATCCAACGCGCTCGGCTGGAGAGCAGTCAGATCTACGGCCAAGATCTTAGTCACTATGGAGCTCTTCGAGACTGAGAAGCAGGCCGACCTGCACATCCTCCCAACGACTGTGCACGTTGTCAGGCACCCAGAGGACGGTGAGCTTTGGCCGAGCCTCCACCCAATCCGGGCGCTGCACCTCAACGGAGGGCTCTGCAATCATCAGTAGACCTCCCCAGTGCCAGTCACCATGCGCTTCCTCCTGTTGGAGTCGGGAAGAAAGTGTACCCGTTATCAATTCGCAGCGGCCATCGCCAGCTGCGACAGCCGCCCAAAGGAGTACAACGCGCCGAGCCTCACGCCAAGCCAGGATCCAGTCCGCCCCTGAGGAAAGCGCCGCAGCAGGAATCCCGAGATGATCGACTTGAATCTCTGCGAGAGGATCTCGAAGGTCGACAATGTCGCAGACTCCGAATGGTGTTTGCAGCGGCCCTGGCACGGATGGACCGTCAACCCACCGGCCGCAGAAGCCCTCCGTCCGGAAGTACGGCGTCGAGACTCGAGTCTCACTCCAGCCGTCCAGCCCGAGCAGCATTGCACCCGTCAACAAGCGCGCCGTAGTCCCCCATAAGTGAGGATGCCAGCGCCAAGCGTCATCTTCGAGGCGGTCTTGCCGGCGGATCAGACAATAAGCCTTCCAGATCTGCCGATACCGCGGCTCGAACTGCAAGCAATAGGTCGGCGCAGGAAGATGGTGAGGGAGTGCGCCGACATCCTCGAGTCGTGGGCTCTGACGGAGTTGCCGACAGAGCCAATGGAGGCGCCGCACTGCAAGATGCCGTGTCGTGTTCCGGAACTTGACATTGCGGAGACAATAGGCTGCCGCCATGCGCTCCAAGCGCTGAGCAACCCAAATAACGATTCGATTCTCAGCGAGGTCGACGGTGTCTTCGCGAACGACTGCGAGCAACTCCTGCCGAGATCCAGCCTTTTGGGCTGCGCTATTTCCGGGAGCGCGGGAGTATACACGCAGAGTTGTCAAGTCCATCTCTTGAATACGGGCAAGTTTCTGCGGAACATGCTTTCTGGTGAGCATTTTCCGCGGTCCCCGCTCTATCGCACGCATGGCTTGGAGGAGCCGCTCTTTCTTTGCTAGCCTCACAACGAGTGCTAGTTCCGCAGACTCATCTCCGCTCAGCCGCCAGTACTTGTCGACCGCCTTCCACGTCCTGCGAGCCCCGTGCCGAGTTCTGGCCTCTAGTCCAATTGTGTCTTGTACCTGCTGATCGAGTTCGGAAAGTTCTGCATATCGTTGGAGTTGCCAGACCAACCATCGCTCCCTTGAGTTTTCATCTCGATCTGCTTCAGCCACGCGGCGCGGGAGACCATGAATTTGCACGCGGCCTAATCCAGATGAAACATGTACGCGGTGCAAAGACTGATCTCCCGCCGCAGTTGGAAGGGGGAAATCCCATTGTCCCTCCCTCGGACTCCCGCCAACTGCGGCTCGAATCGGAGCGCTACCATTCCAGGTCAACCCTTCAGGGCACAGGCCCACAAGCCGGGGCATCACTCCGGATTTCGGCAGCGTGATCACTTCTTGATCTAAGGGAGATCCCGCTTCACCTGAAAATGCCGCCCACGGCGAAGAATAGATTCGAAGTGACATTATTCCACGCGATCAAGACCGGTCCACATGAAAGTCCCTTCCGTGTCGCTACGGCCGGCTTCAATTGCCTTGACAAGCCCCGCATCATCGAGCCTGGATACTAATTGCGTCAATTGAAGGAGCGCTCCCTGAATGGTACTCAGCTCTCTGCCCCGCAACTTCGGCAAGACCTTCTGCTCGATTTGATCCACAATCGCAAAGCGCTGCCCTTGGGCGCTCTGATCTGGGTACATAGCTACGTAGCGACGCATGGCCTGCTCCACGCGGTAACCGAATGGAGAATGTGCCTTTGACATCACCTCCTTGAGTTCATTGAACGCTGCCTTGATCTCAGCACGTGGATCGCATTCTCCCTGCCATCGCTTCCAAACACTCAGCGCGAGTGGTTCTGAAGCAATAATTTTTGTCATATCAGGCTGGGACTCCATCACCACCGCGGGTTCTCCGAATCGCAAAATGGATGCCCGATCGAGCACCTTGTCTGAGAGCGACATCGTTGATTCGTCCTCGTTCATGGTGCCGGTGAAGAGCAGATTTTCTCCTGGGTAGAGTGACACTGAATAATTCTTGATCTTCTCACCCGCGCCACGGAGAGCGTGTCCGATCTCAAGCGGCACTTCGACCTTTCTTCGCTCCTCAGAACTGCTCGGGTCGATCGACCTTCTGATTTCGAGGCGGCTGAGCAATTCAGAGAAGTAGTACTCCACCCGCGCGAGGTTCATCTCGTCTAGGAGGACGAGCATCATCTGATCTTCGAGCCCAAGACTCTCTTTCTTGTCCTTGAACCACTCTCTTCGATTGTACTGATCGAACTGAACCATCGCCCGAGCGAGAGGGGTCGCCTTGAACTTATGCTCAATGTAGTTGTAGAAACCGAACAGGTCCTGTGGTGAATTCCACCCTGGCTGCACAGGAAGATTCAGGAAGTGCACTCCCATGCACTTCGCATACAGCCGTGGCAGAAGGCTTTTTCCGGTACCGCTGATCCCGGCGAGCACAGTCAATGGACTGATGTCTTGGATTTTCAAAGCAGTGTGGAACGCATAGAGGGTGCGAAGCGGGAATCGGACCTTCGCCTCTTTCAACTGCTGATTTATACGCTCAAGACGATCCTGCTCCTTCTGCTGTCCTCCGGCCTGATGCCGCTCTGGGAAGTAAGGCTCCCATAGGTCCTGACAAGGATCATGGTCTTTGCTGACTCCACCCGCATCCGTGTGCATACGTTTGAGTTCTTCAATGGCCTTGATGAGGACCTCTTGCTGCTTCGCGAGGCCCTGGATGGTGCCTTCCAAAGCGATCTTCTCCTTGCGCAGCGGTTCAAGCCTCTGCTCGGACTCCACCAGTTCTGCCCGCAACCTCTCGACCGACTCCCTCAGTCTTTCGTGCTCTTCACGTAGCGGCGGAAGCTTGGCCTGGAGCTCTGCGTATTCCTGCCGCTTAGCCTCATACTCCTTGAGGTCCTCTGCCGCGCGCTCAAGCCGGGCCTTAGTCTCGGCTAGTGCAACGCGCAAGGGCGCGATTTCCTCATCGAGCCGGGCTTTCTGCTCGGATGCCGCAGAGACGGCCTGAGTTAGAGTGCCGAGCCTTTGCTGTGCGCTCTCGAACTCCAGCTCAGCCCTGCGCTTGGCCTCCATAATCTTCGCCATCTCAGATTGGAACGTTTCCATCTGAGGTCTTGCCTCCTCCAAGAACTTGCGAGTGCGCTCTCCCTCCCGGATATCTTCTCGCGCCGAAGCGAGCTCGTCTTGAACCGCGCCGAGTTTGGCTTCCTCTTCTTCGCGCGCCAATTTGAGCGCCTCGATGCTCTCATTGATCGGGAGCTTCGGAAGCTCTCGTCGGTAACGCACACCGAGGCCGGTGACGACGGCCATGATGGAGATCGTGGCGACGGGGCCGATGATCGACAGGAACAGAAGATTATTCCAGGACATCACGGGTTCTCCTCAGTTCCAGAGTCGGTCCCCTTCGCCGTCTTCGCGACGGCGGCGGCGATCGCCTCGGCGAGTTTCCGAAGGTCTTCAAAGACTCCCCTCTGAACATCTTCCACCCGCTTCTGTGCGGCGGCGAGCTCCGCTTCGAGTGCGAGTTTCTTTGTCTGCAGCGAGGCTATCGCCGCCTCGAGCTCAGACCGCTCTTTCGCTTTCGAACCCAACACTGCAATATCTGCCTCAATACCTAGCTTTTGTTCCTGCAGCTCGCCAATCAATGTGCTTATCCCGTCTCGCTGCTCAGCAGACCTCGAGATCTCAGCCTGAAGCGAATTTGATTCCTTCCGCAGAATAGGTAACCCGTCGGTGAGCGTGCGTTGCTCCACCCGGAGTCCGTCGAGCTTCTGCGTCGCCGATTCGAGTTCGGAACTTCGCGTCCTCAGGTCCTCAATGATGCCGGCCAGCCTCGCTCCCTTGGCCTCCAGATCTGGTTCAAGCTTGCGAATGTCAGCCTGCAGTTCGGACTTGCGGGCAACGAGCGGTGGAACCTCAGCTTGAGCAGTCGCGAGATCGCGTTCCGCTGCCGCGACTGTCGGTCTGATCTGACTGAGTCGCGCCTCGACTTCAGAGAGCTCCGTACGTGCGTCATCGCGTTGCTTAAGTGCGGCGTCTCTCTGCTGCTCGACCGCCGCCAGCCGAGAATTTAGCGTCTCCGTCTCCGCTTGCAACGTCGCCTTCTCTTGCCTCAACGTAACTACCGCCGCACGCTCTTGCCCTGATTCCGCGATCACATCCTGCGCCGACTTCAGATCCTGCTGTAGGTTTGCTAAGTCACGTCGCGCATCAACCAATGTAGACTGTGTCTGACTTAGCGCAGATCGACTCTCATCCAAACTCGCCGATGTGCGAGTGAGATTTTCTCTGACCCCAACGAGGCGCGCCTCTAGGGTCTCAGTTTCCGTCTGGAGCGCGCTTTTTTTCGCCTCGAGCTGCGAATTCTCTTGCTGCATCACTCTCTTCTGATCAGAGAGGGCAGCGTTTCCCGAGTGCAGCACTTCGGCCAGTGCGAGCTGCTCAGTCGTTCCTGCAGAGGCCTTCGCGTAATTCTCTTGCGCGACGCGCACCTCTTTTACGTGAGATCTCAGTTCTGCATTCACACTTGCGAGGTCAGTTACCGCCTGTTCCTTCTCTGCCCGCGCATTGGTCGCCGCAGCCCGCGACTCGACCGCCTGTTGCTCAACTACGCTGAGTTCGCCCCGCAGATCCTGCCGCTTCTGCTCCTGAGCCTCCCATGCCGCCTTCTGTTCGCTGAATCCGACAAGCGCCCACATACTGAGCCCTTGCCCCATAATCGCGCCAACACCCAGTGCAACCATGAACGCAAGAAATCGGCTTGACATTCCTGTTTCGAGGGGTTGTCGATTCGGTCGCCGCGTGGTCACCGGGGGATGATGAGTTGCTTGATCTGAAGGAGGCATGAATTCCAGTCTTCGCGGAGTTGGTAGACCCAGAACCTCTTCACCGTCCAACCATTTGAGCGGAGCACAAGATCCCGGCGGATGTCCTCGGCGCGGAGGTTGCCATCGCGATCACGATGGTAGGTCTCCCCGTCGACTTCCAAGTCAATCTTAGCGCCGTCCGGCAAGAAAATTGCGAAGTCGAGGTAATACCCACAAGCTGGATACTGCTGGCGAGCCTCGATCCCTTCTTGCCTTAGGGCCATGGCTAGCCTCGGTTCCCAGACCGGGCCGATGAGATCCGTCCGGACGCTATCGGATCCGCGCGCCCGCTGCGGACGGGCAGCCTCTAAGAGACTGCTGAGGACGGGGATCCCGCAGTGACGCGCCCATGTCTCATCACCGAAGACATGTAGGAGCACACGCGCGCGACTGACCGCCACATTAAAGCGATTCCTTTCACGGAGATAGAAGGGCGGCGTCGCACTCTTACCCTCACCGCCACCGACGAGTCCGAAGAGGATCAAATCGCGCTCACCACCCTGGAATCCATCGGCCGTCTCTGCGAGGAAATCCCACTTTTCCAACTGGCGAGTACCAACCCTCGAATAAGCGGCGTCCCTAATTCGCTTGGCGTGCTCGCGGAAGGGCGTGACGATGCCGACTGAGCCATCGAAGCTTCGATCTGACAATCCGCACAGTTCGTCGACAATGGCCTGCACCTGCGGCGGGTGCCAGCGGCTGGACCCGACCGTTTGCGAGCCGCCAGGCACGTGCGTCCAAGAGATGCCCGCGGGACCTGTGCCTTCATCCCTCCCCGAGGTGCGGATCTGCAGTGAGCTATCGTAGAAATGCTCGTTGAAAAACTCGGCGATCGCCGGATGGCACCTGTAGTGCTCTCGTAGAAGTCGGACCCGACCGCTCCTCACAACAAGCGCGTCTCTGGCTAGGTCGTATGCGGAGCGGCCGCTGAAACTAAAGCGGCTGAACGCTGTTCCATCCAGGCCGTGGCGACGGCGGAAGAGTTCCTCTTTGTGCGATGCAAGGCTGCCGACCGGCCGCAGTTGTTGGGGGTCGCCCACGAACATGGCCCGCTTCGAGCGGAAGAGCAGCGGAATGGCCGAAGCCGGGTGGCACTGCCCAGCCTCGTCGATGATCGCGAGATCAAAGGCTCCTGCGACGCGTGGAACAGCACGTGGCGCCGAAAGGCTCGTGATGGTCCAGAGCGGCAGACCTGGGAGGAGCTTTGTGAGGTATCTGCACTCGACCTCCTCGCGACGTTCTTTTGCGGCGATGCCTCCGCCGTGTTCCTCGCGGCGGATGTCGGCGAGAGCAGAGACTTCTCCACGTACCCGGTCGGCCCAGATTGCCGGCAGGTCTTGCAGCGTCTCCTCCATCAGGTCGGCCTTGCGCTCGACCCTGTCGACCAGGTCTTCGCCCTGTGTGTCGAGGCTTCGCCTGCCCTTCAGGCGCGCCTCCACGGCTTCGCTCTGTAGCAACCTCGCTTTCCATTCGAGCATGACCGGAAGGAGGGTGCGCCCTGGTCCCGGCTGAGAAGGCCACGATGCTCTCATCAGCCGCAGGAGGCGCCACCGTTTCAGCGTGGCAAGGATCCGACGGAGCAAGGTCCTCTCGATTGAGATGCTCTCGAGAACGGATTCGAGTTCCTCTAATGAGACCGCGAGGCTCAGTTGATGGACATCTTCCTCCCACCGACCGTTGTCCTCGGAGAGCCTGCTCAAGATTCGTTCGATCTCGACAAGCAGGTCTCCGTCTTCCAGGGTCGCGCGAGTCTCGGCGAGGATTCCGGCGATCCCGCGCTCCGCCGTTCCGAGAGCGTCGCGAAGCTGTCCGAGGTCGAGGTCCGAGCGACGGCGCGCGCCTGACAGATTGGACTGGAGCTGGCTGGTCCAGCGACTCTCGCGATCTGAAGGACGTAGATCTGCGACCAAGAATCCCTCTGGCATCTCACGGTTCATCGGCTCGACGACCGCGTTGACAGCGCGATGGTTCATGCTGCCGAAAATTGCAGTCTGCCCATTCACTCCCAATGACAGCAACGCGCTGCGCACGACGGTGCTCTTGCCAGTGCCCGGAGGTCCTTGGACGACGGTCAGGGGTGCTGCGAGTGCCTGAACCACCGCCTCGCACTGGCTCGGGTTGAGGGTGGACGCTTCGGCGAGAACATGTGGCCCGCGGTCGGGCGTTGGCGTCGCGCTCACCTCGCTCGGCGCCAACAGAACCATCAGGGCGCTGCGCGAGAGTTCCTCGTCCGTGGATTTCGCGATCTCTCGCAACTCCTGGATCAGCCTCTTCGTAAAAGGCGGCAACTCCTCCTGGAACGCGAGCACGGACGCATGGATGCCTAGTTCCCTCTGCTTTCGCAATGGAAGAGCCAAATCTGGAGTTCGGAGGCCGCGCCTCGTGATCCACTCAAACTCTTGAACGCGATTCTGAAGCGCTTCCCAACAGTCCTCCAGATTGCGAACTGAAATCGGTTGCAAACTTGACTTGGCATCCTCCCGGAGCATGCCGAGTCGGATCAGGAGGTCGTCCCGCAACTCCTCATCCTCGCCGGAGTAGTGTGCCTCGAGCCATTCCATGTTAAGTTGGATGTCTCCATCGATCTGGAACTCGATATGGTCAGGCTCCCGGCGAGGCTTCGTGTGCAGCAGGAAGACTGGAAGCCAGACCAGTTTCTCCACGCCGTGTTTGCGCCTGCGAAGGAGGTGGAGCGGTCCGCAGAAGGTGGTGCGCCCACCCTTGTGGGAAACAGCCCCGGGCGGAAGGTCTGCGCGTGGGACGGAGAAGCTTCCACGTGCCAGTCGGAACCAGTCGACCGGAGCGCGCACCACCGCCGCTAGCTGCTCATCGTTCGGCTCCAAGACCAGATTGTTCGACTGGATTTCATGCAACACATCGGAATAGAAGGCACAGATCCGACGCAAGATGTCCAAACCCTCAGGTACGGGTTGAAGCGCGATCGGCTCAGCACGCGGCGGCAGGTCGAGACGAATCGCTGACCACCGACCGTCGGCTCTCGTGATGTGTCCGGCCTTCTGCAGCACTCGTAAGGCTGCTGCCACGGACTGACGCGGCAAGCCTGACTGCCGCTGGACTTCCCGCTCTGATAGACCCCGCTGGCTGGACTGCAAGATGCCCAGGAGGAGTTCGCCAGGACTCTCGAACTCGCTCATGGCGCGTACCATACTTGATCCGGCGTAGGGTCAAACGCTGTTATCCCTCCTGAAAACCTAATGGGCGCAGTCTAGCACCGAAAATTGCGACTTGACAATTTCTGCAGGCAGATCGAGCATGGTTCCTGGATGCACGTTCTCCTCCTCATCCTGAAGTATTTCCTCGCCCCGAGAGCGTCCCCGTAGGGTGCAAATGTTCAGCCGGACTCAGATCTCTTCACCCAGAGGCCATTGGGGGAAGGTCCAAGGACAGGACCATCGAGTCCCAGGCAAATGTGTCGGAATCCTCAGAGCCGATAAACACAGATACCCGGCCCCATCACAGAGCCGGGTATCTCTTGGTATTGGTAGCGGGGGTAGGATTCGAACCTACGACCTCCGGGTTATGAGCCCGACGAGCTGCCAGCTGCTCCACCCCGCGTCGGGACCGGGCCGTGCCCCGTCCCGCAATGTGGGCGAAGATCCTAGCCGCCCCTTCCGCGCCGGTCAACCGCCCGCGGGCGACGGCGGCGGCACGGCGCGTGCGGGGAACAGCGCGCGCACCTGCGCCGCCTCCTCCGCGAGCGCAGCCGGCGGCGGACCCAGGCTTTCAAGAAGGTTCCAGCCGCGCTCGAAGATCCCCAGCGTCGCCGCGCTGCGCGCGACGCGCAAGCCGACCGGCCACATCGCGGCGCGCTCGACGCCGGGATAAACCAACCAGCGCTCGAGCGCCGCCAGCGCCGCATCGGTCCGCCCCATCTCCTGCGCGAGTTCGGCCTGCAGCCGCGGCCACTCCTCCTGTTGCGGCCAGCGCCGCTCGAGGTCGCCGAGGAAAGCCAGCGCATCCTGCGCGCGCGCGGCGTTCGCCGTGCCGATCCCGCCGCGCGTCAACCACGCGGTCTGCGTGCGCGCCAGCATCCGGTCGTGCGCCTCGAGCGCCTCCGCCGACAGGCTCTCGCGGCGGAAGCCGTAGGCAAGCGCGTAGGCGGAATCCGCGCGCCCGCGCGCCAGCAGCGTCGCCACGACGCGTTCCAGAATTGTGAAGTCCTCCCGGATCTGCGCCTGCAGCGCGCGCCCGAACTCCGCCTCCTGCTCCAGCGGCGGCGCGGCGGCGAGCAGGCTCGCGAGGATCGCCGGGCTCGCGCGCTCGCGCAGCGCTTTCAGCAAGTCGCCGACCAGCGCCGGCTCCGTCTCGGAGCCGAGCCGCGCGGCGAGCAGTTCGAGATCCTGCAGATCTCCCAGCCGCGCGCAACTGCGCACCGCGCTGGCGCGCACCTCCGCCGCCGGATCCGCAAGCAGCGCGGGCAGGATGGCGCGCAAGTCCGCGGGGCGCCCCGCGCGCAGCACCAGGCTCGCGGCGGCTTCGAGCGCCGCAGTGCGATCCGCCAGCGGCCGCGCGCTGGCCGCGGCGTGGCGCAGCAGGGCGCGCTGCAACGGATCCTGCCCCAGCCGGCCCGCCACCGCGTAGATGCGGCCGCGCACCGCCGACTCGGACTCGAGGCTCTCGAGCAGCGCGAGCAGCAGGCCAGTCTCGTGCGCGGCGAGCGATGGTGCGAACGCGGCATCCTGCGCGAGGATCTGATGCAGCGCGTTCCACAGGCTCATGCGGAACTCCGTCCCCGCGAGCGGCGGGCGCCCGTCGAGCGGATATGCCCGCCACATCTCGCGCCAGATGCGCTCCCAGGCCGCCTGCGGCGCGCCCAGCGCCGGCAACTGCGCAAGTGCACACAACCGCTCAGGCTCGCGGGTACTGGCCAGGGCGGTGTCAAGTGCCGCGATCGCGTCCTCACCCGCAAGGAAGCGCGGAACCAGCGGAATGAGTTGCTCGCGCAACTCGGGCTCGCTCTCGCGCGCGAGCGCCTCGCGCAGCACCGCGGCGGGCGCGGAGTCGGCGGGCAACCCGGCCGGCGGCTCCATCCTGCGCAGCGCGGCGTAGCCGAGACGCCGCACCGCCGCCGCCGGATCGCGCGCCGCGGCGAGGCCCCACGCGGGATCGCGCGCGAGCAGTTCCTCCCAGCGCTGCAGCGCGCGCGCGCGCTCCTCCTCCAGCGCCGCCGCCAGCCAGTCCTCGCGCCGGAGCAGGCGCGCGTCCAACCACCACGCGCGGAAATCCTCCGCCTGCGCGAACTCGCGCCCGGTGATGCGCGTGAGCGCAAAGCGGGCCGCCGCGACGGTGCGCGGAGCGTGCAGGCGCGCGGCGACCGCCTCGACCAGCGCCGGCTCCGCAAGCCCGAGCCAGCCGGCCGCACGCAGTGCGCCCGACAGATCGGCGGCGTCCACCCGGTGCTCGTCCCGCACCAGCGACGCGATGCGCACGCGCGCTTCGGGCCATTCCGCGGCGAGGATGCACCACGCCGCGCCGGTGTCGGCGAGCAGAAGTTCCTCACCCTCGCAGGCGAGCAGGAATGCGTAGCGCTCTTCAGCGGGAACGATCGTCAATCTCTCCAGCAACTCGCGCGCGGCTTCGCGGCGCGCCAGCGCGTCGGCCTCGGAGCAGATCACCGCCCAGGCTGCCACCGCGCGTGGATCCGACTGCAACGCGGTCGGCAACTCCGGCCCGCCGAGCACGGCGAGCGCGAGCACGCAACGGAGCAGAAGGGCCACGCCCTACTTTATCGGTCGAGACTCGCAGGTGTGAGGCCGATCTCAGCCGCCGCCGCGAGCAGCCGCGCGGCCGCGTCCTGCATGTCCCCGTCGGTCGCCACGCAGAGGCGCGCGCAGGCGCGATACCACGGCAGCCGCCGCGCCTGCACCTGCGCGATCTCCTGCACGAGCGGCAAGTCGGTCAGCGCGGGCCGCGCGCGATCCCCCTGCCGGCGCCGTGCCTGTTCCTCGACCGATGCGTGCAGCCAGATCACCGCACCGTGCTCGCCGAGGCTTTCGCGCGCCGCGGCGGATTCCACGACTCCCCCGCCGAGCGCGACGACAGCGTCGGACTCGGCCAGCAGTTCCGGCAGCAGCGTGGCTTCGGCGGCACGGAAGCCGCGCGGATCTTCTGACAGCCACGCGGCGAGCGGGCGGCCCGCGCGCCGCTCGAGTTCGACGTCGGCGTCGAGGAAACGGCGGCCGAAACTCCTCGCGACCACAACCCCTAGCGCCGACTTGCCGCTCGCGCGCGGACCGATCAGCGCCAGCGCGCGCCGCGGGTCCGGCGCGCGTGCGCGCACGGCCCGGCGCAGGTCTTCGCGCAGCAGTTCGAGTGGCGGCGCGATTCCGCGCGCGAGCCGGACCTGCTCGATCATTTGGCGCACCAGCATTTCCAGACCTTCGACCGCAATCGCGCCCTGCCGCTGCGCCTGCAGCAGCAATTCGGTCCGCGGCGGCTCATAGACCATGTCGAGGACGACCGCGCCGGCACGAAACTCGAGTGCGGCCGCGGGATTCCCCGGCTGGCCGCGGCTGCCCAGCGTCGTGGCCTGGATCACGCCGGCCGCGCCGGCGAGATCCACCTCGCCGATTCCGCATGCCCGCGCTGTGCCGAGAACGCGCAGATCTTCCACCAGCGCGCGCGCAGCCTCCGGGCGCCGCGCCGCGACGGTCACCGCGTAGCCGCGGCGCAAGGCCTCGGCGGCGGCGGCGCGCGCAGCCCCCCCCGCGCCGAGGATCAGCAGCGGGCCGGGCGCGCGCAAGCCAGCGGCCTCGGCGGCATCGAGCGCGGCGGCACCGTCGGTGTTGAACGCGCGCCAGCCGCCGTTCTCGCGCAGCAGGAAATTCGCCGCGCTGCAGGCCGCAGCGAGCGGATCGGCCTGCGCCGCCGCGCGAAACGCCTCCTCCTTGAAGGGCGCGGTCACCGAGAACGCTGCGAAGCGCGCGCCGGAGTGCGCACGCAGGAAAGCCGCGAGATCGCCGGCCGCGCACGGCGCATAGATGCTCGCAGAAGGCGGCCGTTCGAGGCGGAAGGCGGCGCTCCACAGGCGCGGGCTCAAGGAGTGGCTCACCGGACGCCCGATCACGCCGTAGAGCGGCGCGCGCGCGTCCGGGCGCGCCGGCAGCAGCGCGGACAGCGTGCGCCAGTCCATCTGCCCGGGCGCAGTTTCCTCGCCCGGCCAGCAGGCGAAGGTGAAAGGTGCGCCGAGCGCGGGCGCCCACAGGCGCGTCGCGGCGCCGCCCGGGCCCATCGCGAAGGCCAGCAGGGATCCCGCGGGCGCCATCGCGTAGAGCGGGAGAACGCGCGCCGCGCTTTCGGCGGTGCCGGCCCAGGCCACGATCTTGACAAGATCCCCGGCGCGCGCCGCGGACAATCCTTCGCGCAGGCGCGCCGCAAGATCGGCCGGCGCGCCCTCGCTCTCGTGGAAGGAGCGCACCAGCCGCACGCGCGCGGCCCACGGCGGCACTTCCTCGCCGAGCGGAAGGTCGAGCGCGTCGCAGCCGGCGTCGGCGGCGCGACGCAACCAGGCTCCGCGCTCCGCGCGCGCCGCGGGCTCGAGCGGACGCAAGGCTGCGAGGAAGCGCAGGTCGGGGAATTCGGCGCGCAACGCGGCGAGATCGAGGTCTTCCGGTGCGCGATCGAGACGCAACTCCACCCACGGCACCTGGCCCGCGAGCAGCCGCAGCCGGTCGCGCAGGCGGCGCGAATCCTCCGCGAACAGCGAAACCGCGATCACGCGGCGGCGATCAGCGGTTGCGGTCCGCGAGTTCGCGCAACTCGCGCGCGCGCTCGGGGTCGAGCCGGTGCGACTTCAGCGCGAGGCTCAACACGACGTCGAGCAGGCCCGCGTAGCGCGTGCGCTCCTCCGCGCTCAAGCCGGCCAGATGCTCGCGCACCGTGGCGACGTCGCCGCGCACGATCGGGCCGGTCAGCGCCGCGGCCGGGCCATTGGCGCGCGCCGCGCCCATCGCCTGCGTCGCCATCGAGTCCACTACCTCCCATGCTGCGTCGCCGAAGGCCGGGCGCAGCAGATCCTCGGCCCAGGCCAGCAGCGCGGTGATGTGGTTCGATGCCAGCGCGAGGCCGAGGTGGTAGCGGCGGCGGTCCACGTCGGCCTTGAGCCGCACCGGCCGCGCGCCCCAGATTCCCGCGATCCGCAGCGACTCCTCGCGCGCGTTCGGCGAGGCGGTGATCGTCACCAGCGCGTGGCGCAGCATCGCGAGATCCTGCTCCGGCTCGTTGAACTGCATCACCGGGTGCATCGCGGCGGTGAAGCCGCCCTCGAGCGCGACGGCATTCAGCACCTCCACGTCGTGCATGCCGCTGACGTGTACGAACAACACGCCGTCGCAGGGAAACGCGCGCGCGCAGTCGGCGGCGACCTCCGTGATCGCGCGGTCCGGCACCGCGATCAGCACGAGGTCGGGCCGCGGCTTGGCCGCCTGATCGAGACGGATCGAGGCGGCGATGCCGTTCTGCTTGGCCCACTCCTGCCAAGGACCGGGCTTGCGTCCGAGCAGCGCGACGTCTTCGCCCGCGCGCCGGTGCACCAGGGCGAGCGATCGGCCGACGCGGCCGGGTCCGATGACGAGAGTGCGGGTCATGCGCGAGCGAGCGTGGGTTGGAGTGCGGGAGCGTCGAGCACGGGGACCGCACACACGGCGCGGCACAGGGGCTCGATCCTGCGCCGCAGTTCCTCCGCCGCGGCGGCGTCGGGACGGGCGGCGAACAGCGCGGATCCGCTCCCCGTCATATGAAAAGGCGCGCGGTTGCGCAAGGCCCGCGCGAAACCGGCCAGGGCGGGCTGGACGCGGCAGGCGGCGGCGAAGAGGGCGTTCGGGCCGGGCTGCGCCGGCGGCTGGTGCGGAAACAGCGGAACACTGGCGTCCCAGACAGGCGCGGCGAGTTCCGCGTAGGCGGCGGCCGTGGCGACTCCGAACGCGGGCACCGCGATCACCAGCCACCCGGCGGGCGCGGGCGCCGTGCCGAGTCGCGTTTCGCCGCGCCCGCCGCGCCATTCCGCGCCGCCGCAGTGCGTGAGGAAGTACGCGACGTCGCTGCCCAGCGCCAGCGCCGTGGCCGCGAGGTCGGCGGCGGGCGCGGGCTCCGGCGCGAGGAGTTCGAGCAGCGCGAGCGCGCCCGCGGCGTTGCCGGAGCCGCCGCCCAGGCCCGCGGCCGGCGGGATTCGTTTGTCAAGATGCCAGCGCAGCGGCGGCACCGCGCGCGCGCGGGCGGGGAAGGCCGCACGCCAAGCCTGCTCGGCGCGCAGCACGAGGTTGGCGGAGCCGGCGGGCACGCCGGCGGAAGCCGGTCCGCTCACCTCGATACCGGATTCCGCGCCGGCGGAGGCGACGGCGACGCCGCGCAACTCGTCCCACCAGCCGGCGGCGAGGAACCACGAGCGGAGTTCGTGGAAGCCGTCGGCGCGGCGCCCGAGGACCTGCAGGTCCCAGTTGACTTTCGCCGGCGTGCGCACGAAGGCGCGGATCATGCGCGGGCGTCGCCGAGCGCGAGATTGTCAATCAGGCGCACGCCGTGCACCGAGGCGGCGACCACCGCCCGCCACGGGCCGGGATCCGTCGCGCGCGCCGGCGCGAAGTCGCGGTCGTCCACCACGGCCGCGTAGTCGGCGGTCACGGCGCCTGCGCGGGCGGCCTCCGCGAGCGCGCCCCGCAGCGCCGCGGCGAGGGCCGCGGGCGCGCGCTCGCCGGCGTCGAAGGCGGCGCGCGCCGCGCACAGTCCGCGCCACAACGCGAGCGCGTGCGGGCGCTGCGCGGCGGCGAGCCGGCGGTTGCGGCTGGACAGCGCGAGGCCGTCCGGCTCGCGCACCGTCGCGCAGGCGACGATCTCGGCGTCGAGGTCGAAATCGTTCACCATTTTGCGCACGAGAAAGAGTTGCTGCGCGTCCTTCTCGCCGAAGTAGGCGCGGCGCGGCTGCGTCCGCTGCAGCAACTTGAGCACCACGGTGAGCACGCCGCGAAAATGGCCGGGGCGCGCGGCGCCCTCGAACAGATCCGCCGCGGGCCCGGGCTCGACCACGCTCGTGAAGCCGGCGGGGTAGACGTCGGCGGCGGCGGGAGCGTAGATCGCGTGCGCCCCGGAGCGCGCGCACAGCGCGAGGTCCGCGTCGAGCGTGCGCGGGTAACGCGCGAGATCCTCGGCGTTGTTGAATTGCAGTTCGTTGACGAAGACGCTGACCAGCACGCGCTGGTTCTCGGCGCGCGCGCGCGCGACCAGCGCGGCGTGGCCGGCGTGCAGCGCGCCCATCGTCGGCACCAGGCCGAGCGCGGCCCCGGACGGAGCGGCGGCGCGCCACGCGCGCAACTCGGCGCGGGTGCGCAGCAGCGTGCAGCCGCCGGCGGCGCCGGCCCCGCTCATGCGCGCGAGGCCCGCAGTTGCGCGGCGCGCGCGGCGGCGGTCGCGCCGCCGGGAAGCGGCAGGCGCGGCGCGAGTTCGGCGAGCGGCTCCACCACGAAGGCGCGTTCGGCGAGGCGCGGGTGCGGCACCTCGAGGCCGGATTGATGGATGCGCGCGGCGCCGAAGAGCAGCAGGTCGAGATCGAGCGTGCGCGGCCCGTTGGGCTCGCGGCGCACGCGGCCGTGGCGGCGCTCGACCTCGAGCAGCAGGTCCAGCAGCCGCCACGGACTCAACGCGCACTCGAGGTGCGCCGCCGCGTTGACGAAGTCCGGCTGCGGCGGGCCGCCCACCGGCGCGGTGCGGCGCAGCGTGCTGACGGCGCGCAGCCGCAGGCCGGGCGCCTGCGCGAGATCCTCCACCGCGGAGCGCAGCCGCGCGGCGCGATCGCCGAGGTTCGCGCCGAGCCCGAGGAAGACGTCGGCCATCAGACCTCTCGCAGATGCCTCCAGGTCAGCGGCAGATTGCTGAACAGCGGCACCAGTGCGTAGAACAGGCCGAAGGTCGCGATCGCCAATTCCGGCTCCAGCGTCAGCAGGCCGACAAAGAGCACGATTTTCGCGAGCGGCGCCACCGGTCCGCGCGAGCGCGTCAGCCAACCGCTGAAATGCGGATAGGGAATCCGCGAGACCATCAGCAGCGCCATCGCCAGCAACAAGAAGGGCAGCGCGATCAGGATGCCTTCGCGCACCCACAGGATCACCGTCGGCGAGAAGGTCACGATGCGCGTGTCCGAAATGCCGTAGAAGAGCAGCACCAGCGAGGTCGGCACGCCGGCCGCGGCCGGCGAAGGCAGGCCGACGAAGGTATCGTGCGGCCGGTTCGGGTCGTCGCCTTCGTGCTCGAGGTTGAAGCGCGCGAGGCGCAGCACCGCGCAGCAGGCGTAGATGATCGGCGCGACCATCAGCAGCCGCGGGTGCATGTGGATGTCGAGCAGCGGGCCATGCACCTGCACCAGAGTGGCCGCCATGACCGCCGGGGAGGTGCCGAAAGCCACGGCGTCGGCCAGCGAATCCAACTGCGCGCCCATCGGGCTCGCGGTGCCGGACAGGCGCGCGACCTTGCCGTCCACCGCGTCCAGCACCGCGGCGAGGACCAGCCACCAGGCGGCGTGATAGAGCAGCCGCGGCTCGTCGCGCAGCAGCGCGTGGGTGGTCAGGACCAGGGCGCCGACGCCGCAGGCCAGGTTGCCGAGCGTCACCAGGTTCTGCGGGGCCAGCAGGAACCTGGGCCGGCTCTCCATGCTCATGCGGAGATTCTATCCTTGTTCTTCCCCACGCCGGACCCGGCCCGCCGTAGAGAACCAAGATGCTCCGACTCCCCGCTCACCTGATCCTCCCCTGGTCCGCTTGCCTGCTGCTCGGCGCGCCCGCCGCCGCGCAGGATCTTCTCCCGCTCACCGGCCTGCCCGCGGACGATGCGGTGGTGAACGCGATCTACGCGATTCCCGACGAACAACTCGAGGTGATGCAGCACCTGGACGAATTGGTGAACGGCATCGGACCGCGGCTCACATCCTCGCGCAACTTGACGGAGGCCTGCGAATGGGCCGCCGACCGCTTCCGCGGCTGGGGACTGGAGAACGTGCGCCTCGTCGAGTGGGGAACGTTTCCGGTCGGCTTCGACCGCGTACACCGGCGCGGCCGCATGCTCGCGCCGCGCAAGATGGAACTGGATTTCACCACCAGCGCGTGGACGTCCGGCACCGACGGCCCGGTGCGCGGACCGGCGGTGATCTGCCCGCAGAACGACGAAGAACTCCTTGCCGTGCGGCAGCGGCTGCCCGGCGCGTGGCTGCTGGTGGCGGCCTCGGGCGGACCGATCTTCGCGCAGGCCGGCGACGGCTTCCGCGAGCGGCTCGGGCGCGAGTGCGACGAGGCGCACATCGCGGGACAGGTCCGGCCCAGCCGGTCGGAGGAATTGGTGCACACCAGCGGGCAGTACCGGATTGATCCGGAGAAACTGCCGAGCCGCGTCAGCGTCAGTCTGCGGCGCGACCAGTTCGCCGAATTGATGAAGCACGCCATGGCCGGCGAGGAGGTCGCGCTCGAATTTGACATCGCGCAGACCTTCACGCCGGGCCCGATTCCGCTCTACGACGTGATCGCCGAAATCCCGGGCACCGACAAGGCGAATGAAATGGTGATCTTCGGCGGACACATTGACTCCTGGGACGGCGCCCGCGGCGCGCAGGACAACGGCACCGGCACGGCCACCACGCTGGAAGCGGCCCGCATCCTCTCCCAGACGCTGGCCGAGCAGGGCCTGCGCCCGCGGCGCACGATCCGCTTCATGCTGTGGAGCGGCGAGGAGCAGGGCCTGCTGGGCTCGGCCGCCTACGCGGCGCAGCATCCGGCGGAACTGCCCTTCATCAGCGCCGTGGTCGTGCACGACGGCGGCACCAATGCCTGCGCGGGAATCGAGGCCTCGCCCGCGATGCGGCCGATGTTCACGGAGGTGTTCGCGCCGCTGATCGAGCACACGCGCGACGCGGCGGACGAAGACCTGCGCTTCCGGATCGCCGAGGTGGAGCGGATCACGTACCCGATCGGCAGCGACCATGACACGTATATTCCCCTCGGGGTGCCGGGCTTCTTCTGGCAGCAGCACGGGAAGACCTCGTACGGCTACATCCACCACACGCAGCACGACCTCTACGGGGAGGCGAAGCCGGAGTACCAACGCTTCACGTCGCGCGTGGTGGCCGCCACCGCGTGGCGGCTCGCGAACGCGGAGACCATGGTGCCGCGCAGCGATCTGCCCGCAGGCGGGGAGGGGCGCATGCCGCGCCGGCGTCTGGGAATTCAGCCGGGCGAGGACGGCGCGACGATCGCAGGCCTCACCGAAGGCGGGCTGGCGGCGTCGGCCGGGATGAAAGTCGGCGACAAGATCCTGAAGATCGGCGAGCGCGAGGTGAAGGACATGCAGACGCTGTTCGAGGGCCTGAACGCCGAGGGCGACCGCAAGATGGTGGTTTGGCAGCGCGGCAACGAGAAACTCGCCGCGTGGCTGGATTGGGAGAAGAAGACGGCCGAGGCCGCGCCGGTGCCGAACTGATGCCATGAGCGGGCTGGCTGACCGTTCCTGCGAGCCCTGCCGCGGGGGCGTGCCGCCGCTTGCGCCCGAGCGCGCGCGGGAGTTGCAAGCCCAGATCCGCGACTGGGCGCTGGTGGACGGCCACCATCTAGAGAAGGAGTGGCGATTCACGGACTTCGCGGGGGCGCTGGCCTTTCTTAACCGCGCCGGCGCGGTGTGCGAGCAGGAGGGCCATCACGCCGATTTCAAGTGCGGCTGGGGCTACGTGCGCGCGCGGATCTGGACCCACAAAGTGGACGGTCTCACCGAGTCCGACTTCGTGCTGGCAGCGAAGTTCGACCGGATTTAGATAGGGCCAGATTCAGCGCTTCGGGCAGGGCCTGCGTAGAACGTGTGGATGCACGTTTCCCAGGGCCCGGCCCGGGACACGGAACCGGGCCCGCTCGCCGCTCGGCTCCGTGCCGGCGATACCGAAGCCCTGGGCGCCTGGTACCAGGCCGAGCATCCGCGGATCTACCGCCTTTGTCTGGCCTTCCTGGCGGACGCCACCGAAGCGGATGACCTCGCTCAAGACGCCATGCTGCACCTCGCCGATCGCCTGCAACTCTGGGACCCCCGGCGTCCCTACGAGCCGTGGCGCACCCGCGTGGTGCTGAACCTGGCGCGCGACCGCCGCCGCCGTGCCGCCGCGCGACCGACCTCGCCGCTAGTGGATCTACCCGCCCGGCTCCCCGCGCCGGAGAGTCTCGCGGAGGGCAACGAAACGCGCGCGCTGGTGCAGGCCGCGCTTGCGCACCTTCCGGAGCGCGAGCGCGAGGCCTTCGTGCTGCACGATCTCGAAGGCTGGGACACCGCCGCCGTTTCCGAGACTATGGAAATCGTTCCTAGTTCCGTGCGCTCCCTTGTCACGCTCGCGCGCCGGCGCCTGCGAACGCTGCTCGGCCCCCGCCTCGCCCCGACCGCGGAGAACACCTCGCATGCATGATCCCGACCGACGCCCGCTGCAAGAGGCCTGGCGCGCGCTCGCCGCCCCGCCGCCGCACCGCGCACTCGCCGACGAGGACGGTCTGACCCGCGCCAGCGTGGATTGGCTGCACGCCGCCTACCTGCGCGCCACTCCGCCCGCCGCCCCGCTCGTCCTCCCGCGCCCGCGCCGGCAACGGCGCCTCACGCTGCTGCTCCCGCTCGCCGCCGCCGCGCTGCTGCTCGCGGTCGGCCTGCAGGAGGGTCCGGGGCCGTCTGCGCCGCTGGTCCCCGCGCACGGCGACCCGGCTGCAGCGCTCGCTGCCTCCCCCGTCGAAGTCCTCGTCAGCCGGCCCGACCGCCTGGAACTCCGCTCCGGCGCCGTCCGACTGACCCTCCTCCACACCGCACCCAAGCCACTCTGACCGCTTCCGCCATGCTCACGCTCCTCCTCTGCCTCGCTCAAGAACTTGAAACCCCGCAATACACTGCGGGCGAGATCCACATCGAGACCTACGTGCCGACCACCGTGGACGCGGATGCGCTCTACGAAACCACCAACAACCTCTTTGGCCGCTGGCTCTCCGTAGACGGCCGCGAGGTGCGAAACCTGAATCTCCTCTACGACCGGCTGCTGATCTACGACACCGCGGAGCAGGCGGCGCGCATCCGCTCGCTGCTGGAGACTCTCGAGTCGAGTTTCATGGAGCAAGAGGCGGCTATCGAAGAGGAGGAGTCGTCCCTTCCGACCCTGCTCGACTTCAATTACCGGAGTTACCGCCTGGGAAGCCTTTCGCTGGACTCCGCGCTGAGCCTGCTCGCACCGTACCAGCGCGCGGTCCAAGTGACGGACGAACTCAGCAACTGGCTCAGTTTCGACAACATCTCGCCGGTGGACGGCAGCCTCCTGCTGCTGCGCGATCGCGACGAGAATCTCGACGCCATGGAGGCGCTGCTGCGCAGCGTGGATCGGCCCAGCCCGCAAGTGCATATCCAGGCCTGGATCTTGAGCGGCTCGCTGGGGGACGAAGGCGCCGCCGCCCCGGCGGAGATGGCCGCCGATCTGGCGCGGCTGGTGCCCGGAACAGACTTCCGGACCGATGCCCATGGACTGCTGCGCACCGCCGTCGGCGACCCCCGCAACCTCGAACTGTCCCTCCGCGGCGTGATGGGCACGAACTTCAGCCTGGAAATCTTCACCGGCCCTTATGACCATGCCTCGCAAACGCTGACGCTCGATTCGTGCGCCCTGCTTTTGCAATTCGGAGAGGACCTTCAGCAACTCTTCCGCACCAACACCACGGTATCCGCCGGCCAGTACGCGGTGATCGGAATCTCCGGCAGCGACCCGCTGCTGCTGGCCTTGCGCATCCAACCTCTCTGATCGCCGCATTCGGCGGCGCGGGCTCCGATCGCCGCGCCCGGCGGCGGGTTCACCTGCGCGTAACCCGCCGCCCTGCGCCGGGCTACGATTTCCGGGCCGCCGCGCGGCCCCCATGAGCGAGATCCTCCGCATTCACGCCCGCGAGATCCTCGATTCGCGCGGCAATCCCACGCTGGAGGTCGAGGCGGATCTGTCGAGCGGCGCCAGCGGTCGCGCGGCCGTGCCGAGCGGCGCCAGCACCGGCGCGCACGAGGCGGTCGAACTGCGCGACGGCGACGAAGATCGCTACCGCGGCAAGGGGGTGCTGAACGCGGTGCGCCATGTCAACGAAGTGCTCGCCAAGCCGCTCGAGGGCATGGATGCGGACCAGCAGGAGGAGGTTGACCGCGCGCTGATCGAACTCGACGGCTCCGCCAACAAGTCGGCGCTCGGTGCCAACGCGCTGCTCGGCATCTCGCTCGCGGTCGCGCGCGCCGCCGCGGACGACGCCGGCCTGCCCTTGTTCCGTTACCTCGGCGGCGCGGGCGCGCACCGGCTGCCGGTGCCGATGATGAACGTGCTGAACGGCGGCGCGCATGCCGACAACAACGTGGATTTCCAGGAGTTCATGATCCAGCCCTGGGGCGCGCCGTCCTTCGCCGAGGGCCTGCGCTGGGGCGCGGAGACCTACCACGCGCTCAAGTCGCTGCTGAAGAAGCGCGGCTTGAGCACCGCGATCGGCGACGAGGGCGGCTTCGCGCCGGACCTGCGCAGCAACGAGGAGGCGGTCGAACTGCTGCTCGAGGCCATCGAGGCGGCCGGACTCAACGCCGGGCCGAAGGAGATGGCGATCGCGCTCGACGTCGCCGCGACCGGACTGTACGAGCAGGGCCGCTACACCTTCGAGGGCCGCGCGCGCTCGAGCGCGGAGATGGTGGAGTTCTATCTCGGGTGGTGCGAGCGCTATCCGATCGTCAGCATCGAAGACGGGCTCGCCGAGGACGACTGGGACGGCTGGAAGGCGCTCACCGGCGAGATCGGCGAGGACGTGCAACTGGTCGGCGACGACCTCTTCGTCACCAACCCCGACCGCCTGTTGCGCGGCGTGGATGGCGGCATCGCCAACGCGATCCTGATCAAGGTCAACCAGATCGGCACGCTGACCGAGACGCTGCGCACAGTTGACATCGCGCGCGAGGCCGGCTACGGCAGCGTGATCAGCCACCGCTCCGGCGAGACCGAGGACACCACCATCGCGGATCTCGCGGTCGCGGTCGGCGCCGGACAGATCAAGACCGGCGCGCCGTGCCGCTCGGACCGGGTCGCCAAGTACAACCAGTTGCTCCGCATCGAGGAGTGGCTCGGCCCCGCGGCCCGCTACGGGTCCGCACTGCCGCTCTGAACCCGCCGTGACCCGCGCCTCCGCCGGCCCCCGTTCGCGGCTGCTGGAAGGCTTGGCCTGGGCTGCGGCGTTGTCCGTGGGCATCCTGGTGCTGCTGCCCTCCACCGTGGAGTGGGTCCGGGCGCACGACGCCGAGGACGTGACCCTGCGCCGCGCGCAGGCCGCCGAGGCAGCAGCCCGGCAGGCCGCCCAGCAGAACCTCTGGCTGGAAATGGACCCCGCGGCAGACGAAAAACTTCGTGATGCCCGCGCGGCCGAGGCGCGTAAACGAAACCAACCTCATGAGTGATCCCGCCCTGTCCGACGTCGCCGCCGCGCAGCGCTTCGCGGAATCCTTCCGGCTGCTGCGCGAGCAGGTCGGCCGCGTCATCGTCGGCCAGGACGCGGTGGTCGAGGAACTCTCGATCGCCCTCGCCGCGCGCGGCCACGCGGTGCTGGTCGGCGTGCCCGGCCTCGCCAAGACGCTGCTGGTCTCGAGTTTCGCGCGCGCGCTCGAACTGACCTTCCGCCGCATCCAGTTCACGCCGGACCTGATGCCCAGCGACATCACCGGCTCCGAGGTGCTGCACATGGATCCGCAGACCGGCGAGCGCACCTTCCGCTTCGTGCGCGGCCCGGTGTTCGCGCAGGTGGTGCTCGCCGACGAGATCAACCGCACGCCGCCGAAGACGCAGGCCGCGCTGCTGGAGGCGATGCAGGAGCGGCAGGTCAGCAGCGGAGGCCAGACGCACGCGTTGCCCGAACCCTTCTTCGTGCTCGCCACGCAGAACCCGATCGAGCAGGAAGGCACCTACCCGCTGCCCGAGGCCGCGCTCGACCGCTTCCTGTTCCTGATCAAGGTGGATTACCCCAGCGCGCGTGAGGAAGCCGAAATCCTGCGCCGCACCACCGGGGCCGAGCCCGGCGACATCCGCCCGGTGTTCGGCGCCAAGGAACTGCTGCATCTCCAGGCCCTGGTGCGCGAGGTGCCCGCCGCCGAAGCGGTGATTGATTATGCGGTGCGCATGGTGCGCGCCACGCGCCCGGGCCCGGACGCGCCCGATTTCGTGCGCCAGTGGGTCACCTGGGGCGCCGGACCGCGCGCCTCGCAGAACCTGATCCTCGCCGGCAAGGCCCGCGCGCTGCTGCAAGGCAGGTTCCACCTGTCGGCGCAGGACGTCGCGGCGGTGGCGCCGTCGGTGCTGCGCCACCGCGTGCTGACGAACTTCGCCGCCGAAGCCGAGAACGTGACCTCCGACGAGATCGTCGCGCGCCTGCTGCGCGCGACCGAACCGCATCCCAGCGCTCTGGACGGCGAGCGTGCCGCGGGCATCGGATCCTAGGCTGCTGGCGCGGCTCGCGCGACTCGAGTTGCGCGCGCGCACCGCGGTGGAAGGCCTGCAGGGCGGACGCCACCGTTCGCAGGCCCGCGGCGCCTCCACCACCTTCGCGCAGCATCGCGAATACGCGCCCGGCGACGACATTCGGCGGCTCGACTGGAAGGTGCTTGCGCGCACCGATCGTCCGGTCGTGCGCGAGTACGAGGAGGAGACCTCGCTCACGCTGTGGCTGCTGATTGACGCTTCGCGATCCATGCGCTTCGGCAGCCTCGAGTGGAACAAGTGGCAGTACGCGACCTGGCTCGCGGCGGCGCTGGCGCGCCTCGCGACGGACCAGCAGGACCGCGTCGGCCTGATCCTGATCCGCGGCGCCGAGTCGAACCACGCGCTGCCCGCCGCCACCGGCGAAGTGCACTGGGCCGCAACGGTGGCGGCGCTTGAGGCTGCCGAGCCCGACGGCGCAGGCGATCCGGGCGCGGCGCTCGCGACCGCCGTCGGCCTGATGGACCGGCGCGGCATCGTGGTGTGGATCGGCGATTGCTTCGGCGCGCCCGAGTCGGCCGCGCACGGCATCTCGCGCCTGCGCCACCGCGGCCACGATCTGATCGTGCTGCGCACCCTCGATCCCGCCGAGATCGCCTTTCCCTACGCGCAGATCACGCAGTTCGACGGACTCGAATCCGCCGACCGGCTGCGCCTCGACCCGCGCGCGGTGCGCGACGCCTACCTCGAAGAGTTCGAGGCGCACGGCCGTGAACTCCGGCGGCGCCTGCGCGGCCTCGGCTGCGATTTCCGGCGCATGCCCACCGACGAACCGCTCGAGGCCGGGCTGGTTGAATTCCTCGCCCGCCGCGGCGCGCGCCTGCGCCGTCAGGCCCGGTGAACTTCGGCGCACCCGCCGTGCTGTGGGCCCTGCCGCTCGTCGCGGTGCCGGTGATCATCCACTTGATCCAGCGCCGCCGCTACCGGCGCGTGGATTTCGCGGCGATGGAGTTCCTGCGCCGCGCGCTCAAGCGCCTGCGGCGCCGCGTGCTGCTCGAGGACATCCTGCTGCTGGCGCTGCGCACGCTGGCGGTGCTGGTGGCGATCCTCGCGCTGGCGCAGCCGCGCGCGCAGCGAGCGCCTACTTGGCTCGCACGCTCCGCGCGCACCGAGATCCTGATCCTCGACGCCTCGCTGTCCATGAACCATCGCAGCGCCGGCAACAGCGCGTACGAACGCGCGGTCGGGCTGGCGGAGCGCCTGCTCGCCGAGTCCGGCGCGGCGCGCGGCGCGCGCGCGGCGGTGATCCGCGCCGGGATCCGGGCCGAACGCCTCGCCGCCGGCGACCCGGTCGCGGCGCGCGCCGCGCTGCGTCAGGCCGCCGCCGCCGGCTCCGGCCGCGCCGACCTCGCGGGCGCGTTCGAAACCGCGCGGCGCACCGCCGAAGATCTCGGCGCCGGCGCGCCGCCGCGCGTGACGGTTTTCACCGACCTGCAGGCGACGGCCTGGAATCTCGCGACGGAGGACTTGCCCGCGCTCGCGCGGCTGGCGCAGGCCGGTATCCCGGTGGAGATTGTCAACGTTGGCGCCGCGACGCGCGCCAACGTCGCGCTGGTGGCGCTCGGCGTGCCAGGAAGCCGCTGGATCGCCGGCGAGACCGTGGATGCGCTCGCGCAGATCCGCAACTTCGGCGCCGACGCCGTCGAGGTGCGTGCGGAATGCCTGCTCGACGGCGACCCGGTCGCGACCGAGACCTTGCGCCTCGGCCCCGGCGAAGCCAGCGACTGGACCATCGCGCTGCTTCCGGCGCAGCCCGGAGTGCGCGCCGCGGAAGTGCGGCTTGCGCACGACGCGCTGGCCGAGGACGACGCGCGCGCGGTCAGTTTCGAGGTCGCTGACGCGCTCGACGTCGTACTGGTGGGCGAGCCCGCCCCGCGCGACCGCGCTCCCGGGGTCTACGACGCATTGTTTCATTACGTGGATCTCGGCGAGGGCGCGCCGCTGCGGCCGCAGTGGGTGTTGCCGGCGGCGCTCGAACCGCGCACGCTGGCCGAGGTCGAGATCGTCGTGCTCGCGGATCCGGGCAGCCTCGGCGCCGTCGCCGTGGATGCGCTGTTCGCCTTCCTCGCGCGCGGCGGCGGCGTGCTGATCGCGCTCGGCCCGCGCACCGGCGAAGACGAACTGGCCGCGCTGCGCCAAGCGCTCGGCCGGGGCGAAGTTCTGATCGGAGCGCCGCGCCGCGCCGAGGAACCCTTCGCACGGCTGGCGATCCGCGACGAGATCCACCCGGCGCTGCGTTTCTTTCTGGAGCCGCGCTGGCGACCGCTGCTGACCGAGATCCCCTTCCGCGAGTGGCGCCCCCTGCGCGTCGCCGAAGGCGCCGAGGCCCGCGTGGTGCTCGCCTTCCAGCGCGAAGAAGGCCTCGCCGACGAAGGCGCGGCGCTGGTCGAGGAACGTTACGGCGCCGGCGTCGTCGCGTGGCTGGCTGCGGCACCCCACTCGACCTGGAACCGCATGGAAGAGGTTCCCGGCGCCACGCTGGCGCTGCTGTACGACCTGCTGTTCCACCTCGCACCGGCCGCCGGATTCGCGCCGGCGACGGAAGTCGGCGAGCCGCTGGTGATCACGCTGCCCGGCACGCCGTCGGAGATCCTGTTGCGCGATCCCGAAGGCGCGCGCGTCGCTGCGCAGCCGACGATCGCCGCGACCGAGGGCTCGAGCCTGACGCGCGCGACGCTGCTCCCGCTCACCGAACGGCCCGGCGTGTGGCGCGCCGAGGCGCGCATGATCGAGGAGGATGGCAGCGAGCGCCGCCTGGATCTGCGACTCGCGGTCGGAACGCCGCCCGAGGAGAGTGACCTGCGGCCCGCCGACCTCGACGCCCTGCGCGGCATCCTGCCGCCCGGCGTCGTGCTGCGCGACGCACAGGACACCTTGACGGATCTCGGCGACGAGAGCGCGGCGCGCGCCGATTACGCGCTTCTCTTCTGGAAAATCGTGCTCGGCCTGCTCGCGGCCGAGACCCTGCTGGCGGCCCTGTTGGACCGCCGCCGCCGGTGAAGCATCTCGACTTCGACGCGCTGCCCGCGGCCTGGGTGATCGGGCTCGTGCTGGTTCCGGCGCTGCTGCTGCTGGCGTGGTGGGCATACCGCGTACACCGGTCCTCCGGGCACCGCCGTCATGCGGCGTGGATCCTGCGCGCAGGTCTGCTCGCGGCGGCGCTGGTGCTGGGCTTCGGCCCGCACTGGCGGCGCGACGAGACGCGCGTCGAGCCCGCGCCGCTCGCGCTGCTGCTGGACGATTCCGCCTCGATGCGCACCAGCGATGAACAGTATCCCGGAACGCGGATCGAGCGCGTGCGCACCCTGCTCGCCTCCGGCTTCGCGGAGGAACTCGCCGACCGCTACGCGCTGGAGTGCTGGAGATTCGACGACGCGATCGCGGCCACCGCGCGCGACGGCTCCTCGCTGCAAGGCCGCGGCGAGGCGACGGCCCTGCCCGACGCGCTGATCGCGCTCGCTGACGAGTACCGCGGGCGGCGCGTGCCGGATATGGTCGTCATCAGCGACGGCCGCTCCAACATAGGGCTGGAACCGGCGGCGGCGATCGAGCGTCTGCGCGCCGAGAGCGTGCGCGTGCACACGGTGCTGGTCGGCCGCGCCGAGGAAGCGCCCGATCTCGTGCTCGAGAAGATTCAGGCGCCCGACCGCCTGATCAGCGGGGACGTCGGACTGTTCGCGCTGCGCGTGCGCGGCACCGGCGCCGGCCTGCCGGCGCGCGCGCGCGTACGGCTGCTCGACGAGGGCGGTTCGATCCTCGACGAGGCGGAGACCGCCGCGCCGGAGCCGGAAGGCGTGCCGCTGACGCTGACCGCGCGCCTCGAGAGCGATGGCGAACGCCGCTTGGTCGCCGAGGTCGAGGCCGCGCCCGGCGAGACCGCGCTCGCGAACAACCGGTTGTCGTTCACGGTGGACGTGGTGCGTGTCAAGTTGCGCGTGCTCTACGTCGAGGGCCGCCCGCGTTGGGAGTACACCTACCTGCAACGGAGGCTCGTGCGCTCGGAGATGGACGTCCAACTGCAGTGCTGGCTCTCGGACGTCAGCCCCGGCTTCGAGCAGGAACACTCGCGCGACGTCGGCCCGCTGCTCCGGCTGCCAGTCGAGGCCGACGAACTCTTGGAGGCCTACGACGTGGTGATTCTCGGCGAGGCGGAGCCCGCGCGGCTGACCAGCGACCCGCTCGACGGCGCGCGCTTCCTCGACGGCGTGGCCGGCTTCGTGCAGCGCGGGGGGGGGCTCCTGCTGCTGTCGGGCCCGCGCCACAATCCGCGCGCGCTGGTCGGCTCGCCGCTCGAGCCGTTGCTGCCCGTGGTGATCGGCCGCGAGGGTGCGCCGCCGGGCGCCGCCTTCCGACCGGTGCCGCCCGACCCGCAACGGCCGCACCCGGTCACGATGCTCGAGTCCGAGGCCGCGCTGAATTTTGCGCTGTGGGCCAATGCGACGCCGCTGCAGTGGTTTCAGCCGGTCGAGCGCCTGCGCCCCGGCGCCGCCGCGTGGCTGGTGCACGAGTCGCTCGGCAACTCCTTCGGTCCCTACGTGATCGCCGCGAGCACCTTCGCGCCCGAAGGCTGGGTGGGCTGGATCGGCACCGACGAGACGTGGCGCTGGCGCTTTCCCGGCGGCGAGATCTACCTGGAGCGGTTCTGGCGCGCGGCGCTGCGGCAGGTCGCCGCGACCCGGCTGCGCGGCGAGCACGGGCGCGCGCGGCTCGATCTTGATCCGGCCACGGTCGAGATCGGCGGCTTCGTGCAGGTCGAGGTCCGCCTGCTCGACGAGGCCTATCAGCCCTTCGTCGCCGACCAGGTCCTCACCCGCGTCGAAGGCCGCGACGAACCGCTGCCGCTGACCGCCGAGCGCGAGCGGCCGGGCGTCTTTCGCGGCCGCATTCGCACCGGCCTGCCCGGCTCCTTCCTGATCACGCTGCCCAGCCCGGACGCACCCGAGTCCGAGCCGCTTGCAAGCGCGCGCTACGAGGTGGTGCTGCCTTCGCGCGAGATGGCGCGCACCACGCCGGACGCCGCCGCACTGCGCGCACTCGCCGAACGCACCGGCGGCGAGTTCGTGCCGCTCGAAGACGCCGCGCGGCTGCTCGAGCGGCTCGACGGCCGCGAGCGCGTCACGCGCGTGCTCGCCAGCCGCCGGGAGCCGCTCGCTCCTGCCTGGATCCTCGCCGCGCTGCTGCTGCTCGCCGCGGGAGAGTGGATTCTGCGCAAGACCATGAATCTGTCGTAGAGAATGGAGACATGCGCCGTCTCGCCCTGACCCTCGCCGCCGCGCTTTGCGCGCGCGCCGGCGCAGCCCAGGATCCGGCCCAGCAGAGCACGACGCTGCCCTGGAGCCGCGAGCGCGCCGCGCAACTGGCGGACGCCGAACGCTTTCTTGCCGAGGGCCGCGTCGAGACCGCGCTCGCGCTGTGGCAGGAAGTGGCGGAGTCGGATCCGGCATTGGTGATCGCGACCGGAGATCCCGACCTCTTCCGCGGCGCGGTGCACGTCGCGTTGGAGCGGCTTGCCGCGCTGTCCGATGAGCAGCGCGCACTGCGGCAAGGTCTGTTCGGAGCCCGCGCCGAGGCCGAACTGGCCGCAGCCCTCGCGCCGCCGGATCTGCCCCGGCTGCAGGAGATCGCGCGTCGCTACCTTGGGATCGAGGCCGGAGAACGCGCCCGCCGCGCCGCCGCGCAGATGTGGTGGGATCGCGGGCAGCCCGAGCAGGCGGCGCGCCTCGACCCGCGCGGCGCGGCCCGCGGGATGTCCGATGCCGGACTGCCGGTTGCAGAGCCGGTCGCGGCGCAACGCTTGCCGGCAGTTCACGGTCCCGACGATCCGGCGCTGCCGCTGCTCGACGCGTCGAGCCTTGCGCCGTTGTGGGACTACCGCTTCGAGCACGATATTCCGGGAATTCTGGTGCGCCATCGCCTGGCGCTCGGCGGCGGCGCGTTGTTCGCCAGCGACGGCTACGAGGTGGCGGCGTTCGAGGCCGGTTCCGGGCATCTGCTCTGGCGCCGGCCGCCGGACCCATTGTGGAGCCGGTTGGCGGCCGCAGGCCTGCCATCCGCGGAACGGCTGCGCGAGGCGCTTTCCGCGCATCTGTTGACCGCCCCGGTGCTCGCCGAAGGAGTCCTGCTCGCGGTGCTGCACGAACCGGTCGCGCTCGGCCGGCACGACACCTACTCGAGCATCGCGATCCGGCACTATCTGCCGGCCCGCCGCCTGGTCGCCTTCGATGCGCGCACCGGCGAGGTGCTGTGGCGCATGCGGACCGGATGGGATGCAGGCTCGACCGATCCGTACGGCATCGCCGCCGGTCCTCCGGCGGTCGCCGGCGGCCGGGTCTACCTGCCGGTCTTCGATGCCATCGGCACGATTGACCTCTCGCTCCAGGCGCTCGACCTGCGCACCGGCGAGCCGTTGTGGAAGCGCTTCCTCGCCAGCGGGCAACTGGAGACCAATCTCTTCGGCAACGTGCTGCTGGAACTCGCCACGCCCCCCCCCGTGGCCGACGCGGAGCGCGTGCTCGTCTGCAGCCACCTCGGCTCCTTTCACGCGCTTGACGCCACCACCGGCGCCGTTGCGTGGTCGCGCACCTACCGGCGCATGGAGGTGAGACCCACCGAGACCGGGCAGGTCGCGCGGCGCCCGCAGTGGCTCGCCCGCAGTCTCGGCGCCTCGGACGGCGCGCGCGTGGCCTGGGCGCCGGCGGACAGCCATGCCATCTATCTGCTCGACACGGTCGGCGGCGCCGTTGTCGCAACGTGGCCGGCTCTCGATTCGGAGTCGCGCCACCTCGGCACTCTGCTCGGCCTCGGTCCGGAGGGAGTGTGGGCCGCGGGCTCGCGCGTCGCGTACTTGAAGCCCGGGATCGGAAGCGCCTGGTCAGAACCTCTGCTTGAGGAGGGCGGCCAGTTGAGCCTTCCGCGCGGCGGCGCGCTGGTTCGCGGCGAGATCCTGATGCCGAGCCGTTACGCTTCGGTCGAACGCTTCGGCCTCGCCGAACTGGAGTACCGCGGGCGCGCGCTCGACTTCGTCCAGGACAGTTATTCCTCCGGCGCGATCCAGACTTCCTCCGGCCTGCTCTTCGTGGAGCAGCCGCACGGCTTTTCGGTGTTCGGCAGTCACAAGGCGATCGCGGCGGCGCTCGCCGCTGCGGACCTGGACCGCGCCACGCTCGAGGCCCTGCTGCCGGTCGCCGCGAGTCTGAATTTCTCCGCCGATCCGGGCACCGCGGGGCGCATGCTCGATGCGGCGCTGCGCCTGGCCGCGCGCCCGGACCTGCGCGAGCACGCCGGCCGCCTGAACCTGCTCGCCGCGCGCTCCGCTCTGGCCGCCTCGCACCTCGACCGCGCCGAGAGCCTGCTGCTCGACCTTCTCGGCGCAACCGAGCCCGGACTCGCTCCCACTGCTGCAAGCCTGCTGCTCGACGATCCGCTGCTGCTCGAGCCGTTGCGACCGGGCGTCGCGCGCGCCCTGCAGTGGTGCGAGCAACACGCCGTCGAGGAGATCCGCATCCTGAACGGCGAACTGGTGCACGTGCAGGTGCTGGCCGCGCGCGCGCGCGCGCTGCGCGCGCTCGCGGGGGATCGGTCGCTGGCGCTGCGCCGCGCGCTGACGGAGGTGCTGCTGCTGGAGACGGATCACGGTCTCTCGGTGGACGGACAGCCGCTCGCCGACTGGGCTGCGGCCTCGCTGCAGATCCTGCTCGAGGCGCCCGAGGAGCGCGCCGCCTACCAGCGGGACGGCGCGACCGCCCTGGCCGAGCGCGGCTTCGGCCCGCCGGTGCTGCGCGCCTTCGGCCGCTCTGACGCCGTGCAGGACGCACTCGCGGCGGAGGTCGCGCGCGCGGATCTCGCGCCCGCCGACCGGCTGCTGCGGGCGCGGTGGCGGCGCGAGTTCGGCGATCCGCAGCGGGAGTGGCGGGACCTCGCGCATTGCTTCCCTCCCGCGCAGCCCCCCCCCTCGGCGCCCGCGGCGCTGAAGGCCGGCGGCCGGCAAGCGCGAGTCGCCGGAGCGCCGCTGCTGGTGCGCCCCGACGGCCAGGGGGGGGCCCTCGCCTGGATCCAGACGAGCGGCAGGATCCAACTGGTCGCCTTCGACGGCGCGGGCGCGCTCGAGCGCCAGGCCTTCGCCGTCCAGGGCCGTCTGATCAACCAGCAGGACCCGGTGATTGCGACCCCCGAAGGCTGCGCGGTGGTGCTGCGCGACCGCGTGCTGCACCTGACCGAGTCGGGCCGCTCCGACGAGTGGCTGCTGCCCGCGCCGCTGCGCCTCGGGAGTTCAGTGATCCCCGTCGGCCGCGGGCTCTTCGCCTGCATGCTCGAGGCTTCGCCCGGATTCCAGCGCGTCGCGGTCCTGGATGCGAGCACCGGCGGGACCTACCTGATCGAGGATCTGCCCGGCAGTGCCGAGAACCGCTGCCTGCTGCTGCGCGAAGATCGCTGGCTGTTCCTGGTGCAGGAGAAGTCCCCGCTCGCCTATCGGCTCGACCTTTACTTCCGCAGCGCACCCTTGGCCTTCGGCCTGCCGGTCGTCTGCGAGAATCCCGACCTCCACACCATGACCCTCTCGCGCGGCGCGCTGCATTACCTCGCCGATCGCACCACGCCCGTGAGCGGCTGGATGGTGCGCGCCGGCCCTGGAATCGCGCCGCTGCGCCTGGAGTTCGACGGGCAGGATCTGAAGAAGATCCGCGCGCGACCCGGCCTGGCGTGGATCGCATTGCCCGAGGAGCGCTTCACGCAGCCCGCCCCTGAAAAGGTCGTGTCCTGGCTGCGCCCGGGCGCCGAGCAGCCGGATCGCATCGCGCTTGGATCGCCGGAGGCGCGCATCCTGGAACTTGTGGACCGCGAATACCCGCCGCGTCCGGACTTCTCCGCGGAGGAGATCCTGGTGCTGCTCCCGACCGCCGAGGGCGGCACGCGAGTCAGCGCCTTCCGCGCCGGCATCACGGGCCCGGCTTGGAGCGCGGATCTGCCGGAGATTCCGTTCCGTAAACTTCAGTCGAATCAGCCGCAGCCGCGCCGTGCCGCGGATGCCTGGGCCGTGGCCTTGCTGCTGAGCGCCGCGGAGCGCGACGCCGGGTCGAGCCTGCAACTCTTCCTGATCGAGCCTGACGGACGCCGGCGCGCCCACGCCGCGATGGCACTCGGCGGCAACGGCGCTGATCAGGTGCGCATGGACCTCGTGCCCGGCGCGATCCTGCTGCGCAACGGCAGCGCGGTCACTCTGCTCGGAGACTTCCGATGACAACTCTCGCCCTGCTGCTTCTCGCACTGCCCGCGGCCGCCCGGCCGCAGCAGGACTTCGATCTCACGCCGCTGTCGCGGGAGGCGCTTGCCGCGGCGGATAACGGGCTGCAGTGGCTGATGCGCACGCAGGATCCCGACGGCGCGTGGCGCGCCGACATCGGCTACAAACTCGAGGAGGGCTACCAGACCTGGAACGAGAACTCCGAGCATGTCGGCGTCACCGCGCTCGCCGGGATGGCCTTCCTTGCAGGCGGTCACGTTCCCGGCCGCGGACCCTACGGGCCGGTGGTCGAACGAGCGCTGGACTGGCTGCTCAAGCAGGTGCGCGAGGACGGATACATCACCGCCAACGAGTCGCGCATGTACTCGCACGCCTTCGCGAGCCTGTTCCTCGCCGAGGTCTACGGTCTAAGCGAGCGCGAGGACGTGCGTCCGGCGCTGCAGCGCGCGGTGGACCTCATCGTCGCGAGCCAGAACTCCGACGGCGGCTGGCGCTACCAGCCGCACGTCGCCGACGCCGACATGTCGGTCTCGGCTTGTCAAGTGATGGCCCTGCGCGCGGCGCGCAACATCGGCATCCAGGTGCCCGTCAACACGATCGAGCGCGCGGTGGACTACGTGCGCAAGAGCGCGGTCAGCCCGGATGACCCGTCGGTGAACTTCCACTGGGGCAACAAGCCCGGCGCCTTCCGCTACCAGCCGGAGCAGAACAGCCGGGCGTCCTTCGCGCTGACGGCGGCCGGCATCACGATTCTGCACGGGGCCGGCGTGTACGCCGACGAGATCATCGAGCGCGGCCTGCGGCGGCTCGAGGAGGATCTGGGAGGATTCACGCGCGTCCACGGCAACGCCGGCAAAGGCCATTACTTCTTCTACTACGGCCACTATTACGCGGTGCAGGCCTTCCACATTGCGGGCGGCGAGCGCTATAGGCATTACCTGGACGTGATCCAGCGCGAATTGCTCGCGATGCAGTCGCCGGACGGCTCCTTCCCGAACAAGGTCGGTCCCGGACCGGCCTACGGCACCGCAACCGCCTGCCTGATCCTGCAGATGCCGAAGGAATACCTGCCGATCTTCCAGAGGTGAGCCGCTCCGCCCTGCCCCGCGAGGTCCGGCGCGCGCTCGGCGCGCTGGAGCGGCGCCTGTTCCGCGTGCTGTTCACCTACGGCCTCGGACGCGTGGCGTGGAAAGGCTGCGCGAGCCTCTTCGGGGTCTTCCTGCTCGACCGTTTCTTCGACCCGCCGGTCTACGCGCGCCTCGCGCTGGTGGCCGGCGCACTGGCCTTCTGGCTCAGCCAGACGTACGCCGACCTGATCGTGCCGATGCGCAGGCGCCCCGGCGCGCGCGATCTCGCGGCGTGGTGGGAGCGCTGCGTTCCGGAACTCGGCGACCTGCTCGCCACCGCGACGGAACAGGCGGACGCGGCCGGCCCGCCTTCCGGCTCGGTGGATTTCCGCCGCGAGGTGGATCTTCGGGCGGAGGCCGCCGCGCGGCGTCTGCGCCCGCGGGAGGCCGTGCCATCCGGACGCGCGCGGCGCAGCCTGCTTGCGGGAGCCGGCGCCGCCTCCGCGCTGCTCGCGCTCGCCGCGCTGCGCCCGGATCAAGCATGGATCTTCGCACGGCGTCTGATCGGACAGGACTTGCCTTGGCCCTCGGACACGCGGCTGGTGCTGCTGCCGCTCTACGTCGAGGGCACCGAGGATCCCGTCCTGCTGGAGCAGGTCGGCAGCGAAACCTTCCGCGTGGCGCTCGCGCGCGGCAGCGCCGCGACCGTGCGGGTGCGCGCGGAAGGCAAATTGCCCGAGCGCGTCACGGTGAGCGGGTTGGGCAGCGGCGAACGCGCGATGGTGCACGGCGGCGCAGGCGAGTTCCTGCTCCATCTTCCCGCGGCCGAGTCCGAGGCCGCACTCGCGTTCCGCGGCGGCGACGACACCGACGGCCGTCCGGTCCTGCGCATCGAGATCGGCGACGCGCCGGGCGTGCAAGACTGGCTGGTACGCGCGCTGCCTCCGGAGTATTCGGGCCGGCCCGCGGAGCAGAGCGCGGGTTTTGAGTGGCGGGTGTTGCGCGGCACTCGGTTGATCGCGCAGTTCGCGACCGACCGTCCGGTGGAGCGCGTGATCGCCGAGCGTCTTGACGGTAGTCCGGTCGCCGTGATCGCGCGCGCCGAGGGCGGGTTCCGTTTCGAGGTGGAAGCGGATCGCTCGGATCAGGTCGCGCTGACGCTCGTCGGCACCGACGGATTCCTGCGGCGCCGCGCGGCGATCCTGCGCTGGGAAGCCGAAGCCGACCGGCCGCCGCAGGTGCGCATTCTGTTCCCTTCGGTGCGTTGGACCACGGTTCCGGGCGCCGAGGTGCCGCTCGCGGTGGAGGTGCAGGAGGACTTCGGGCTCGTGGCAGTGACGCTGACCGACTTCGCACGCCAGGAAATTCCGCTCGTGCCGGACACCGTGACCGCGCTGCGCCGAGTGTTCCGGCTGACGGTGGCGCCGGCGGCATCGGCCGAGGGCTTTGCCGAGGAGCGCGTGCAGGCGGAGGTGCGCGCGCAGGACGCCGCGCTGCCGGACCCGCAGACCGCGCGCGCGCTCACGCCGTGGATCGAGGTCGTCGCGCCCGCCGTGTTCGATCAACGACAGGCCGAGCGGATCGTGCGCACGCGCGAGCAGGTCGCTGCCTTGCGCGACCGCTTGGCGCTGGCGATCGAGTCGCCGGAGACCCTGAACTCCTCCTTCGCGCGCCGCGCGCGCCGCGAGATCGAGGCGCTAGTCGGCGAGGTCGAACTGGAACTCCTGACGCGCCTCTGGTCCGGCCTGGACGAAGGCACCGGGGCGCACGCCGCGGCACTGGAGTCCGCGCTGCTGACCGCGCGGCCCGCGGCCGGAGCATGGATGGACGCGCTGGCTGTCTCGGGCCTGCCGAAGCCTTACGCACGCTCCGGCCTGCTGGCCGATCTCGGCGATGCGCTGTTGGCCACGCGGCGCGGGCCGGCTCGGGACTTGGAGGAGGCCGGCACGGCAGACCGTGATCCTCTGCCGTCGGCGCGGGCCCTGCTCGCCGAACTGGATCGGATCCTCGAGATCCTGACCATCTGGGAGGACTACCAGAGTGCGGTAAACTTGCTGCGGGATCTGATCCAGCGCCAGCGGGAAATCCATCTGCGTACCCGAGAAGCATCCGGACGATAAAGGGAAGGGGCGTATGCTGGGTACTGCGCCTTCCGAACCATGCGCCGGCTGCTGCTCCCCTGCTGGATGATCCTCGCGCTTGCCGCGCCCGCCGCGGCTGCGGTGCCGATTCAGGATCCCTCGCAGATGGGACGACTGGCGGCGGATCAGCGCCTGGTCGCCGAGCAGGTCCGGCGGCTGACGCGGCTGCTGGAGACCTTGGAGCAGAGAGATCGCGCAGAGGACCGGGCGGCGCGCGCGGATCTGCTGGCCCAGGCGGCGGCGCGGCTCAAGGGAGTGGAGACCGGCGGCGAACTGGCGGCGGTGATCGAGGCGATCGCCGGCGATCTCGCCGCGCTGCGGACCGGCGCGGCGCTGGACGCGCAGCAGAGCGCGATCCGCACGCTGGAAGACCTGCTGGCGCTCCTGCTCGAGACCCAGACCTCCGTTGAGGAACAGCAACGGCGCACGAGCCTGGAGGAATTCCTGAAGCAGATGCAGGAATTGTTGCGACGGCAGGAAGAACTGCGGCGGCGCAACGAGGATCTGTTGCCGAAGAAGGCGGAGGCAGGAGCGAATGCGAGCGCGTCGCAGTCCGCCGAGTCTCCGGCAAGCGGCGTGACTGGTGCGGCGCGGGAGATGAGCGCGAGCGAGCGGGCGCTGCGCGAAGAGTTGGCGCGGTTGGCGGAGGAGCAGCACCGGCTGGCGGAGGAGATCGCGAAGTCGGGGCGCAACAATCGTTCACAGGAAGCCAGCGGCGCGGCCGAGCACGCCGCGCATGCGGCGGAGCAGTTGGATGCGGCGGCGCAGCAGGGCGAGTCGCAGCAAGGCGAGTCGCAGCAAGGCGAGTCACAGCAAGGCGAGTCACAGCAAGGCGAGTCACAGCAAGGCGAGTCACAGCAAGGCGAGTCACAGCAAGGCGAGTCGCAGCAAGGCGAATCGCAGCAGAGCGCGGCCGAGCAACAGCGTGCGACCGAAGAAGCACTGAAGCAGGCGATCCGTCAAGCCAAGCAGGATCTGCAACAACTCGAGAATCGCAAGCGTCTGCAGGATCTGGAGGACGTGCTCTTGCTCGCGGAGCAGATCCTGGCCGCGCACCGCGCCGAGGAGGACACGCTGCGGGAACTCGCGGCCGCGGGCGTGGACCGGCTCACGCGCGCGCAGCGTGCCCGGCTGCGCCAGTCCGCCCGCACCGAAGAGGATCTCGCCGCTTCCACGCAGAGCCTGCTCGTCAAGATCGAGACGCTCGGCGCGAGCACCTTCCCCTTCTTTCTGAAATCCCTGCAGGAAGACCACCGGCGCCTGGCGCAGGAAGTCGGCCCGCCGCGGCTGGAACTGGACGAGCACGCGCTGCTGCTCGCGGCCGACCTCCGGCTCAACTGGGAGTCACTGATCGAGGTCATCCGCATCGAGCAGGAAAGGATCCGGCGCAAGATGGAGCAGCCGGAGGAAGGACCGGGTTCCGGCAGTGCCAACCCGAACCAGGCGCTGGTGGATTTCGCGATGGAGTTGCAACTCCTGAAGCGCCTGCAGCAGAGCCTGGCAGGCGATCTGGCCTGGAGCCGCAGGCGCCACGAGCGCTACGCGCAGGCCGGAATCGTCACCGGGCCCGAGGATGAACTCGAACTGCGCGGGCTGCTCGACCGTCAACTCGAGTTACGGCGCCAGTTCGAAGGCATGCTGGCGCGATACCAAGGATTGAATCCCGACGTAGTCGGAGGAGGAAACCTGTGAAATCAGTCGTTCTGATCGGTGCGCTGTGGAGCGCGGCGGGCAGCGCCGCAGCCCAGGAGCCCCCCCCCCAAGCGGTGCCGGACGCGCCGCAGCCGCTGGTGACCCCGGAAGAACTGCTCGCCGCGATCGCGCAAGTCCGCGTCTCCTACGACGCCGCGGATGAGCAGGTGCGCGAGGCCGTCGAAACCGCGGAGGCGCGCCCGCAACAACTGGTCGCGGCCGAAGGCGCGCTCGGCCAGTTGGTGCAGGACATGGATGCCTTGCTGGCGATCCTGCCCGAGCCGCCCAGTTGAGGCAGCGGCGGGTGAAGCAAGCCCGAACACCGGCCGTCGGCCGGCAACTCGTCAGGGAAGGAACCGCAAGGCCAGCAGCAGCCCGGCAGCGGGCTGCTACCGCAAGGAAACCACCCGGCCGGCTCCCGGGAGGAAGACCAGGGACGCGCGATCCCGCCGGGCGGTCCGCCGCTCGCAGGGCAGATACCCGCGGTCTACGGCCGCTGGGGACTGTTGCCGCCGCGGCTCCAGGAGGCGCTGCAGAGCGCCAGCGGCGCGGACGTCCCGCTCCGCTATCGGCGCTGGCTGGAGGAGTACCACCGGCGCAGCGCGACGATCCGCTAGCGAGCCGTTGAAGAAGTGCTTTCGCCCCGGCGCGTTCATCGCGGCCGAGATCCAGGAACCGGGTTCCGCGCCGATTGGCAAATAGGCGCGGGTTCCGGCGAGGCCGAGGTCGGCCGTGAGGGCCGCGTCCGGGGCGGAATGACTTTTCCGGCGTCCTGCGAACGTGCGGTCAGACTGGAATCGCAGCCTGCGCGGCCGAGCCGCGGCGGTAGGTGCGGATCTCAAGGTGCGCGTAACCCGCGAGCGCGGCATCGGCGCGCAACAGGCCGGCGTCGCCGAGCGCGCGGGCGAGTTCATCCTCGCCGACCTCGAGCGTCGCCGCGGCCGGCGAGAGGTGGCGTGCGCGCACTACGCGGAAGCCGCGCGCGCGCACGGACTCCTCGAAGCGCTCCACCTGCGCCAGCGCCTCGCGACTGACGGAGACCCCCACCGGGAGACGCGAGGCGAGGCACGGCGCGGCCGGCTTTTCCGCCGCTGCCAGACCGCGGCTGCGCGCATAGGCCCGGACCTGCTCCTTGCCCCAGCCGGCCTCGCGCAGCGGCGCCCGCACGCCGCGCTGCGCGGCGGAGCGCGCGCCCGGCCGGTCCTCGTGCACGTCGTCGGCGTTCTCGCCGTAGCAGAGCACGAAGCCGAGTTCGCGCGCGAGCGGCTCCGCAGCGGCGAACAGGCTTTCCTTGCACCAGAAGCAGCGGTCGCCGGCGTTCGCGCGGTAGCGCGGCTCCTCCATCTCGGCGGTCGCGAGCACCCGCAGCCGCGCGCCGAGCGCTGCGGCCTGCGCGCGCGCCTCCGCGAGTTCGCGCCGCGCGAGCGAAGGGCTGTCGGCGATCGCCGCGACGACTCGCTCGGGACCGAGAGCCTCCAGCGCGGCGGCGAGCAGCACCGTGGAGTCCACGCCGCCGGAGAAGGCGACCACCGCGCCGGGCCAGGGCGCGAGCAGCGCCTGCAGACGCGCCTCGGCTTCAGCGCGCTCTGCCACGCAGCAGCGCCTCGGTCTCGGCCAGGTAAGCGCGCGCCTGCTCGATGTAGTGCGGGATGGAATGGCGCATGAAAGCAATTTCCTTGTCGGAAACCTCGCGGATCGGGCGCGCCGGAACGCCGGCCATCAGCGTGCGCGGCGGAACTACGGCGTTTTCCTTCACCAGCGCCCCGGCCGCGATCACCGCGCCCTCGCCGATGCGCGCGCCGCCGAGCACCGTGGAACTCATGCCGATGAGCACGCCGTCGCCGATCTCGACGCCGTGCAGCGTCGCCTGGTGTCCGATCGTGCAGTCCGCGCCGATGCGGTGCGCCTTGCCGGTGTCGGCGTGGATCACCGTGCCGTCCTGCACGTTGGTGCGCGGGCCGATCGTGATCGGCGCGTCGTCGCCGCGGATCACGCAGCCGAACCAGACCGACGCATCCTCGCCGAGCGTCACGTCGCCGGTGACGATGGCGCCGTAGGCGACGCAGCCCCCGCCGGGAACCCGGCGCATCAGGCCGCGGCCGGGCAGCGGAAACGGCAGTGCGAGCCACGCGCGGAGCGTTTCCGGGTCCATGACAGGATGATAACCGCCGCCGGCGGACTCACGTGCGTGTGCGGCCGAGACCGGCCAGCGCGAAGCCGCCGAGCAACAGCACTGGGCCGGCGCCGGCCCAGAAGGGCGTGAGAGCGCCGCGGCCGCCGAGATCGCGCAGCACGAGTTCGATCACGAAGTAGACGCCGCACAGCGCCAGACCGCCGGCCAATCCTTCCCAAGAGGTCCTGCGCTCGAAGTGCAGCACGAAGGGCAGGCCGAGCAGAATCAGCAGGACGGGCACGCAGGGTGCGAGACGCCACGACCACGCGAGCGTCGCCGCCTGGCGGTGATCCGGATCGCCCGCGAGCAGGGCGCCGCAGTCGCTGACCGAGAGATCGAGCGGCCGCACGCGCGAGAACCAGGCGCGCTCGCAGTCGGCGGGCGCGAGGCCGGGCAGCGCCATGCTCCCGATCTCATCCTCCCGGCCGGCGCGCAGCCGCCGCCCCTGCTGCAGAACCCACTGCCGGCCATCCCAGTCGGCGCGGGCTGCGCGCAGCATTTCGTCGCCATCCGGGCCGCGCAGGAAGACGCGCAACTCCTCGATCGCGGGCCCTCCGCTCGCCTCGGGCACGAACAGTCCGGCGTGCAGGCGCGCGTCGCCGGCGCCGCGCACCCACAGATCGCGCGGCGACCACACCACCTGCGAGAAGAAGCGGCGATGCAGCGCCTCGTGCTCGGGCATCACGCGCGGCGCGAGGGACTCGCGCGCCCAGGAGAGCAGCAGCGCGAGCGCGAGAGAGGCGGCGAGGATCGGAGCGATGGCGCGCAGGGCGGAGCGGCCGCTGGCCAGGACCGGCACCCACTCGCGGTGGCGCAGGAGTTGCGTCAGCGTGCCGAGCGCGGCGAGGAGCGTTACATAGGGACTGAACTGCAGCAGCAGGAAGGGCTGCTGCAGCAGCGCGTAACGGATCAGGTCGGTCACGCCCAGGCCGTAGCGCTCGGCCTGCTGGATCTCGTCGCTCTTGCTGAGAAGTTCCAGCGCGGTGAAGAGGCCGCAGAAGGCGAACGCGACCACGATCCACCAGGCGAGGAAGACGCGCAACACGTAGCGATCGAAACGCTGCATCTCAGGAGCGGCGCGCGGCCCCGCGCCCGAGCCACAGGAGCGGCGGCAGCAGCGCGGCGAAGGGCAGCCAGCCCGCTGGAATCGCCGCAAGACTGCCCGAGTCGAAGAGCCCCTCGGCGAGGTAGTAAGCCGGATAGAAGAGCAGGACCAGCAGGCCGATCGCCGCGCCGAAGCCGGCCAACATGCTGCCGCGGCGTAGGCGCCATCCGAGCAGCGCGCCGAGCAGGCCGAGCGGCACGCAGGCCGCGGACATCGCGCGACGCTGATGCAGCGCGTAGCGGGCGCGCGCGACCACGTCCGCGGCAGTATCCGGTTCGGCGAGGATCTCGCGCAGGCGGCTGGAGGGCAGATCCTTGGCGCGGGAGTCGAGCGCTTGCGCGTCTGCAAGCGCGGCGAGGTCTATCTTGAGGCTGGTCCAGCCGTCGTTCTGCACGCTCCAGCCTTGCGCGGAGCGCGTCTCGCTGAAGGCCCGCATGCCTTCGAAGGAGAAGATCAGGAGGCCGCCGTCCACGCGCATGCGCGCGCGGTCGGCGAGGATGCGCATCTCGTCCTGCGCGGCGGCGCCAGGCGAGGGGGGGGGTTGCGCGGCGTTGGCGGGATCAATCGGCACGCCGGGCTTCGCGCCGACGCGCGCGGGATCGCCTCGGACCTGGAGCAGGACCTCGCGGAAGGCGCCGTCCTCGTCGCGGTCGCGCCACATCAGGTTGAGGCCGCCGAAGTGGAGTTCGCTGGCGCTCGGGTTGGTGTTCTGGAGCGCGGCGACCTGTACGCGTGCGGCGAGTTCGCGCATGCGGCGGTAGAGGTCGGGCAGCAACTCGGCGTTCAGCGGATGGGTCAGCAGCGCGAGGCCGAAGCCGGCGAGCGCCGCCGGGATCAACAGTCGTGCGGGACGGGCTCCGGCGGCGAACGCAGCGATGTCCTCGCCGTCGGCGGCCATGCGACCGTAGGTCAGCACGACGGCGGTGAGCAACGCCAGCGGCAGGAAGTAGGGCAGGGCCTGGCCGACGATCAGCGGCACCAGAGTCAGCGGGACCCACAGCGGGGCACCCTGGCTGATCGAGGAGGCGCGGATGGCACCGCCCAGCCCGATCAGGAAGACCACCCCGGCGGAGACCAGCAGGAGGCGCACCGCGATCTCGCGCAGGTAGGCGCGGTCGAGCAACAACGGACCGATTCTCCCCGCGCGGCGCGCTCCGGGCTACTCTGGAATCGGGAAGATGTCAGGTCCGGCCCTGCACCCTCTGCACGCGGCGCTGCTGGAGCGCTGGCGCGGTGCGCCCCGGCCGCGCGATGGCTGGCTGGCGCGGCTCGTCGCGGAGGCGCTGCGGGGGGACGGGCTGGTCTTGCGGTTGTCCGAGCGGCGCGTGGTGCTGCGGATGCAGAACGAGCGCGGCGAGTGGGTGCTGAAACTGGACGCGCCGCGTCGGCACTGGGAAGGGCTGCGGCGCACGCTGCGGGCCGGTCCCGCGCTGCGCGAGGCGCGCCTCGCGGCCCGGCTGGCCGGCGCGATCTCGGGGGCGGCGCAACCCGCGCTGGGAGAGGAGCCGGCGGCGGGCTTCGGCGTGTTCGCGCGGCCTTGGATCGAGGGTGTCAGCGCGGAGGCGGTGTGGACGGAAGAGGCGGAGCGGATCGGCGCGGGGCTCGCGCGGTTGCACGCGGCGGGTTGGAGCGACCCGGATTTGAGCGCGGCGGATCTGATCCTGCCCGCCGGCGGGACGCTCTTGCCGCTGGATCTGGGGCACGCGCGCGTGGAGAGGCGCGGGATGACGTCGGCGGCGCGGCGGCGCGCGGATTTGGTGCGGCTGCTCGCCAGCGTGCCCGAGCGCAAGGCCCGCGATGCGGCGGCCGGCTTGCTGGCCGGTTACGCGCGGCTGACGCCGCCGGGCGTGAAGGCCGCGGAGGTGCTGCGCGAGGCGCACGCGCTGCGCGCGGGCCTGCTGCGACGGCAGAGCCGGCGGTGCCTGCGGGAGTGCCGCGATTTCGAAGTGACGCCGGACGGCGTGCGACGGCGCGAAAGCGCAAGCGGATACCAGGTCGAGTTGTCGTGCGGGTCGGCCAAGCGGGCGCGCGAGGCGTTCCGGCGCTTGTACGAGTTGGAATTGCACGGCCTGCGGGCCGCCCGGCCCGCTGAGTTGCTGCGCGGAGGCAGGATCCGCGTGATGCTTCCTGCGGAGAAGGAGGTGGCGGCCGGGGAGAGCGAAGCGCTGCTCGACCTTGCGGCGGATTTCTTGAGGGCTGGCTTCGCGCTGGGAATGGAGCGGCCGGAGCAGTTCCGGAGGGATGGGGAAGGGAGGGTGTGGATGATGGACCCGCAGGCAGTGATCAGCAGCCTCCACTAGGAAACTGGCCCCGTCGGCTGGCGCAGAAGGCGGACATTTCACGTCACCGGCGCCACTCCGGGCCGTGGATCGGGGTGGAGCGAAATCTCCCCTTCCAGACCATGGAATTCCTGCCGTCGTTCTGCCCTTTCCGGGGCTGCCTGAGTCATGCCGATTCGGCCGGCTTTCGATTCCGTCGCGCGGGCTCGTACCGCCGTGGCTGCGATCAGCGCCAGGTGGCGCGCTTCGTCTGTCGAACCTGTCAACGGCGTTTCTCCAGCCAGACCTTCCGGCTCGACTACCGGCTCCGTAAGCCGCAGGTGGACGGATGGATTCTCCGCTGCTTCGTATCGAAGGTCACTCATCGCCAGACAGCGAGGATTCTGAAGATAGATCGGAAAACCGTTCAACGCCGCCTCCTCCGGTTCGGACCGGCGCTGTTCGACCTACATCGGGGCCACTTGGATCGTGCCACTCGGTCGGGAGGGCTCCGCGGCTCTTTCTCTTTGGATGAATTGGAAACGTTCGAAGGAAATAGGCGGCTTTGCCCGGTGAGTGTTCCGGTGTTGATCGAGCGCCGGACGTTCTTCGTAGTCTGGGCAGAAACCGCGCAGATGGCTGCGCGCGGCCGGCTCGGAGCGCGAGAGCAAGAGAAGAAGCGGGAAAGGGAGAGGATGTTCGGCGTGCGCAGATCTGGTGCACGTGAGGCGATCGGCAGATGCCTGGACGCGCTTAGAACTGCACACGCACCTGGGCTGGTCGAGGTGGTCACGGACCAGAAGGGTCTCTACAGAGCCGAGATCAGGCGAAGATTCCAGGGGCGGATCGGCGCGCATGTGACGGAGTCGTCCAAACGTGCGAGGAACCGCTCGAATCCGTTGTTCGCGATCAACCACACGTTTGCAATGCTGCGCGACCACGTGTCGCGACTCGTGCGTCGTTCCTGGGGCGCGAGCAAAAAAAGGGAGGCACTGAAGCGCCATCTCTGGATCTGGGCTGCGTGGCGGAATTACTGCCGCCCGATCACGAATGAGGCGCCAGCGACCACACCGGCCATGGCTCTGCAGGTTGCCCGCAGCCAGTACTCGATCACGGAATTGCTGCGCTGGCGTTGGCCATCGAGAATGATACCTGCGCCACGGAAAGGGGCCAGTTTCCTAGTAGGGGCGGCTGGCTCTCATCCTGGACAGCAACTCCTGCACCACCGCCAGCATCAACCCTCCTGACAGCCCCGCGATGAAACAGAAGACCATCAACCCGGCCGAGGTCGGCACTTCCTTCGCAGTCTCCGGCCGGGCTCGCATTCCCGGCGTCATGATCGTGAAGTGAACCCCGTTCCGCAGGTGGAACTCCAGTTCCGCGCGGCGCTGGCTGATGCGCTCCCAGATCGTGCGTGCGTTCGCCATCTCCGCCTCGCGCAGCGCGATCGCCGAGAGATAAGACGGGATCTCCGCCAATCTCCGGTCCAGTTCCCCATTGTTCCCTTCCAGGACCGCGCGCTGCGAGTCGATGCTGGCGGCAGCGATGTCCAGATCCGCCAGCCGCGCCGTCAGCCGCATCCCAAGATCGTCCTGCGTCTCGGCCTGCGACTGCAGCACCATCTGCTCCGCGAGCAGGTTCACCGCGTCCTGCCTGACGATCTCAAGTTCCTTGCGCAATCGCACAATCTCCGGGTGCAACTCCTTGAACTCGATCAGCGCCAGCGCCAACTGCGTCGAGAGTTCGCGCGTCCGTGCCAGCGCCTGCTCGTACGCCGGATTGCGCGAGTAGGTCACGCGCGTCAATTGGAAGTCGGGCCGCTCCGCGAGCGCCTGCTCGATCACCGGCCTCTCGGCCTCCGACTTCACGCGCTCCAGGTCAAGCGCCAGCAAGTGGTCCTCCAGCCGCCGCCGGTCCTCGAGCAGCCTCTGCAATTCGTCGTTCACGTCCACCGAACCGATGCGGCCCAGATACTCCACCAAGCCCTGGTGCAGTTCGCGATAACGCGCCATCGCCCCGGGCTCCTCCGCGCGGAAGGTCTCCAACGATCGCCGCATGGATCCTTCCGTCACCGCCTGCATCTCCTCCTGGAAGCAGTCGGCGAAATCGTTCGCGAAGGCCGCCGCCCGCTCCTCGTCCGGAGCGTAGGACTGGATCTCGATGTTGCCGTAGCGGTCCACGTTGCCGCGCAGGTTCTTGCGCATCGCTCGCAGGTCCAGTTCCGGATGCTTGGCGAGCATCCGGTCATGCACCGCGCCGCTGGACAGCACGCCCATCGCACCGATGCGCAACTCATCGGACATGTCCGGCAGGAACGGTCCGTCCGGCACGTTGGCGCCCTCGCTGGTCAGCGAGACCGTCGGCGGCTGCTGCGGCAGCATCACCATCGCCTTCGAGAGGAAGTCCGGGCCGACCTGCTTGAGGTACAGTATCCCCCCCCCCAGCGACCCGGCTAGGACCAGAACGACCGTGAGGCGGCGGCGGTAGATCGCGCCGAGAATCGAGCCGAAGGTTTCGCCGGGCATGGTCGTCCGAGGTCAGGAGGTTCGGGCCACCGCGAGCGCTGGCCGCTCGGGCGGAAGGAACGGCAGGTCGTCGGGCTCGCGGCCAGTCTGGTCGCGGGACGCGAGATGGATGCACTCCGCCAGCGGGATCATCAACCACAGGAAGCGCACCCAGAGGAACATCACGAACGAATTCTGAATCAGAGCGACCACCGACGCCAGCATCAACCCCAGCACCCAGTCGCGGTCGAACGCGAACTTCGAGTGCATCAGGGTCCACATCAGCCTCGCCAGCACGAGCGCGGCGATGGAGCCGAACGCGACGATGCCCAGCAGCCCCATTTCCGAGGCGATCTGCAGATAAGTGTCATGGACCTGCAGTTTCCACGGGTTTGCGTAATCCAGGATTCCCATCGTGCCGATGCCGATCCAAGGGTGGTTCGCGAAGGCGTCGATCGCCAGGTAGTCGATGTGCCAGCGGAAATCCGCGGAAGCCTCGTTCAGCCCCTCCACCAGATCGTACGCGGCCTTCAGCAGCCCGGTTTCGTAGGCCGCCGCGCCCAGTAGGCCGCAGATCGTCAGGTAGACAGGAGCGAAGCGCGGATAGCGCACGATCGGCACCACCGCGGTGGCGATGGCGAGCGACAACCAGCCCGACCGCGAGAAGGTGAAGACCACGCCGAGCGACAGCCACACGTAGGCTGTGAGATACAGCACGCGGCGCGAGACCGAAAGCGTGCCGCGCGGTCGCAGCCCGAACCACAGGGTCAGCACCGCGATCGTCGAGATGCAGTTGGACTGCAGATTGGGGTGGTACATCAGCCCCGTCAGGCGCGGGAAAATGCCCCACGGCGTCGTCACCTTGTTGTAAGAGCCCGTGTTGAAGGTGACCGGCATGCCGGCCATCGCCGAAACGACCCACTGCAGCCACTCCACCATCACCGAGATGCACGCGCACACCAACAGCATGTGGAAGAACACCTCGATCTGGCGGCGCGTCCGCAGCAGCGCCGGCAACAGCACGACCAGGAAGATGTTGCTGGTCATGCGGAACAGGAAAGTCGGCATGATCGCCATCCACTGGTCGGTCAGCAGCAGCGTCGTGGCATAACTGACGACGATCAGCAGCAAGGGCACCGCGACCGGTGTCAGCGGCGAAGGCACGTCGCCATCGCGATAGACGCGGCGGATCAGGATGATCAGCACCAGGAAGATCGCGATCTGGGTCAGGCTCGGCACTGCGTCCGCGACCATCGCGAGGGCCAGGATCCCCAGCGCCGGCCGGTCCAGGCCCCCGGTCTTCAGCACCCAGGCGAAGAAACCCGCGACCATCAGCATCAACGCCACCATCAGACCGGTGACGACATACGGCACGTCGTCCACCAGCAGCGGCTGCGGCCCCAGCACCGAGAGTTGCAGCCGCAGGTGGTCGCGGCCCTCCCAGAACACCAGGCCGGCGATTACCAGCCCGAACGCGATCGCGGCCATGCCCGAGATCGCGCTGCCGACCGCGCCATAATCGCGCGCCGCAAGCGATCTACTGCGCGTCATCTCCTTGAGCCTGCGGATCCCAGGAAAGTTCGAGCATCACGGACGTGAACGGAGGCAGACGCAGCGTCAGGAGATCGCCCTCCAGCAGCGCCCAGTCGCGCACCGGCACCGCGGCCGGCGAGGCGGCCGGATGCCGCGCCAACTCTCGCGGCGCCTCGAACTCGGCGCGATGCTGCATGTCCTCGAAGATCTTTTTCGCGCGCGCCGCGGTCTCCGGCGAGACGCCGGACATGTTCGTCACCTGCTTGACGCGGAACGCCGCCTCGATTCGCCCGAGTTCGTCCTCGGAAACTCCTTCGGCCCGCAGTTGCTGCAGCGTCATCTGCGATGCCACCGGGAACCAGCCGGCCTCGAGCGGCTTGAACTTCTTGCGAAAATCGGCGTCGCCCATCGGGTTGCCGTGCTGCTCGTCAATCACCGATGCGCCGATGACCCGCACTGGACCGTCCTTGAGGCGGATCGTGATCCGCCGCCCTGCATCGCGCTGTTCCTGCAGCAGCGCGCGCATCTCGCCGACCGCGCGCTCCCACAGCGCCCGGTCCTTCGCGGGCAGCCCGGTCTTCTCGAACGGAATGTCGCCGCGCGCGTAGCGCTGGATCACCGCCTCCTTGTCGTTCAAGGTGGTCAGGTCCACGCCGCCCGCCTCGATCAGTTTGCGCGCGTGTACGTCGGTCTTGCCGAAGCAAGAGGCCGCAACCAGGTACCCGCGCGCACCCTGTCGCGTCGCCAGCAGCGAGAAGTTGACCGGGATCCCCGCGCGCGGCGCGACCGGCACCATCGGCAGTTCCGCGGCTCGCCGCATCATGCGCATGCCGGCCAGCACCGACTTCGGCGCGCCGTGCAGAGTGAACACGCCGACGGCCTCGCCCGTGAAGTCCTTCTGCGTGTCCCAGGAGCCGTCTTGCAGCATGAAGAACAGCGAGTGCGTGACCGGCGTCTGCGCGAGCGCGGTGGTCATCGAAACGAAGTTCGCCGCCGCGCGGTGATCGTCGGCCGGCGGGAAAGGCCGCGCGGCGCCGGGCAGGCCGCAGTTCCACTCCGACAGGATCAACTCGGGAGAGCCGAGCCCGTACTGCCGCGCCATCTCGGTCACCGCACTCGCGGTGTTGTGATACACCTGATCCATCGGGAAGCCGCTGTAGTCGTGCCACGACAGGAAGTCCGGGCGATATCCCGCCGCCTTGCAGGCCGCGGTGAGCAGCCGGAACTGGCGCAGGCCGCCGCCGAAACTCGCGGCCATGCCCGGGCCGCCGACCTTCACCCGCGCGTCCACCTTCGGCCGCAGCAGCGCGCCGGCCTCGGCGAAGAAACGCGCGAAACTCTCGTCGGAGCCGCCCCACTGGTGCGGCATGTCCGGCTCATTCCAGATCTCGAGGTACTGGACCGGCAGGCCCTTGTCGAGCAGGCGCGCGACGTCGACCGCCGTCTGATCGGCCCACGCCTGGGCGGTCGGCACTGCCTGCGTCTCGCCCTTGCGCGGATCCACGCGCGAACCGGGCGTGCCAACGACCGTCAGCATGATTCCCATGCCCGCGTCACGCGCGAGTTCGCAGGCCTGGAAATGCGACTCGTTGAGTTTGCCGAAGTTGTACTTCAGCCAGATCCGCACCACGCTCTGCTGCGGGCGCACGCTCTCGGCCCACGCCTTCCACACGCCCGGCGACGCGTTCGCGAGGTCGTTCATCCCCGCGAGCAGCCCTGGCGCCACCGGTCGCGCGGCACCGCCGAAATCCACGGTGAAATCGGGCGCCTGGGCCGCCGCGGGCGCGGCATAGGCCACCAGCGCGAGGACTGCCGCGAGCCGAACAATCATGCCTTCCAGTTTACGCCGCGCCAACGCGGATTACTGGATGTAGCCGAGCCCGCGCAGCGACTCCTCGATCGCCTTCTCGTCGGCCGCGCTGAACGCGCCGACCGCCGCCGATCCCGCCTCCGGCTCGGGCGAGCGATCCCAGACCGGCTCCCACGGCGCGCGCATCACGTCGCCGCGGATCTTGCCGTCCATCCACTTCGGCACGCTCTCGCGCACCGCGTACAGCAGCGTCGGAGAAGTGTCCTGGATGTGCATGCCGGCGATCACGCGGCCGGGCGCGACGCCCGGCGCCCATACCGCGAACACGCCGTTGAAGCGGTGCTGGCCGCTGATCGCGGCGTTTTTGCGCCGCACCCACATCTCGCGCGTACCCCAATCTTCCTTCGCGATGCACGCGAGACCCATCATCTGATACTGCAAGTCAGGCGCTTCGGCGGCCCGCGGCCCACGGTAGTAGTCCTCCTTGACGACCGTGAAGTCCACCGCCGCCCCCCCCACGGGCGACTGAATTTTCCCGAGGCGCCCGATCACCTCTGCAACCACGCGGCGATAGCCCTCCTCGCCTGCCACGATGCCCTGCGGTTCCCGGCCGCGCAGGTTGACGCAGATGCCGTGCAACTGGCCGAAGGCGCGCGTCTTCTCCCACACGACGTCGCGCGCGTCGGCCTTGCGCTTGCGCTTGGGGCGCACGAGCGGGATCCGCGCGAGCGGGCCGAGGATGCGCGCGAGGGCGCCGAGCCGCAGGCGCCGCAGGGCATCGCCCAGCGTGAGCCGCCCCCAGGTCCAGTACGGAACGTGGCGGCGCACCAGCAGGCCCTCCTCCTCCAGCCACTGGTTGACGTGGAAGTCCCAGTGCTGCGGCCCGAAGCCGTGATCGCTGACCAGTGCGATCGGCACGTCGTCGCCGAGGATTTCGCGCACCTTGCCGACGAATTCGTCAGCCAGCCGGTAGGCGTCGCGGATGGTCTCGCCGAAGCGGCGCGCGCCTTCCTCGGTCCAACCGGGGTGCGTGCGGTCGTGAAACTTCCAGTAATAGTGCTGACAGCGGTCGGTGATGGACACGACCGTGAAGAAGAAGTCGGTGCGGCGCTCGCGCAGGAAATGCTCGGTCAGCCGCAGCCGGTCGCGCTCGATCTCGAAGAGTTCCTTGCGCAGCCGTGCGTACTGTTCGAGGTCGTCGTGCGCCTTCTCGCGGTCGCCGTCGTAGGGCGCGTAGTCCACGTCGGGCCGGTACCGACGGCCCAGCACACGCTCCATTTCGCCGACGATCTGCTTCGGCCACGCGAGCGTGTCGCCGGTCAGCGGCATCGGGATGCCGCTGACCATCCAGCCGTCCTTCACCGGGAAGGGCGGGTAGGTCATCGGCACCGACAAGGAGCCCACCGACCAGCCGCGTCCGCCGAGCAGGCTCATCAGGTCCTTGCCGGCGTAGTTGCGGCTGTCGTTCAGCGCGCAGCCGTAGGTGCCGAGGTTGCGCCGGATGAAGTGGAAGACTCCGTGGCGGCCCGGGTTCAGGCCCGTGAACATCGAAGTCCACGCCGGCGGCGTCATCGGCGGCTTCTCGGACTCCAGGTCGCCGGAGACCCCCTCGCGCAGGATCCGGGCCATGTGCGGCAATTCCCCCGCCGCGATCATCGGTCGGATGATCTCGTAGGTGGCGCCGTCAATTCCGACGATGGCGAGACGCGGCATCGGGTAGGCTTCCGGGGGCCCGGGTCGGTCTATTTGACCCTCCGCCGGGACCTGTGACAATATCGCTTGGTCCCGACCTGCATGACGCACCCTCTCCTCGCCCGTTCGCTCGCGGCCGCCGCCCTTGGCGCGCTGCTGCTGGCCGTTTCCGCATGCGCAACCTCCGTCTATACGGATCCGGACCGGCCCAGCCTGATTGATGACCCGAATCTGCTGGGCCCCAACGAGACCGAGGAGATCATCTACGGCCAGTTTTTCATCGGCCCCGAAGACCTGATCCGGCTCGATTTCATCCGCCACAACGATTACGACGGCACCTTCAAGGTACGCGGCGACGGGCGGCTGTTCCTGCACGACGTCGGGCTGGTGGACGTCGCCGGGCTGACCGTGGACGAAGCGCAGGATCTGGTGCGCGCGCGCTACGGCGAGATCCTGGTCAACCCTTCGGTGTACATGGAGATCCAGGCCTACTCGATCCGGCGCAAGGTCGCGGTGCAAGGTTACGTCTCACGGCCGGGCGTCTTCGCACTCAACAGCCCGCGCACGACGATCTTCGACATCCTCGCGGAGGCCGGCGGCGTGGACAAGACCGAGGGTGACCGCGGCGCGATCCTGATCGCCCGCAGGGTCGAGGGCCGCATGCAGGTCGCGCGCTACGACGAGGCGGAGTTGTTCTCGCCCTCCGATCCGAACTCGCGCCACGTGATCCCCTACGTGCAGGACGGCGACTACGTCTACGTGCTTCGCTCGTGGGGCGCCGCACTCGACGAGCAGGTCAACCGCTGGACCAACGTGCTGCGCGGGGTCCTGTATCTGGAGCGCGACCTGGTGCTCGCGCCGCAGGCCACCGACGCGTTGCAGGGCGATCTGGGCGAGGGGCTGTAGGCCGCGGCCCGGATCAGATCCAGAACCGGCGGTCGCTGCCGGAACGGCGGAAGGCCGCGAAGTAGGTTTCGGCCGGCATCTCCCAGTGCCGCTCGGCGAAAGCGGCGCCGGCCGCGTCGCGCGCCTGCCAGCGCGCGAGCCCGCGCTCCATGCGCAGGTAATCCACTTCGCGCAATTGGGAGACGTAGGCCCCGAGCGCGGCGTCCTTGCTCGCGCGCTGCGCCGGCGTCAGCGGGAAAGCGGCGCCGGCCGGGATCGGCGCCCAGGTGCCGGTGGCCGCGATGCGCGCGCCGCCGAGCCCGCGCGGCCACGCGGCGCGCAGCACGCGGTTGCACTCGTAATGATCCACGTGGTTGTCCGCCCACCACACGACGTGCGTGCGCTCCGGCGCGAACTCCTCCAGCAGCGCGCGCAGCCGTCCGGTCCACGGCCCGCGCGCACGCAGCCGCGTTTCCGGAGCGTCGAGGAAATGCAGGTCGCGGACGTCGAGCGCGCGCATCGCTGCGCGCGCCTCCTCCTTGCGCACGCGCGTCGCTTCCCCGGGCGCGGCGCCGGGGATGCCCTGCGCGCCGTCGGTCAGCCAGATCACGCGCACCTCGGCGCCCGCTGCGCGCGCGGCTGCGATCGCGCCACCGGCCTGAATCGCGTCGTCGTCGAAGTGGGGCGCAATCACCGCGATCCGGTGCGCCGGCGCGAGTTGCCGCGAGCCGGGGATTCCGGCCACCAGTTCGGCGCTGCGCTGGTGATCGAGCGCGGTCGCGAGGTAGCGCCGGTTCGCGAGCGGGCTGCCGCGCGCGGCGCCGCGCAGCGCGCGCGACGAGCCGCGCAGCAGGTCGGCGGTGCGCGGCGCGGGCAGGACCTGCAGCGCCTCCGCGAATCCGACGCCGCCGTGGCGCAGGGCGCTGCGGTAGGCGCGCAATCCGTCCGCCGGGGAAGCGAAGTCGCGGCCGCGATCCGCGCCGCCGTCGTGCAGCACGAGATTGGGCCAGACCGGCCAGTCCTTCTCGTAGAGCGCGACCGGCAACGCGGCGGGCAGGCGGTCGAGAAGGCCCAGCAGGGCCGCCGTTTCGGGCCCCGGCCGCGGCGCCGGCGCGAGCAGCAGGTCGCAGGCGTCGGACCACGGCAGCGGCTGCAGCCGCGCGAGCGTGGCCGGGATCCAGGGCCCCGGATCGCCGTGCAGGAAACCGGCGCGGCGCGCGGGAGGCAGCCCGCTCGTCGCGGCGACGCTGATCAGATTGGCGGGGCGCCGAAGAAAGGTCGGGAAGAACCGGCCCATGGCAGGCTCGCCCGGCTCACTCCATGTAGCCGAGCGCCTTCATGGTTTCGATCAGGCGCTCCTCATCGCTCTTGGTGCGCTCGCCGTCGTCGCCGCCGCGCGGCGCGAGGCGCACGTGGCCGCTCCGCCGTTGCACCGGATGGCCCGCGCGCCACGCGTCCGTGAAGCACTCCTCCATCACGCGGCCATCCATGTGTTCGTCCACCGGCAGGCCGAGGAGGTGCAGGATGGTCGGCGCCATGTCGGCGATCTGCGGGCCGCCGAGGCGCACGCCCTGGCGGAAGATTCCGCGGCCCTCCCAGCCGTAGATGCCGTTGGTGCGGTGCATCGCGGGCCGGCCCTCGACCGCCTGCTCCGCCACCACGCGGTGCACGGGGCTGGGCGACATGTTGCAGGCCGTTTCGACCGTGACGCACTGGATGTCGGGCGCCAGAAAGACCTGCTCGCCTTGCCACAGTTCCTCGCGCGGGTAGGCGCGCGAGATGATCCGCGCGCCGTCGGTCGCGCGCATCTCGGGCAACTTCCGCACGATTTCCGCGCGCAGCGCCGCGTATTCGGCGCCCGGCTCGACGATGCCCTGCGGCTCGCGGCCCTTGAGGTTGATCAGCACGATGTCCTCGCCGCCGCTGAACGACGAGTAGGCGCGCGTGCGCGTCCAGTCAATCATGTTCAGAATCGTCTGCTCGTTGCTCGGCAGACGCTTGCCCTTCTTCGCCATCGCGCGCATCGCGCCGGTGCGGCGCAGCAGCCCGTGCCATTTGCGCTGCGACCAGAGGCGGAAACGCTGCCAGGTCACCCCCCCCTTCAGCACCAGGTAGCCGTTGTCCACCAGCCACTTGTTCATGTAGTAGCGGTAGGTCAGACGGCCGAAGCCGTGGTCGGAGCAGGTGCCGAAGGCGACCTCGCCGTCCATCGCCAGCGCCTTGGCGCGGATGCGGCCGAAAGCGGCATCCACCGCGGAGTAGACGTCCGCGAGCAGGGTCCGACGCGCCTCCCACTTGCCGGGGTTGCGCTTCTGCCACTCCGGATCCTGGTAGCACCAGGCCTGGTGGCTGGTCAGGTCCACCTGGCGGAACACGATCGCGAAGAGGTCCGGATCGTGTTTGTCGAGCAGGTGCTCGCCGATGCGCGTGATCTGCTCGATCACGTGATAGAGGCTCTTGACCGCCTCGGATTCGCCCGAGGTGTGGAACAGGATCTCCGGCTCGTTGTCGGCGGGCACGTCGCCCACCGCGGCCTGCAACTCCGCGCGCAGTTCCGGCGGCCAGATGAAGTCGGAGTTGCGGTCGGGCGTCAGCAGGCCGCCGACCATCGCGCCGTTGACCTTCTCGACCGGGAAGGTCAGCGGCATCGTCACCACGCAGACCTTCTTGCCCGCCTCGCTGGCGAGGCGCCAGATGGACGGCGACTGCACCGAATTCCACGAGATCACCGGGCGGAAGTACGCACCGTGGCGCTGCTCGCGGAAGAAGAAGATGCCGTGCTTGCCGGGATGCACGCCGGTCTGGAACGAAGTCCAGGCCAGCGAGGAATTCGGCGGCACGGTGCTCTTCAGCGGCCCGTAGGCGCCGCTCTGCATCAGCGCGCCGAGGTGCGGCAATTTCCCGGCCGCCACCATGGGCTCGATGATTTCCCAGGTGGCGCCGTCAATGCCGGCAAAGACGACGCGGCGGCGGGGTGCCATGCTTGCGGTGCTCGAATTCTATCGGCGCACCAGCCCGAGCACTTTGCGGCGGATCGCCGGGTGCGTGAGGCCGCAGGCGAGGCTGGCGAGGCCATAGGCCGCCGCACCGACGATGCCGCCCAGGATCGCGCGCTGCTCGAGGCCCAGCAGCAGCAGCAAGCCGATCATGCCCGCCGCCAGCGCGCTGTGCGGCAAGATGCGGCCCAGCAGCGGCGCCGGGTTCCCGAAGATGCGCGACACCAGGAAGATCTTGATCCCGAACTCGACGACCGCGGCGCACACCGAGGCCCAGGCGGCGCCCATCAGCCCGTAGCGCGGAATCAGGATCACGTTCATCGCCACGCTGGTGCCCGCGATCGCGAGGCCGATCAGCGGCATGCGCTTCTCCATTTCTTTCATTCCCATCATCACGGCGCCGACCGGGCCGCCAACGCAGTCCAGGAACACCGCGACCAGCAGCACGCGCAGCACGTCGGCGGTGGAAGCGTGCAGGCCGAGTTCGGGGATGCCATCGCGGTACTGCGGGCCGAACCAGCCGCACACCGTGTCGGCGTAGAAGAAAAGGCCGGCGGCGAGCGGCGCGGACCACCACGCCTGCCAGTCCACCGCCGTGCGGTAACTCTCGCGCGCCGCGCCGAGTTGGTTGCGGTCGGAGGTCTGGCGCACGATGCGCGGGAAGATCGCCGTGGTGAAGGCCAGCGTGAGGGTGTGGAAGATCACCACGACGCGCACCGCCTGCGCGTAGAGGCCGCGCGGAACGTCCGGGTCCCACTCGTCCTTCGTCAAGAACGCCGGCATCGCGATCAGGGTGCCGACCAAGATCACGTCAATCCGGTTGCGCAGCATGCGCAGCATCCGGAACAGACCGATGTAGCCGGCCTCGATCGCGAGCGCCAGCCCGCGCCGCAGGCTCGAGGCCGGGATCGGGATCCCGCGGAGCAGCCGCTTGCGCAGCAGCACCGACACCAGCACGCCGCGGAAGATCGCGCCGATCAGGAACATGGTCCAGACCGCGTAGAGCCGATATTCGACGGGCGCCACGATCAGCGCCGCGAGAGCGCCGCCGGCGCGCAGCAGCCCCGCGGCGATCTCGATCAGCGCCGGCGTCGCCATGCGCTCGAAGCCCTGGAACACGCCTTCGCCCAGGCTGCCGAGCGCGTCGCTCAAGACGATCGCGGCGATCAGGCCCGCGAGGATGAACTTCTGCTCGTCGAAGCGGCCGTAGTCCCAACTCTCGTAGGCCAGGTAGGCGAAAATGCCGATCCACGCCAGCACCGAGCCGGCCCACATCGCGGCGCGCCCGTCCGCATACACCTGGCCCGCGCGCGTGGGATCGCGCGCGACCGAGCGCATCACCACCAAAGGAATTCCGAAACTCGAGATCAGGCTGCCGAAGAACAACAGCGAGTTCATCAGCCCGTAGACGCCGTTCTGCGAGGTCGGCACGTAGCGCGCCAGCAGCAGGCCGAACACCGAATAGATCGCGACGCTGAAGAACTTCGCGACCGACAGCAGGATCGTGTTGCGCGCGATGACGTTCACGGGCCCGGGCTACGCGAACAATGGAACCAGGGAACTCTGCAGTCTGCGGAAGAGGTCGGCGGTGGCGCGGGTGTCGCGCAGGCAGTAGGCGGCGATCTCGTCGTAGCGGCCGGCGCGCGCCTTGTCGCCGACCTGCGAGCCGTCCATCTTGCCCTTCGGCGACTCCACGCCGAAGCGACGGCACCAGAAGTCGAGGGTGTAGGTCTCGCGCGTCGCGCCGAAGAAATCGAGCAGTTCCTGCAGGTCGCAGTGCTCGCGGATGCTGAAGCGGTTGCCGAGCATATTGCGGCTGGGCAGCACGCCGAGCATCGCCGAGCGCACCAGCAGCACCGGCACGTCGTAGCCGCGGCCGCGGTAGGTGACCACGGTCCCCCACTTCGACGCGAGGCTCCAGAACTCGGCCAGCATTTCGCGCTCGTTGCCGTGCCAGATCTTGGCGCCGGGAATCTCGTCGAAGGCCTCCCACTTGCAGCCCGAGCCGTGCGCGAGCACGCCGCCGGTGTCGCGCTCGAGGTTCCACATACCGATCGCGACCACGCGCCCGAGGCCGCGGATCAGCGCGAGGCGATGCTGCACCGCCTCGGGGTCGTCGCCCGTCTTGCGCGCGCGCTCCATCAGGTAGTGGCGCGTGGCCTCGTCCACCTCCTCCCACGCGAGGCCCGCGACCTCGATGTCGAAAGCATGCACCGGACCGCGCAGGCCCGGGGGAACCGCGGGCGGGACGCCGCCGTCGGGGCCGGGGGGGGGTTGGCTCGGGGCAGGCTTGCGGCTCACGGGCGCGAGTCGAGCGGCACGTCGCCTTCGTGGACCGTGAGCACCGGGACCTTCGCGATGCGCACGACCTTCTCCGCGGTCGAGCCGAGCAGCAGGTGCGCGAGGCCGCCGCGCCCGTGGGTGGCGATCACGATCACGCTGCAACTCCGTTCCAGCGCGGCCTCGACGATCGCCTGCGCGGGCTTGCCGCTCTCGGCCATCACCGGCTCGACCCGCGCGCCGAGCGCGCGCACCTTGTCCGCGGCGGCGGCCAGCGCCTTCTCGGCGCCGCGCCGGAACTCCTCGCGGTAGTGGCCGATGTCGAGCGCGCCGGGAGCCATGTAGTGCGCGAACACCGGCGCGGTCGCGACGAGGTCGTCCTCGAGCGCGTGCAGCAGCACGACGAGGCCGCCGTTGGAGACGGCAAGGCGCGCGGCCCACGGATAGGCCGCTTCGGCCTGGGCCGAAAAGTCCGTGGCCAGGAGGACGCGGCGGAACATGCGGCGGCTCCAGCGTAGCGCCGGGGGCCGCGCCCTTCACGCGCGGAAGGCGGTCAGCGCGGGGGTTCCGACCCGCCCACTCCGGAGTAGCCGAGTTGCGAGAACTGCTCGGTGAAGATCGCGCTGGCGTTCGCGACCGGCTCGCGCGGCGGCATCGGCGCGCGGAACGGCGGCGAAGGTACGCGCGCCGCCTCCGGATGCGCGGTCTGCCACGCCGCGTCCATCAGCCCGCGCAGGCTGTTGGGCTGCATCTCGCGCAGCGCCGCGATCCCGAGCAGGTCGGAGACCAGCGGCGCGACGTCGCGCAGGTCTCCGAGCAGCCGCTGCTCCGCCCCCAGCAGGCCGCGCTGCATCACACCCGTGCCGGACAGCACGAACACGCCGGCCTCGCCTTCCTGGTGGTGCCCGTTCTGCAGCGAGAGCGGATCGTTCTTGTAGAACGCGCGCATGCCGTGATCGGAAACCAGCACCACGACGCGTTCTTCCGGCAGGCGCGCGAGAATCTCGCCCAGCCAGACGTCCACGTCCTGGCAAGCCTTGCGCACGTGTTGGCCGAAGAACTCCACCTGGTCGGCGGGAATCTGGAACTCGTAAGCCGACGGCTCGTGATATTTCCAGAACATGTGGCCGACCACGTCGGTGGCGCCGAAGTAAACGAGGTTCAGGTCGGAGACCTCGCGCTCGAGCAGGTCGCAGAAGATGCGCGCGTGGACGCGGTCGCTGGTCCACGAGGCCAGGAAGTTGCGTTGGCGCACGTCGGTCAGCGCACGCTGGCGCTCGCTCGCGATGGAATCCGTCGGGAACGTCCCGTAGCGCGCGCGTTGCTCCTGCACGACCGGCCCGGTCGGACTCCCCGCCCGCAGCCGCGGCGCGAGTTCCTTCGCCAATTCCACGGGCCATGTCAACTCGGGCAGGCCGTCGGCCCAGACCCCGGCCTTCCACATCAGCGCGCCCTGCGCCTGCGCGGCGTAGGAGGAGACCACGCGCCCGCGCTGCAGATGCTCGGCCGGCCACGAGATCCACCAGGCCACCGCGGTGGTGCTCAAGCCGGCGGCGTCGGCGAGATTCCACAGCGCCGGCACGCGCCGGCATTCCGAGGTGTACGGCAGCCCGCCTTCCTTCGGCATGCCGCTGGCCGGATCCACCTCGCTGAAAAAGGGGATGCCGTGATCCTGCGGCATGCGGCCGGTCACGATGGTGGTCCACAGCATCGGCGAGAAGGTCGGCTTCATCGAGGCCAGCGAGCCGGCGACGCCGTGCTCGATCAGCCGCGCCAGATTCGGCATGCTGCCCTCGCGCAGCAGCGGTTCGACAACGCTCCACTCCATCCCGTCCACGCCGATCACCACCACCGGCGGACGCGGGGCCGGATCCTGCTGGCAGGCGCCCAGCGCGAGCGCGGCGGCCAGCGTGGCGAGAGCGCCCGCGGGACGCGGCGAACGATTCAACATCCGCTCATCTTAACCGGCGGCGACGCAGCAGCAGGAACGCGCCGATCCACAGCCCGAGCACGCAGGCGTCGCCGGCGCGGGCGGCCGGGTCGCCGGCGCGTCCGCCCAGGCTGCCGGCGCAACCGCCGCCCGGCAAGTTGAGGCCGGAGCCGCCCGGATTCACCGAGCCGCTGCCCTCGAAGGTGAAGCCGCCCGCCAGCGCGGCCTGCCCGTTCGCCGTGACCGCGACGACCCCGAACACGCCGGCGCTCTCGTGGCTGCCGGTGGTCGCGTCCACGCGCGCGCCGCTGACAACCGCCACGGCATCGGCGCTGGTTCCGCCGAGCGCGGTGATCGGATCCACGCCAAAGCGCACCTCGACCACGCCCGCGAGATTCGCGCCGTTCAGGCGCACGCGCGTGCCGCCGGTCTTCGGACCCTTGGTCGGCGTGAAGGAGGCGATCGCGGGGTCGGGCGACACCACGAACTGGAAGGCGCCGGGCAACACGGTGTCGGGTTCGCTCGGATTGCGCAGGATCAGATCCACCGCTCCCACCGCGTGGGCCGGCGTCGTTGCCTCGACGAGCCGCTCCGAGAGCCACGTCACCGCCAGCGCCTGGCCGTCGAGCAGCACCTGCATGTTTTGCGCGAAGGCGCCGCCGTTGACCAGCAGACGCGTGCCGCCCGCGGTCTGTCCGGCGACCGGGAAGAGTTGCGTGAACTCGGCTTGCGCGGAGAAGAGGAACGCGTCCGCGAGCGCGTCGTGCTGGCCGTCCGGATTGTGCACTGCGACCGGGACCAGGCCCGGAGCCGCGGTCGGCGTAGTCGCGCGCAGCGTGCCGGTGTCCACCAACTCGACCGCCAACGCCTCGACGCCGCCGAACAGCACATAGCAGCCGTTCTGGAAGCCGGAGCCCGCGATGTCCACGAGTTCGCCGCCGGAGGCGGTGCCGCTCGCCGCGGACAGCGACTGCACGGAGGGAGCCGCGGCGATCACCTCGATCACGCCCGTCGCGGCGTCGAAGTCGCCGGCTGGATCGCGCACGTAGACGTCGTAACTGCCGAGCGTCGCGTCGGCGGCAACGGTGACCAGCGCGCGCGCCCAGGTCGTGCCGCTGTCCGCCTGCGAGAGCGCAAGATGCGGGCTCTTGACCAGGAAGTCCATCTGTCCGGCGGTGAACCCCCCCCCGAACACGGTGACGTACTGCGACTGGCCGCGGCGCAGCAACACCGAGGTCGAGGTGGTCTCGGCGAGCGCCGCGTTGGCGGGCAGCGCGAGGTTGCCGCAGATCACGTTGCCGGCCGCGCCCAGCGCGAAGGTCGTGGGCGAGCCGAAGCCGCCGTAGAAGGCAGCGGCGAAGTTGGTGTTGACCGCGCCGTTGCCGGTGAGGTTGGCGGCGCTCATCGCGCCTTCAAGCGGGCAGGCGTAGACGTGGTAGTCGCCGATCGGAGCGCCGCGGATCACCCACGAGCCGTCGCTCGCACTCAACGCGATCGTGGTCAGGCGGCCGTCGCCGGCATTGACCGCGCACACCACTGCGCCGGACACCGGGTTCCCGGCGCGCCGCACGGTGCCGGAGAGGCGCGTCTGACTGCCCTGCTCGGCGACGGCGATCGCACCGCTGCGGTCGTCGAGCGAGAGCGAGCGGTGCAGCCACTGGTTCAGCGAGACGTAGGGCCACATCGAGCCGGTCAGCGTCGGCGAGTGATCGAGGCCGACGAAATGGCCGATCTCGTGTGTCGCGACGTCCTGCAGGTCGAAGGTGCCGAGGGTTCCATCGGTGGACCACCCGTAGTCCCGCGCGTTGAAGATGATGTCCGCGTCGAGGATCACGCCGCTGCCCAGGTCGTAACTGATCGGCGTCAGCGCGACGATGCCCGAGCCCTGCGGGAAGTATCCGGTCGCACCGTTTTCGTCGAACATCACGACGTGCGTGCCGCTTTCCGGGCCGTTCGCAGTGTCCAGACCGCGCGTGATTGCCAGCGTCGAGCCTGCGACCGACTGCCATGCGTCAAAGGCCTTCGCGATCGCGACCTCGTGCGAGCCGTCCGCGATGTCCTGGCTGCCGCCCTGGTGCAGATTCCAGGTCAG